>Ga0247835_1004060_pt1 | contig 13284 bp, 9 predicted proteins | sample LaCtaG_3_FD_189912 | JGI IMG/M metagenome (GOLD analysis project Ga0247835, IMG submission 189912) | Freshwater microbial communities from meromictic Lake La Cruz, Castile-La Mancha, Spain - LaCruzMarch2015_13.5m | ecosystem: Environmental > Aquatic > Freshwater > Lake | place: Spain: Castile-La... | reverse complement strand
TACATCGAGATCGTCAGTGCCTCCTTGGAAGAGGTTTGGTGCGATCTCTGAGAAGAGTTGTGGGTACATGAGGTTCTCCTTAGTTGAGGTAGTCATCACTGTTAAGTGATGGATCAGTTGGTTCGTTACGGACATTGCGTGAGCGCGTTTTGCGCGAGTAGGACTCGGTCATGCGCTTTGAGGAGTACTGGATATCCTCTTGTTCGGCAGTTTCTGCCAATGTTTCGATTTCATCAGCTTCTGCGCGGATGATTGCGAGTGATTCTGCGCTGCGTTGATCAGTGACCGGAATCAAAGAAGCCTCCCGACGAAGGTTGGCCGCAGTGCCTTTGAGGCGGCCGGAGGCTTCTTTGATTTTTCCGTTACGAAGTTCATCAACTGCCAACGACTTAGCAGTCTGAGCTTCGAGGATCAATCGCTCGGCACGAACGATTGGGTCAGAGATACGCCCGGCGGCAACATCACCAGGGACAACGTTGACGTTGACCGGCATAGTGACTGAGACTTCCTGACGGGCGGCAAGATCGAGATACTCGATTGTGATATCAGCAATCTTGCAAAGACCAAGGGCGGCGATACCTGGGAGTTCGATGTTGATAACAAAGCGACGATTTTCACCGCTATAGAGATCACCGAGCTGAACAACATAAGTTTCGCCATCTTTCCAATATGGAAGACGTTGCAATACTTCGATTGCAGGCGCTGATGTCATTGCAGCCGTTGGAGTTAGGCGAAGTACTGCGTTGACGATTGTCTTATCGAGTAGGTCATCAACTTCGGCTGCAATTGCACCGACAGCTTCATCGATGGTTCCGGCGAAGCGGTGTGCTCCCCCGCCGCCTTGTGCGAGCGCTTCGAGGATTGTCTCGTCATAACCGGTGCCTAAACCGATTGTTGACGTGGTGACCTTGTCAGCTGCTGACTTGGTTGAAACTTCGGTAAAGAATTTTGGATCTTGCTCACCTGCGTTGGCATGGCCATCGGAGATGAGAAGAAGTGTGGAGCCACCTGTTGCCTGAACGCGGGTGAGTTCGCGAAGGCCTAAGAGATAGCCGGCGGAGATATCTGTTGATCCACCTGTGTGCATCTCACGGATTGCTTTGCGAAGGGCCGGCATCTCGTGATCTGCCATTGTGCGAGTTGGTACAACGACAAGTGCGGTGTCATCAAATGCGACAAGGCCGAATGAATCTTGAGGGGCAAGGCGATCAATCAGCTTAAGGAGTGATCCCTTGGCTGCTTCTAGTGGCTCGCCTTGCATTGATCCTGAGCGATCGAGAACAACCTGGACTGCTTGGCCTGGGCGGCTTGCGTGCTTTGGGTTGGCGGGTGCGGTCAGATCGAGCATCAATGTGAGGTTATCTGTGGCCTCCATGGCAACCATGTCGACATCGAGCAGGGCTTTTACATGCATGTGAATCTCCAGTTCTTCAGGGAGTTTTTCTCCCTACATAGTGGTAAACGAAAAAAGGGGGCAAAAGTCAATGGATCATTTTTTTGAGCGCCCAAGTGGTCTGCAAATGCGTTCGGCTAACCGAACGGAGGGGTAAAACGCGTTTGGAAATCCAAACAACGAAGACGGTGGTGAGGGGTAAATCTGGAGGTAAGGCCTGGTTTGGCGGCCTTGCGTGTAGCGGGCTAGCCGGTTATTGAGCTAGTTGAGCGTGGGGAAATGCCTGTGTACAACATTTTTACCCCCTTAGTTTTTGTGATATTGGAATTATACCATGCCCCACTGACAAGACAGTGGATGAAGGTAATGAGCTAGAGAACTTCAAGCGCGGCTTGTACTTTCTTTGCAATTTGCGCCAGGCGAGTGGCAACAATTTTGTTGGTGCGGTAACTCAAGTACATAGCAATCTCGTGGTTGTCATAGCCCGCTACTGAGAGAATCAGGATCTCTTTCTCTTTATCGTTGAGCACACTTAGTACTTGTTCAACCTGATCTCTGCGCTGAATCATCAGACTAGGTGAGCGTACGGCGTGGCTCACCATCTCTATCTCCCATTGCTCATCGGTGAGATCTCGATTTGATCCGCCACCTCGAGCTTGTATCTTTTTAAATCGATCTATGTACTGACGCTTAATGGTGAGGGCTATCCAACCTTCAACGTTGTTGGGACGATTTTCTTGCTGAAGTAATTTCTCAATCGCTTGGGATGCGTAATCTTCTGGACCAAGACTTGTTGCCTGTTTCTTTGATTTCGAAAGTTTCTGGGCAAGCTCCTGCCACTGTTGCCACTCTTGGGCCGTTACTTCATCTTGCCAGTTGGCTTTAATCGACACTCAAGGCACCTTTCAGGCTGAAAAAATGGGACTCCTTAAATTTTATTTGTTGAATCTCTCCGCCTAGCAACACTTCAATCTGAACCGTGCCTGAGAAATCCTTTTGGTTTAAGATCGAGTTCTTAAGCTGGAGGTCAGTTGTTTTCTTTCCCCACTTATATTTGGCGTGACATTGCGCGCACACTGCTATGGCGTTGTAAATAGAGTTCTTACTGAAGCTTGCTATCACCATAATACCGACAAAAAATGGCTCCCCATTGGTCGATTTAATGAAGCTAGCCGTTGAACATATCTGACAGTAAATTACATTGTCTGATTGATACATATTTCTCAAAAACTCCCGCCGCTTCATCACAAGTTCAGGAGAGCCTTGACGTTGTGACCCAACAACCAATTCCATTTCTACATCGGGCTCGTCTTTCAGGAGCGCAGCAATTTTTTCGGAGGTTTGTAAGGGGTTGGCCACGTGATCAGAAGGTGCTGGACGGTTGAGTTCCTCAAATAGCTTCTGAAATTTTCCTGGGTTTTTCTTCATCGCCGCAATCAGCGCTTCAAGCTCATCCGCGTTTGTAGCACCGAGCAGTCGTGCTGCCTCATCTTTCCTCTGCTTCTCAAGCTGCTTCTCCTTACGTGCCAACAGAAATGCCTCGGTCTCAGCGCCGAACTCGATGACATCCAAATAATCACATTGATCTAAGAGGAATCCTACGTTCAGCTTGTCTCGATCGAGTTGCGCGGGCTTACACAACCCCCCATTCTTATCGGGTATCCACGCTGTATCCTTCAAGACTTTCGCGGAATCAGAGAGCTCTCTTGAGCCATTCAGATGAGAATTCGGAAATCTTAAATAATGTCGATCTTTGTTGGCTGCACTAGATTTCAAGTAATTCCAAATATTCCGCCTTAGTGTCAGATCGCCAAACTTCAGATACTCTCTAAGGTTAGAAATTGAGTACTCTCCTGAAGTCGCACTGCTATTGTTGTTTGCAGACACTCGAACCATTACGCCAAGTCTCTCAATCTTGGTAACTATGTTGGGAATGACGGCGTAACCATTCCACAACCTAAATCGCTTTCCATGACCCTCTAAGTGATTCATAACAGAATCTAAGCCCGAGGCAGGATGAAATGGTGCGTCAATGTAGACGGAGCTCCCACAATGCCACGCCAGCTCACCCGAAATAGCCTCTGTAAGAAGTATATTCTTTTGAAGAAAGGCTCTCTCTAATTCCACATCACCATGAACAAAATCCAATAGCTCGGATAACGCCTGTTGGATCTGTGGGCCCGGATCTAGTTCAGAAACTTCCTGCGAGTGAATAAGAGCAAAGTAGTCATTGAGCTTCTCTTCCAATAACATGGATTTACTGAATTGCCTAACTCCAACCGACTCCAGAAAACGCATAACCTGGCTATCGCTGGGAGAGAGTCTTCGCCCGAAAGAAAAATCAATTATGTTCGTATCCACAAAGCTAGGTCCTGTCTTTTCTCCACTTCTAGAAATAAAAGAATCAGACGGAATTGCGAATGGATTACTTGGATTGCTAACTCGAATAATTGGGGTTTTATTGAGATAAACTCCAATACGATCCAAATCAAAGCCCGAGAGTAAAATATAAAAATCTTTGATCCAGTTATTGTCATGTTTTTCAAACCACGCAGAGAATTTCTTCTTCGCCTCTGTGGAGTTATTTGCAAATGCACTATTAATGTATGAAAACGATACAACCAGATCTCGTAGTCCGAAACTCAAGATTCCAATAGATGACAGAAATCTCGACGATCTTCCGTTTTTCGGTTTGTTAGTGAACTCATATCTCTTCAACTTACTAGACAGGCCAACATTGAAATCTTCTAAAAACTGTAAATCTGTGGCGTTGAAGAGACTTCCAATCTCGTTTGATACCTCACGTATCGCTTCAAGTTGAGAATACCCCCCATGAGAAAGTGGGACATGTGCCTTAGCTTCACAAAAGAAGTCATAAACCGTTCTTTGGACCGCCTTAAGTTCATTTCTGATTTCGTCGGAATTATTCGGAAGAACCTCCAGACCTTCAACATTAAGAACTTTCCGGGCGATGAGATCAGAAAGGGCATCTCGCATAAGCGCTGGAAATTGATCAAATAACAACGCATTAAAACTATTTGAATCTTTGATATTTTCCCTTGTTGTAGTCGCCAAAAATGGAGCATGGATGTGAAATTTCAGTCCCGTATTCTCGTTCTTGGCAGGAAAGAAAACAAATAAGTGGCCTTCTTGCAACGCATTTACCTCCAGAACTTGCGTGACCCCATCTTCGCTTGAAACTTCACACTTTATTGCCAAAGAAATGGTTAGGTGTCCAAAACTTTCAATAGATTTGTTGTTAGCCCTTGCCCACTCCTCTAACTTTTGCGCGTCAAGATTCTTTGAATACTTAAGATAATGTTCGGACTCAACTGATTTCTTGGTTCCATCAAGAGATTGCTTCAATTCCACTAGCAGGGGATCTTTTTGTGTTTTGCCTAAAACTCGCCTTCTGTTTCGTTCACTTGGCATTTCAATTACTATGAGTTTTATGTTATTCAAAAATAATAAGTTAGTTGAGTTTAATCTCAATAATGTGGTCAGCGATTCTCTATAAATAGAGCTTGGATTCAACTCTCTAGTGCCAAAGGGAAACTTGAAGTGAGTCGCAAAATCTTTTCCTGACAGAAGATTGGGATCAATTTCCTGAGGAATAACTTGGTGATTTATCTGAAATGCAAATTGACTAGATCTAATTTGAGGAGTTTCGGTTATCCTTGACGTTGATTTAAAACCTACGCCAAATCGACCGATGCTCTCAACATCCCGCTGCTTGCCATCTCCTCCGTAAGTGCAGATAGCCTTGATGTTTTCGATGGTGAAGTACTTATTACCGTTGTGGAAGAACTCTAAAGAATCTTGCTCAAGCTTAAACAGAACTTCAGTTGCATTGGCATCATCAGCATTCTGTAAAAGTTCATAAATATAGTGTCCAACTTCCGAGTATAGGTGTTCAGCAAACGCTTCAAAGTTCACGTTCTTTTCGCGACTTAATTCATAGTATCTTTCCGAGACCGTGATCAGCTCTTCGAAAGATTTCTTGAATTCAGAAGTTTCGTAGTAAGGATTAAACTCACTCAAAGAATCCACCTCGAATTACCCGTCCATCTTTTTTACGGATTCCATCACGTCTCATTCCAGCCGTTCAGTTTCTCTGTCCCGTGAATCTTGGTCTGAGCCTCTAAACTCCTCGTGAGAATCTCAAGCGCACCAGTCATGAAGCTGCTGAGATGCTCTCGATCTAGAGTTCCACCTTTGCGGACGAACTTTCGAACCTCATCACCATAAATCGCAGATAACTCCTCGCGATCCTCAAGTAACGCTTGAGCTAATTGGTCCTGACTCAGCTCTGCGTAAGTATCTGCCTTTTCCTCAAAGTACTGCTGGATTTGCGAATAGATTGATTCGAAGACTAGCGCCGTCGATGGTTGCATCTCTAAACGGCTAAATGGTCTTGAATCCCAATCATCGTTGCTGATGGCTTGAAGGTCTGCATCTTTGTTCATGCGCAAAAGAAATAACATCGGAGCAATCTCTCCAAAAGCAGCAGACCGCGTACCCATTGCAATCGCATCAAACTTTTCTACTAATTCAGAGGCGCATTCCTCTTTAACCTCATAGAGATGGAGCTCTTTATATATTTCGGGGTCTTGCTGGATATTGGTCTGCCATTTACCTTTACGACGTGCGAATCGACCGTAATAGTGGGATCGATACTCCAGCCACATAGTTGTTGAAGGTTGATAAGCGACAACCAAAACCATTGAAGTCAAAGGCAAAAACTCAACATCTCTGTGATCCATCAACTTCTCAAATTTCAAACGGCTTGCATTCTTTTTCCGCACCTCTTCAGCAAGTTGTTGAATCCCATCTCCTTCTTCTGGGTCGAAGTAGAAGCACGCGTACAGCAGATCTCGAAGCTCTTGGTAACTCAATTCAATCTTGTTTCTGAGAAAATTCTCCAGAACCATTTGCTTTTCTAGAATATGGTCGACTTGAATTCCTTCGTCAGTAAGCACCTTCAGATCTGCACGGAGCTCGTTGACCATCTCTCTTACTACGGTGGCTCCAACACGCTTAAGGGCGGAGCGAAGAAACTTATTTGTATTTCCAAGTGGAGTTCTATCGTAAAAATCGCGCTCGTCTGTCTCTTCATTTCGGTACTCGACACGATACTTATTGAGCTCTGGGTCGTTGATTGTTTTCTCGCTGAATCCGCCCACAAAATGGTGCCTCAGCACTTCTTCTTCTCGTTCAGGGCGTATATGGATTCTTGAGACCCCCGCCATGTCATAAAGATCTTCTATCTCCCAATCTCTAATGACTGGGCGCCACTTTCCTGGTGCGAGCGATTCGAATAGCCCAAATTCAGTATTTGCGACTAATTGATGAAAACGATCCTCTCCTACAAACCACGCCTCAAGACGATTCGCCGGGCGTAGGTAAAGTTCGCGAGTGAGTCGGAATCTGTCTGCCTCAGCCTTGGTAAGGATTGATCGATTGGCAACGGTAATTGATAGAAACTCACGGTAGTAACCGAGCAACTGATTCATGGTTGCACGTCCACCATGAAAATAGTTCATGAAAATGGTGTTCTGATATTCCTCATCAAATGCTTCTAAATCAGGAACTTGATTGGCGGCAGCAGTGAAGTGAGAAATGACGTCATCATGCAGTGGCGGATACATTTCGATTCGCAACAGTGGTTCTTCCATCAAAATCTTATGTGGTTTCTGCTTTTGTTCTAAAACATTCTGCTCGTAAATTTCTCTCTGATCATTGAGATCAGAAAGATAGGGGTGCATCCAAGCCATGTCACCACAACCTACATTGCCGTTTCCATACGTAATTATCCTTGGGCGAGGTTCAACGAAATCTTGAATTTGGTTAATTAACTCTTGGATATCTCGAAAGTGATGCGGTCCTACTGTTAGATCAAAGTCGCCCTCCCAATCTAAAATCTCCTGATGTTCTTTCACATCAAAGAAGTCAAGGCACTCAGGAGGGTGCTCATCAAATAGCCTCAACACTTTTTCATAGGAGCTAGATTTAAAATTTACATAGACGAAATCAGGATCTGGATTCCAGCCTGGCCAAATAGATTCCCATCGCTTACCTTCTCGCCGGAATGCACCAAAGCGTGAGGTTAGATGAATCAACTCATGGACGTCGTACATCTCAGTACCCTCATGATCAATATAACTTTTGAGAACACCGGTTAGCCGGTCGGGTCTGAAGTATTGGTATTCCTCGTCATCCATGCGCCAAAAGTATCCGTTTCCACTTACATTCTCTAGGGAGTGAGCTGAATCCAGCGTCAAAGTGCTGAATTGATGCAAGTGCGGAGGTGATGGACTCCGCACTTGCACACAATGGTCGGGGTGAGACTGTCACGCTGCGATCGTCTCTTCGATGGTCTTGATTCTATCAAGGCGCTCGTTGGCTTCTTGTTCTCTGCCAAGAGCTGTGAGGACTTGGGCGAGTCCTTTAGTGATTGCCACAATATCTTCCCAATCTTTATCTGACTCAAGGAGCAGAAGTTCTAAAGATCGAGTGAGATGCTCTTCGGCTTCCACATACTCTTCGCAGAGTAGATGCGATAGCCCGAGCCGGAACCTTGCATAACCTTCCATGATTGGTTCCATTGCGACTCTTGCGTAATTCAAGTAATGAATTGAGTGGAACTTTGCTTCAGATCCATTCTTGATTTCGATGTAAGCAAGTGCAAGATAGTTATCACACCACTTGACGTACTCAGGATTTTTGGCTTCCTTGAAGAGGGAACGAGCACTTAAATAATTTGCGATTGCTTCATCAAATAATTCAAGTTTCACGTTTGCCATTCCCACGTTGATGAGATCTATTCCTCGTGAGAATGGTGTTGCGTCGGGATCAATCATGCCTATTGCGGCGGTGTGGCCTTCTAGCGATTTCTGCCACTCTTTAACGTCGTACCAAGCTCGGGCTGCAGCTCGTATGGCTTCGAGATGACCTTCATCATCTTGATCAAGTGCCTTTAGTTGAACGATTACCTCAAAAGTTTCTGCGACTTCTCGCATTCTTTTGAGATTTTCCAAGCAGTGCGCTTTACCTTCGTAGAGGTGAGTCATCTCTTTGAGATAATTCTGCGCTCCACCTAATTTGTAGTAGATCTCCAGCGAGCTCTCTATCAAATTCAAGCACTCGGTATAGCTGCTGCGGTTGAATGCAATGTGGCTAAGTTCATCTAGAACTTCAGCTCGCTCTGCACCTTCGGATGTACTGATGCGCTCCCAGAGTTCTTGCTCTCGGGTGTCATTCGGTTTTTTTTCGGCGCTCACCGTTTCCCTTCTTGTAGGAGTAAGGCTTCGGACAGGTAGAAAAGTTACAGATAGTCACTGACATCTCTGTCAGTCACGCTCATGTGGGGATTTTGGGGGAAGCGCAGAGTAACATAGAATTCGAACAAGTGTTCGTACGATTATCGTACGGTTGAGCGTGAAGGGGGCTTAGTAGCCCTTCTTTGGATCCACAATCACTGCCTTCACTGCCTCACCGGCGGTGGTGAATTCAGCAACGAGCTCGGGGTGTGCCTCTTTGAGGGCCTTGCGATCAAGGGACTCGGTGATCTTTTCGGTGCGAGCCCATTTGATGACCCCGTCAATGCCAGCATGGGTACCGCATGCAACTTTAATTTTGTTCTCTGCCTTCATCTTTTCCCATTGCGCCTCAGCGGTGATGCGACGCAGTTCAAGGCTATAGCCATGAAGAACTTCCTTCTTCTCTTTACCCGCCTTGATTTTTTCAACGAGAGGTTGAAAGACATCAACGATTGTGGCGAAGGCAGGATCAAACTCTTTAAATTCGCGCTTGAATGCACGCGAGCCGGCAAAGGTTGCTGGACCCTTCACAGATCTATTTGGGATCAAGAATTTAGAATAGATTGAGCCGTACTTACTCTTAAATGCGTTTTCATCAAAGACTGCCCTCCCTTTGCGCTCTTGAACTTGGACAAAAATATCAACCTCTTCTTCTTCGTCTTCATCTTCGAGGGCATCTGCAAAGATTTCCTTGATCGTATCTTGCATCTGAACGCATGATTTTAACTTAGCATTTGACTCAAGATAAATTTCATTGAGCGCTTTAAGTTCATCTGTTGCAGGTAGTAACTCTTCATCAGAAACCTCTTTAGCAAGTTTTTCAGCCAATTCTAAATCTGCAATTATTTCTGCCGCTTCTTTGGCGAGGCTTTGAGCTTCTTTTTGAACATCAGCCAACTCTGAGGCGGTAAGGAGCATCCATTCTCCGCGAACGCCGAGGGGAGCAAATTTCTTATGCAAGAGAGTTTCTACGAGTTCAACTAATTCAGTCTTTACAACGCTTTCAATATAGAGCTCACGTGGATTACCGGTCTGATGCTCGAGCAGGCGTTGGGTGGAATCACGATCAGCATTTTCAGGATTCTCGCGCACGATACCGACTTTGAAGTATGGGGTTACCTCTTTAGAGCGAAGATCCTTCTCGCCAATAAAGTAGATCTCTCCCGCTGCCTTCATTTGTTGTCTCCTTGTCTAATTGCAAGCTCTGTGGCGTAGGCCAACATATCCATAAGAAATGGCTCAATTTCTGAATCTTCCGCATCATCGATTGCAACGATCGTGGATGCCTTCGAACGGCTAAGTGCAATATAGGAAAGGTTAATCAGGGGCGGTTTGATGCTTCCACCGTCTCGTTTTACCCATTTCTCTAACTGCAGCAGATCGAAGATTATGACGTGCGAGGCGCTAAGTCCTCGTATGCCCTGAAGAGTCACCAACCTAATCGCACCTATCTTGGGTACGTCACGTCGCGCCTCCTTGGGAACAAGATCGTGAAAGTCCATATTGAAACTCTCGGCGATCTCTTCTAGAACGGTCCGAACAAGTTCATAACCACTGCTGACAGGTTCTTCTGTTTCGCCAGCCTTTTTCATCGATGGGGCTAGAACCGCGACCAGAAGATCCTCACCTCGATTGGCTCGGCGAGAATCTTCGATTGCCCCAAGAACAATGTTCTTAACAAATGCATGACGCTTATTACCTGCAGGCAAAATCTCTACCTTGAAGTCATTCTTACTTTGAGGGATGGCCAGGTCTAACTCGAATTGATTATCTGAACCAGATTGCATGGAGAACTTTTCCTTTAGCCAGATCTTTGCGCCATCAAGGTCAGGGAATTTCTCCCAGAATGCTTGAGCAAGAAGGAAGGCTTTGGTCGAGTTTCTAAATGATCGTTTGAGGTGATTAGCATCGGCTTCTTCAAGGAATTTACTAAGCCACGGGCTTGGGTGTTGTTCATTTGGGAAGAAGTTATTTGTCTCCTGCCCTTTGCCGTAGGCGATAAACCAGGCGGCATTGGGACGAGCAATTAATTCAACAACGCGGAAGAAGTCATCACGCAGATCTTGGGACTCATCAATAAGAATGACGTCATACTTGAGGAAGTTCTTACCTTCTTCACTTTCAAGGTACGCCTTAACGTTTTCAAATACCTGGTCTTCACCCTTAATTCCAGCCGAGTGGCCAAGTTCTTTATACAACTCCCAAATGTCAAAAACATCGATAAATCCGTACTCTTCAATGCTTTTTCTAAGGATTTGGTACTCGCGCTTTTGGTCAGCTGCAAGAACTTTGTTGAAGCAAACGTGGAGCACTCGTGCACCTGCCGCTAGATTTTTCAGACCAATCTCACGAAGGATTGTGGTCTTACCTGTGCCCGGAGCTCCCTGGAGCGAGACCTTGTGGGGCTTTCCAAGTTCGTACTTATCGGCGGTGCTCTTTGAATCCTTAACTGGGCGGGCAAGCTCACCTGACATAGAAGGTGATAACTCGACCTTGTATTTGTCAGGTGCCACAGCGGTTCGGAAAATCTCTATCTCTCCATGAATGCAGCGTGCGGCTTGAGGAGTCAAGATCCCGAGTATCGGCTTTTCCCAAAGTCGCTGGAGAGCGCTCATCAACTTGTTATACGTATCTAGATCATCCTTAAATATGCACATCTCTTCAAAGCCAGAAATGACTGGGTTAGAAAAGCGAGCCTTCCACTCTTTTCGCGTAATTTCAGACCAGAGAACAGTTGACTGGACAAATGGAAGGTTCTTTTTTTCTTTCATCTTCGGGAAGCGCTTTACATGGTCACGCAATTTTTGCGAACCGATACGAAGTTGCATTGTTGGGTGCTGTCTCTTCTGATCACCCTTTAAGACAAATTCTGTTTGTGTGAATATTTCAATGGCATCAATCTTCATTGACTTAATCTCGATGAGGTAGAGACCCACTTGGTTATCAAGGAGAAGTAGGTCTAGATCTGTAACACCCGGTATGTAATTAACATCAAACCAGAGCTCAAGACCTGGATTGGAAAAACTCTTGAGGGTTTGCCCGACTACGTATTCACCATGGTGGCCCGGGGTATCCGCGGGTAGTGAAGTATGAATAGTGGCCACGATCGAACTCTATGGGGCTATCTTGCTGGCCTCAAGCGAACAAGCCCCTTAGCTTTCCAGATACGCCGCAAATTAGTGATCACCCATTTGTTCGGACCGAAATCTTCAACTAGGTACTGGGGTGAATCCTGAGCTACCAAAACTTTGTTATATAACCGCTCCAGATTCCCAGTTCGCTCGGCTGAAGGTGATCAGAGACTGGTCAGTGTGATAGAGCTTGAAGTAATTCAGCTTATGGATTCTTACTCGTTACACTCGTTAGATGCCAGAATTCGCAACTATTGCACTTATAAATGCGCTGACTTTTTACTCTTGCCATTGTCTTTCCTAGTCTTTTGCGGGCTCTGACTGCATCTTCAGGTGTTTTATAGCCCGACTTAGAAGTGCAAGATTCCACGGAAGTACGTAGTTTAACTTTTCGCTGGGATGGCGTAAAAGAGTATTTAGACTTATCAAGGATAGAAAATCTGTCTCTTACAAGAGCTGCAATTTCCTCGAAACACTCTCTACAGGTGGTCCGATCACCATCAAATTCCTCTTCGCAGATGTTGCAGATATACACACGAGCACTGTACAACTCGTGTCGAACTAATTTCAAAAATGTCACTCCCCTCTGCTATCTTTTCCCTAGGTAAAGAACTAAGCGATAAGCCCTTGAGCATGCTTAGTGCCCTCCGCGCAATGCACGACCCGCGTTCGGTGGCCCTCAAGGAATACCTGCCGGCGATGAAAGACACCGCCGGAAGTAGCGGGTCTTTTTTATGGGCCCAGTCAGGGTATGTGCCATGTCTCTTTCATTGTGTACAAGTTGTTTTGCGTTAAGTGATCTATCCAAGCAATCAAGTCAGCGCTGTAGGTGTGAAGAGCAGATTCCAGTCAATCTGGGAATGCTTGATTGTCCAAGCGGGCTAGTTCTTTGTTACATCTGCGCACGTGCAGTTGCAGGTGGGTTTGGGCGTTATTCATGGAATGCATGCAAGTCATGTCGGAGCGTTAACTCAGGAATGTCTGAGTGGTTGGGTGTGAGTCTGCCGCTTGGGCGACATTCGATTATGAATGGAATTGGGATTTCGTTGTCAGCAACGCGACCAGAGTTTGAAGCTGGTGCAAATGCGTTAATTGCCTTTTCACGGAAGAGCATGGCGCTCTCTGATTGGGGTCATTTGCAGACTCGTGCGTTATTTGAATCTGTGCCGTCATGGGCAGAGCGCAAGGTGATCACGATGATTGAATGGGAGAAGAAGTTCAAGACATCAAAGAAGAATTCGCGGGTTGCGTTTGCTGCCTACTACGGGGTTGATGAATTGTCGCAGGTGTTGATGAGGCGGGGGTAGGTCGCTATCGATCTAGCCGATCTTCACCACAACATCGACCACGGCTTCCGGTGTTGCACTCTCGCCTAACTCGATATTCACGTTGGTATCTAAACCATTGATCTGTGCTGCAGCCAAGATTGAAAGTTGTGCGG
>Ga0247835_1004029_pt1 | contig 13374 bp, 16 predicted proteins | sample LaCtaG_3_FD_189912 | JGI IMG/M metagenome (GOLD analysis project Ga0247835, IMG submission 189912) | Freshwater microbial communities from meromictic Lake La Cruz, Castile-La Mancha, Spain - LaCruzMarch2015_13.5m | ecosystem: Environmental > Aquatic > Freshwater > Lake | place: Spain: Castile-La... | reverse complement strand
GCGGCACCAAACCACAGATGACCGCCGCCATCCAGGGCAATCGCCGAGACCTGGGCGGGAATAGAGGCGGCGTCGATGGCCTGGCCGAACCGCAACTGGACCTGGCCGATGGGGATGGGCTGCATGAAAGGATACCTCTTCGTTTGGATGACGCGGGGGGCGGCCCCGGGTGCCTGAACGGATCAATTCCGGTCTGGGTGGGGGATTGTTGGGCGGCCGGCGATGCGGGTCAACAGGCACGCGTGATGGAAACAGCGATCGGCATCGACCAGCGGCAGCGGCGGCGTACCGTCATGGCGCGTCGGCACGCCCGTGGATCGGGTATCGGCACGCCCGTGCGTGTCGCGCCGATGCGCCCCGGCACCGCAATGCGGTAGGATTACGGCTCTATTCTTAGAAGGAGATGCTAATGTTCCCTCCCGAGGACGTTCGTAACAAGCGGCAGCCCATCGACATCGGCCAGTATTTCGTCTGGTTGGTCGTTTTGGCAGCCGCGTTCGGCATTTACTATGTCTGGTCTCATCCGGCACCGCGCTCCGCGCCGCCCGACGCGACCCAGGCGCAGCGGCTCGCCCCGATCGGGCTGGTCACCGTGACCCCGCCGACACCGCCGGCCGCGCCGACCCCCCAACCGGCCGCCCCGGAGCAAGCCGCTAAAGCACCGCCTCCGGCGCCGCAGCAGACCCAAGCCCAGGCACCGGTCAAGCCCGCGGCTGCGACCGCGGGAAGCGCACCCGGCCAGACGCCGTCAAGCGCCGCGCCCGTGGCGCAGCAGCCGCCTGCCAGGACCGCACCGGCAACCGCACCGGCGCCCCAGGCCGGCCCGCAAAGCGCCCGGCCGCCGGCGGTCAGCACAACACCAGCCCCGACACGCCCGACCGACCTCGGCGCGGGACCTGCCGGCCCCAAAGCGCCCCCGGCAGCCGCCGTGCCGAGCCGCGGCACTCCATCGGCCGTCGCCCCCGCGGCCCCGGCCCGGCCGGCCGGCCCGCCACCCGCCGCGCCCGTCCCCGCCGGTCCGCCGGCGCGCTATCCGGGCCGGCCGGACATGGCGCAGCCCGGCTATCCACAGGGCTATCCCGGCGCCTATCCGGGCGCCTATCCGAACCGGTATGGACCAGGGTATCAGCAGGGCTACCCGGGCGGTTATGGCGCCGGGCAGTACCCGCCCGGCTATGTGCCCCCGTATCCGGCTTACCCAGGCGCCCCCCAGCAGCCGTCGTACCCGCCGGGGACCACCCGTTAAGGCGAGACACATGTAGGGGCGACTTTAGTCGCCCCTTCAGCCCCTTACGGACTTTATAGGCATGCGCAGTCGGGATCTATGTTCCTGGGAATCGCTAAGGCGAGTTTCACTGAGTTTTCAGGCAACCCGCTGACATCAGGGCACCAGAGATGGTCCGAGCGGAAACGCAACGAGTACGGACAGGAAATCGGCTCCGATGTTATACTTAGATATAACTTATGCCCCGCGGAGCGACACCATGCTGACGACGACACTGCGCAAGGTGGGCGGTTCGATCATGTTGACCGTGCCCCCCGCCATCCTGGACCTGCTGCACCTGCGGGCCGGCGAGACCGTTGGCGTGACCGTCGATGGGGGTCGGCTGGTGATCGAGCCGAGCCCGACACCGCACTACAGTTTGGACGAACTGTTGGCCCAATGCGACGCATCAGCCGAGGTCAGCGACGAGGATCGCGTCTGGCTCGACGACCGCCCGGTCGGTCGTGAACTGCTGTAGTGGAGCGCGGCACTATCTGGCTCGTGTCGCTCGACCCGACAGCGGGGCACGAGCAGCAGGGTACGCGTCCGGTCTTGGTGGTCTCTCCGACCGCCTTCAATCGGCTGACCAAGACTCCGGTGGTGGTACCGATCACCAGCGGCGGCAACTTCGCCCGCAGCAAGGGCTTCGCGGTGTCGCTGGTGGGCGCCGGGACGAGCACCACGGGTGTGATTCGCTGCGATCAACCGCGCACCCTCGACCTGCGCGCACGCAATGCCCACAGGCTGGAAACCGTACCGGCAGCGATCATGGACGAAGTGCTGGCACGGTTGGCTCCGCTCTTCAACTAACCCTAAGGACTTTCTGGCTGACCCTGCCCTGAGCAACGCCGACGCCGCGGCCCAATCAACCGGCAAGGAACGGCTGACGCCCCACCAATACCCAATGACCCTGATTGACCCCGACTGACCACGATGACTGAACCGACCGACAGCCCCACCCTTGACCGTTACGTCAGCTTCCTTGGCCTGGACTGCGACGCCAAATCGCAGCAATTTGTCGACATCTTGCGTACTGCGATGGCCAGAGATGGACGGCAAGACCCGTTCTGGGACTACTTCGCTGCCAAACTGGACGGCACCCAGGGGCCGACCCATCATGATGCGCTTTACCATATCCACTGCCACCTCAACGATCTGCGCGACCTGTTGGAGCGCTGGGACGAGGCGGATCTGACGCCGATGCTCGAATCACTCGAGATCGAATGCTGCTAAACCGCGCCCGGCGCGATCTGCGATGACTCACCGGTCACGAGACCTCCCTATGCCGACAGAACCAACGATTTCAGCCATTGCCCACGTCATTCAGCTCTCGGTCGCGCCGGTCTTCCTGCTCTCGGGGATCGCGGCGATCCTCGGGGTGATGGCGGCCCGCCTGGCGCGCGTGGTCGATCGCGCCCGCGCGATCGAAGAACAGGTGATGGCCAAGCCGCTCCCCCCAGGCCCGCTCCATGAAGAATTGGCGGCCTTGTCGCGGCGGGCGCAGATCATCAGTCTGGCCATCGGGCTGTGCACCACCACCGCCTTGCTGATCTCGGCGGTGATCGCGGTCCTGTTTCTCAGTGCGTTGTTTTCTTTCGAAACCTCACCGGTCGTCGCGAGCCTGTTCGTCGCGGCCATGTTGACCTTGATTGCCGCGCTGATCCTGCTGTTGCGGGAGATTCTGGTCGCCACTGCCGGTTTACGCTTCGGGCCGCATTAGCGCGCACATCCGCGAAATCGGAGAAGCGAATCCTCGCGGGAATCATTCACTTGATTACGACAACGATTGTGTTGTACGTGTTATAGCATTCGTACCTGATATCCAGACAGACCCTTGGTGTAAAGGCGGGTTTGAAACCCGCCCCTACGTCCGGTTATCACGTTCGAATGCTCTATTGACTCGTTACTTGACGCGACGCCGCCACAGCAGCAACAGACCCGACGCCAAGAGCCCGAGTGTGGCCGGCGCCGGGATGGCCTTGATCGCTCCTTGCGATCCGGTACCCGCGTCCTCGGCACTCAACAAACGCAGGGCCGCGGCGCCGTCCGCGAAGCCCTTGACCCAGGTCACTTCGTCGACACCGGCCGCCAAGGTAAAAATGCCGGCGAGACGGTATTGGCCGACCAGTGGGCCGCTGATCCGATCCCGCTCGAACAGACACTCCAGACCGCCAAGCCGGGTGCCCGGACCCGATGATTTCACCGAGTCGTTGAGTAATTCGGCTTCCGGACTGGCCGCCAAGGCCGGCAGGCTGCCGAAGGCATTGAAGTCCGCGCCGCGGAAGTCACCGAAGCGATCGGTCTTGACACCAAGATGCAGGGAGCCGCGCAGAGGCTCCTGCGCGCGGTCCGCGCTGCCGTCACCCAAGTCCGGGTCGGTTACGGGAAAGGCCATCGCACTGTCGACGGGCAAGGCGCGCGCACCCGGGTCGGGGGAATACGCCAAGTCTTCGCCGATGAAAGTAAAGTTGGCTAAGGTCCGCTCCGTCGTCAGGAGTCCGGCCGCGAGCGGCATGGCGCAGACGAGCAGGCTGCACCCGAGCCAGACACCGAGCACTTGCAACCTGCCAAAGTGCTTACCAGGCATGCGGTCACCGGCCATGAGATCGCGGTGACCTCAGAGCAGTTTTTCGATCGCCTTCTCGATCTTCCCGCCGTCCGGCGCGGTGAAACTCACGTAGTGATCGACCAGATTCCCCTGGCGATCGATCAAATATTTGTAGAAGTTCCACTTGGGATAAGGTGCCCCAGCCGCGGCGAGTCGCTCGAACAAGGGGGTCGCGCTGCCCTTGGTGACGCTGACCTTCTCGAACATCGGGAACTCGACCGCGTAGGTCAGGCGGCAGAATTTCTGAATTTCCTCCTCGCTCCCCGGCTCCTGACTCATAAAATCATTGGACGGGAACCCCAGCACGACGAATCCCTGATCCTTGTATTTGCGGTAGAGTGCCTCGAGCCCCTCGTACTGGGAGGTAAAGCCGCATTTACTGGCGGTGTTGACGACCAGGATCACCTGGCCGCGGTAAGCCTCGCACAGATTCACCTGCTCATCCCCCGCCAGCCGGCGCAAGGTGACGTCCAGCAAGGGCGGACAGGGTGTGGGGTCGGCACCGGCACTGACCGCGGCAAGACTAAGGGCGAGCAAAGCTGTTTTCACGTCGAATCTCCGGTTATAAGGGACAGGAAGCGGGCTTGGGAGATAGTGCGCTCACTGCGGAAAGCAACCAGTCCCCGCCTTGCCGCGGCCAGGGTTGCCGGTGGTTTGAATGCGGATGCCGGAGGACCAATGTCCCAGGTAGCGGGGCGCATCGGATCGGCGCGCCCCGCAACCCCTTATAATCAGCAACTCCCCGATGTAAACGGAACAAAAATGAGCGAATGGGTCAAAGGCACGGTCGTCGGCAAACACATTTGGACCGACGGGCTTTACAGCGTACAGGTCGACGCCCCGATGGCGGATTTCACGGCAGGTCAGTACACGAAAATCGCCCTGGATATCGGTACCGATCGCGTGGGACGGCCCTACTCGCTGGTCAATGCACCCCAGGATCGCCCCTTGGAGGTCCTCTTCAACGAGGTGCCGGGCGGGCCGCTCACCCCGCGCCTGTCGGAACTGAAGATCGGCGATCCGGTATGGGTCGCGGCCCAGGCCGGCGGCATCTTCACCCTGGAGTCGGTGCAGCCCGCCGACACCCTGTGGCTGCTCGCCACCGGGACGGCGATCGGGGTTTATCTGTCGATTCTGCGCACGGCGGCCCCCTGGGAGCACTTCAAACGCGTCATTCTGGTCCACGGCGTGCGCACCGCCGCCGATCTGGTCTATGGTGAGACCCTGGCGTCGATCGCGGCGCAGCGCGGGCCGCAATTCAGCCTGATTCAGGCGATCAGTCGGGAAACGCAGCCGCAAACCCTACACGGGCGCATCACCGATCTGCTGACCAGCGGCGCGCTGGAAGAGCGGGCGGCCGCCCGGATCGATCCGGAGTCCAGCCACGTCATGCTGTGCGGCAACTCCGCGATGATCAAGGATGCCAAGCAGATCCTGGAGGCGCGCGGTCTGGTTCGCCACCGCCGCCATGCCCCAGGCCATTACTCCGCCGAGCAGTATCACTAATCGCAATCGCAGGGCGTGACCGGGCCATGAATGCGGATGTCATCATAATCGGCGCCGGCTTGTCCGGCCTCGCCTGCGCCTCGACGCTGCGGGACAACGGGCTTGAACCCCTGGTGCTGGAGGCGTCCGACGGCATCGGCGGGCGCATCCGGACCGACCAGCGCCAGGGATTCCTGCTCGACCGCGGGTTTCAGGTGCTGCAGACCTGGTATCCGGATGCGCGGCACCTGCTCGATTACGACCGGCTCGATCTGCGGCCCTTCTATCCGGGCGCGCTGGTGCGCGTCGGCGGGCGTTTGCTGCGGGTCAGCGATGTCTGGCGGCGACCGCTGCGGCTGCCGGAAATGCTGGTCTCGCCGGTCGGCACCCTGGCGGATAAGTTACGGCTGCTGCGACTGCGGCACCGCTGCCTGCGCGGCGACTTGGAAGCGCTCTACAACCGTCCGGAAACCGAGGCCTGCGCCTATCTGCGCACCCTGGGCTTTTCTGCGCGGATCATCGACCGCTTCTTCAAGCCATTCTTCAGCGGAGTGTTCTTCGACCCTGAGCTGGCGGTCTCGTCGCGCGCCTTCGAATTCGTCTTCCGTGCCTTCGCCCTCGGGGATACCTCACTGCCGGCCCGCGGCATGGGCGAGATTCCGGCCCAACTCGCCGCTCGGCTGACCCGCACCCAAGTCCGCACCGGGTGCCGCGTCGACAGCATCACCGAGCGGACGGTCACCCTGGCCTCCGGCGAGCGCCTGCGCGCCCGCGCCCTGGTGATCGCCGCCAGCGCACCCGCGGCCGCGCGCCTGCTCGATCCATCCGACGCCGCCACCGCGAGCCGCGGGACCACCTGTGTCTATTTCGCGGCCGTGCGGCCGCCCATCGAAGGGCCTTACCTGGTCCTCAACGGCGAGGGCCACGGACACATCAACAGCCTGCTGTGCCCGAGCAACCTGTCCGGTCATTACGCCCCGGCGGGTCAAACGCTGGTGAGCGTCAATTGCCACGGGGCAGAACACAACCCGGACACATTGGAAACCATCCTGCGCCGCGAACTCGCCGGCTGGTTCGGCGATCAGGTGCGGGGCTGGGAGCGGCTTGCCGTGTACCGGATACCGCAGGCCCTGCCGCTCCAGACGCCGCCGGTCCACTATCCGGGCGACGCCGGGCAACGCGTCGCCGATTGGCTCTGGGTGTGCGGTGAGTACCGCAGCGCGCCCTCGATCCAATGGGCGCTGCACTCCGGCCGCCGGGCCGGGGCCGATGTCGCACGGTCACTGCTCGGCCGGGTAGCCGCGCAAAGCACCGCCGGGCTGCGACTGCCGAGCGCCCCGCCGACCCTCAGCGGGAGCGCGGTCCAGAAACCCTGAACGCGCACAGTTGTAGCGGACGAGTCGGCTCGCGTATGCTCCCGGCGTTTCACGGCCCGGACCTCCGGCTCGGGGCCGGGCGTTTCACCAGCAACACCATCACCAGTCCAGCGGACGCCGCATGACAGAGTACGCCCTGATCCTGATCAGCACGGTGCTGGTCAACAACTTCGTACTGGTCAAGTTTCTCGGCCTGTGCCCCTTCATGGGTGTCTCCAAGCGATTCGAGACGGCGCTCGGCATGGGCCTGGCCACCACCTTCGTCATGACCCTGTCATCGGTCTGCACCTGGCTGGTGGAAGCCTATGTGCTGCTACCCCTGGGGATCGAATACCTGCGTACCATCGCCTATATCCTGGTGATCGCGGCAGTCGTGCAGTTTACCGAGACCGTCATGCACCGCCAGAGCCCGGTTCTCTATCAGGTGCTGGGCATCTTTCTGCCGTTGATCACCACCAACTGCGCCGTACTCGGCGTCGCGATCCTCAACACGCAGCAGGGACACACGCTCGCGGAGTCAGCCGTTTACGGATTCGGCGCGGCCGTCGGTTTCTCGCTGGTCTTGATCCTGTTCGCCGGTATCCGTGAGCGCGTGACCGTGGCTGACGTACCCCGACCCTTCCAGGGCAGCGCCGTCGCCATGATCACGGCCGGTCTGATGTCGCTCGCCTTCATGGGCTTCGCCGGACTGGTCTCGCGCTAAGGCGATTGCATCCGATGTCCTCGGCCGTGCTGACCGCCATCCTCGCCATGACAACGCTGGCCGCCGTGCTGGGTTTGCTGCTGGGCTATTCGGCTATCCGGTTTCGGGTTGAGGGTGACCCCATCGCCGATCAGATCGATGCATTGCTCGCCCAGTCGCAATGCGGGCAGTGCGGATATCCGGGCTGCCGTCCTTACGCGGAGGCGGTGGCCAAGGGCGAAGCCGCCATCAACAAGTGCATTCCCGGAGGGGAGGCGACCGCGCGTGCCTTGGCCGACCTGCTCGGCCGCGAACCCGAGCCCCTGGAGACCGAGGTTCAGGCACCCAAGGTCGCCCTGATCGACGATCAGGCGTGCATCGGCTGCACCCTGTGCGTCCAATCCTGCCCCGTGGATGCCATCGTCGGAGCGGCCAAGCAATTGCACGGGGTCCTCGCCGCCGAGTGCACCGGCTGCGGACTCTGCCTGGCGCCCTGCCCGGTCGCCTGCATCCGCATGGTTCCGGTGGGTAGTGATCTGGCCCATTGGCGCTGGCCGGCACCGACCGAGCGCCTGGCAGCTTAGTCGGATGAGTGTCACCAACCCGGAATCCGAACACGGGCAATCGCGGCTCTGGACCTTTCATGGCGGGCTCCACCTGCCGGATGAAAAGGCCCTGTCCAACGATCAGCCCATTGAACCGCTGCGCCTGCCGCCGCTGCTCGTCATTCCGTTGCGCCAACACATCGGCGCGCCGGCCCGGCCCGGTGTGCGGGTCGGCGACCAGGTGCGCAAAGGCCAGGTGATCGGCACGGCGGACGGCTATGTCAGCGCCGCCGTGCATGCCTCCAGCTCCGGCACGGTGATCGCCATCGAGGAGCGACGGATCCCGCATCCGTCGGGGCTGCCCGCACCCTGCGTGGTGATCGCGACCGACGGACAAGACGCTTGGGCGCCGCTCCCCGCACCCCTGACCGACTATCCACACCTGGATCCGGCGCTGCTGCGCGAGCGGGTGCACTGGGCCGGGGTGGTGGGTCTCGGCGGGGGCGCCTTCCCGACCAGTGTCAAGCTCAGATCCGAGCGGCATATTGAAACCCTCATCATCAACGGCGCCGAGTGTGAACCCTACATCACTTGCGACGACCGGCTGATGCGCGAGCGGTCCGTCCAGGTCCTGGAGGGCGCACGGATCATCCGCACGCTGTTGGGGGCCGAGCGGGTGCTGATCGGCATCGAGGACAACAAACCCGCGGCCATCGCCGCCCTGTCCGCGGCCCTGGCCGACACCGGCCCGGACACACACATCCGGATCATACCGGTGCCGACCCGCTACCCGAGCGGCGGCGAACGCCAGTTGATCCGCATCCTCACCGGCCGGGAGGTCCCGACCCGCGGCCTCCCCGCCCAGATCGGGGTCGCCTGCCAGAACGTGGCCACGACGGCCGCGGTGGCCGATGCGGTCCTGCTGGGTCGGCCGCTGATCACGCGGGTGGTCACGGTCACCGGTCGGGCGGTGGCCCGGCCGGGCAACTTGGCGGTCCCCATCGGTACACCGCTGTCTCATCTGGTCGCGCACTGCGGCGGCTTTCGTGAGACGCCGCGGCGGCTGCTGTGCGGCGGTCCCATGATGGGTTTCGCGCTCAGCGACCTGGAAATCCCGATCACCAAGGCGTTCAACTGTCTGCTTGCACTGACCGCGGCCGAGGCCCCCGACCCCGGCCCGGCCCTGGCCTGCATCCGGTGCGGACGCTGCGCCGAGGTGTGCCCGGTGCGGCTGCTGCCTCAGCAACTCTATTGGCACGCCCGCGCCAAGGCGTTCGACCGGGCCCAGGGCTACAACCTGTTCGACTGCATCGAATGCGGCTGCTGCGCCCAGGTCTGTCCCAGCCATATCCCGCTGGTCCAGTATTATCGGTTCGCCAAGAACGCGATCTGGGCACACGAGGAGGAACGCCGCAAGGCCGATCAGGCCCGCGCCCGCCATCAGGCCCGGCAGGCCCGCCTGGAGCGACTGGAGCAGGAGCGCCAGTCCAAACTGCGCAAGAAGCGGGAAATCCTGGATGACACGACCGCGGCGACCGTCCCTGGTCAGGTCGCGGACGGCGACCTGGACGCGCGGCGCGCACTGATCGAGGCCGCCAAACAACGTGCCGCGGCCAAGAAGGCGGCGGCCCAGTCCCGGATCGAGCCCGTCGACCAGGGCTGACCTCTGTCTCGCCAACGGACTCTCGCTACCGACCGATGGATCAGAACAATGGCCCCAAATGCTGCTCCCAAGATGACCGCCGCCATCCTCTCCTCGCCGCACGGCCCGCGCGCCAACCGGGTCGATCAGGTGATGCTCCAGGTGCTCCTGGCGCTGATCCCCGGCGTACTGGTCATGACCTGGTTCTTCGGCTGGGGGCTCCTGATCAACTGCGTGCTCGCGATCCTGTTCGCAACGGCCGCCGAGGCCTTGGTGCTGCGGCTGCGCCGCCGCCCGGTGTTGCCGACGCTGGGGGATTACAGCGCGGTGGTGACCGCGGTCCTGTTCGCCTGCGCCATCCCGCCGACCCTGCCCTGGTGGCTGACCCTGCTCGGCATGGTCTTCGCAATCATGCTGGTCAAGCAACTCTATGGCGGCCTGGGCTACAACCCCTTCAACCCGGCGATGGCGGCCTATGTCTTCCTGCTCATCGCCTACCCGGTGGAGATGACCAACTGGCTTGCGCCTCACCTATTGACGCAGCATCACTTGTCTTTGACAGAGTCCTGGCGCCTGATCCTGTTCGGCGCGCTGCCGCCGGACCTCTCCTGGGACGCCCTGTCGGCCGCCACCCCGCTGGAGGCACTGCGCGGCCAACTGCGCGAGCATCAGGTGATGGATGCGATCCGCGGCGCGTCCTGGTGGGGTAGCCTGGGCGGGCGCGGCTGGGAATGGGTGAGCAGTGCCTTTCTGGCCGGCGGGCTCTATCTCCTGTGGCGGCGGGTCATCACCTGGCGGATACCGGTCGCCATGCTCGGCTCCCTGCTGATGCTGGCCGGGCTCTTCTGGCTGATCGACCCCCAGCACCATCCGAACCCGGCCTTTCATCTGTGGAGCGGCGCCGCCATGCTGGGCGCATTCTTCATCGCCACCGACCCGGTGACCGCCAGCACCACGCCGCGCGGCCAGTTGATCTTCGGGGCCATGATCGGTGTGCTGGTCTTCGTGATCCGCACCTGGGGCGGGTATCCGGATGCGGTCGCCTTTTCGGTCCTGTTGCTCAACATCGCCGCCCCCACCATCGATCACTACACCCAGCCCAGCGTCTTCGGTCACGGCCGCAAGTCATGAATCCAAAGCCCATTTTACTCGCCGCCCTGGTACTCGCCGGGTTCGCGGTCGCCGGGGTCAGCCTGGTCGCGGTCACCAAGGCCGCCATGACGGATCGCATCGTCGCCAACCAGCGGCTGGCCATGCAGCGTAAGCTGGCGGCGATTGTCCCCAGCGGCGGGGACAATGACCCGCTGGCGGACTACATTGAGGTGAACGACCCTGACCGGCTGGGGATCGCACTGACCCGGATCTACCGGGTGCGCCGCGGCGATCAGCCGGTGGCACTCATCCTGGACCCGGTGGTCCCGCAAGGCTATGCCGGCCCCATCCATCTGCTGATCTCAGTGCTGCCGGACGGCCGTGTGGGCGGGGTCCGAGTCCTGTCACACCACGAGACTCCGGGCCTGGGAGACAAGATCGACGAGGCCAAATCGGATTGGATCTACCGATTCAACGGCAAGTCGCTGGATCAACCGTCACTGGATCAGTGGGCCGTGAAGCGCGACGGCGGCACCTTCGACCAGTTCACCGGGGCGACGATCACCCCGCGGGCGATTGTCACGGCGGTGAAAAACGCGTTACTCTATGTTCGATCCCAAGGTGCGCGACTTTTCGGCGAACCGCCGGTCGCCCAGCACCATGCGCCGGAGGCCTCCTGATGGCAACACCGCCGACCTACAGCCGGATCATCACCGATGGGCTGTGGAGCAACAATCAGTCCCTGGTCGCCCTGCTCGGGCTCTGTTCCCTGCTCGCCACCACCACGTCAGCGACCAGCGGGCTAGGCATGGGAATCGCGACCACCTTCGTATTGACCGCCTCCAATGTCAGCATCTCGCTGATCCGCCCGCTGGTGCGCCCGGAGGTGCGTATCCCGGTCTATGTCGTCGTGATTGCGTCGTTCGTAACCATGGTCGAGCTGACGATGCAGGCCTGGTTCTTCGACCTCTATCAGATTCTGGGTTTATTTATCTCGCTGATCGTGGTCAATTGCATCATCATCGCCCGCGCCGAGGCCTTCGCCTCCAAGAACCGCGTGGACCGCGCCTTCCTGGACGGCGTCGCCATGGGACTCGGCTCAACCCTGGTGCTGGTGACCCTCGGGGGCCTGCGCGAACTGATCGGACAGGGCACCCTCTTCTCCCAGTCACACCTGCTGCTCGGGGACTGGGCTAAGGGCCTGAGCTTCAGCTTGGGCGACAGCTACCACGGGGCACTCATCGCCATCCTGCCGCCCGGGGGGTTCATCGGGCTGGGGCTCTTGATCGCGTTAAAAAACGTCATTAGCAGGCACCTGGAAGAACGCGTGGCCCGTCTGCGTGAGGCGCGCGGTGCTCCGGGCGCGGCGCATGAGCCAGCCGTGTCGCTGCGCAACGGATATAGCGTTCGCACCTGATATCCAGACAAACCTTCGTGTAGGGGCGGGTTTAAAACCCGCCCCTACATCCGGTTATCACGTCCGAAGGCTATCAGGCGCTTGCCGGAAAAACAGCTACTGAGTCAACGCCAAAACCCCGAGCAGCATGATCAGCGCACCGAGCAACTTCGGCGCCAGATGGCCCTCGTTGAAGAACCAGCGCCCGAGAAACACCGAGAACACCCCGGCGGTCCGCTTCACCGCCATCGCGTAGGACGCCAGCGTCAGACCGAGCGCGATCTGGTCGGCGATCCGCATCAGGGCGAACAGGACCCCGAGCAGGAGCAGCGGACGCAACTGCCGACGCGCCTCCGGGGTGATCAGCCGGGTATGGAATCGGTGATCCCGCAGGGTGAACAACACCCAAAGAATCAGCGGATTGATCATCGCCACCATCACCGAAAAGGAGAGCGGGTCGCTCAACTGGATGCCGATCCGGCCGAACACGCTGGCCGCCGCGAAGCAAGCCGCGGCCACCATCGCCAGAATGCTGCCGGGCTCCAGCCACAGCCGCTTGAACGGGAGATACCAGCGCGGCTCATGCTCACCCAGGCTCAGGATATAGCCCCCCGCCACCAGCATGGCGACGCCGAGCAGCCCGATCCGCCCCGGCAGATCGCCGGTCAGAAACCATTCGATGACGATGGCGAAGCCCGGCGTCAGGGTCATCACCGGCCCGACCAGTGAGACCTCGGTCCGATGCAGGGCCGCGTTGAGCGCCCACCCGCCCAGCCCGGACAGGACTCCGCCCGCCGTCACCGCGAGCAGATAGTCAGGGTTCTCATAAGGAAAATCGTGATACCGGATCACCAGCGGCAAGGTCACGACCAGGCTCGCCACGTTGACATAAAAGGTCAGCGCCTCGATTGAAAAACTGAGACTGAGATGCTTGGTGACCGCCAGCCGCGAGGCATGGAAGAAGGCCGAGGCCAGGGCGAACAGAACCCAGAGGTGGGCGAAAGGGGAGAGATCCATGGCGCGGGCGTGCAGGTCTCGGTGACGCGGGGAATGGGTGTGGGTTCGGATTCGGTGCCCGTTCCGCGGACAAGTCGGTCAGTCTGACGCTTCGACCAGGATCACTCAACCTGAACAAAGCTGACATGCGCAGGCTCAGGCCTCCCGAAACATCCTTGCCAAGGTCGCTCTGGAAGGGGTTTCGCACAACCGATCATACGAGATCGACATTGTGAGTTTGGCAAAATCTGCACTATCCTGACGCCTGGGGCCAATGTGGTCTCCCTG
>Ga0247835_1004028_pt1 | contig 13378 bp, 15 predicted proteins | sample LaCtaG_3_FD_189912 | JGI IMG/M metagenome (GOLD analysis project Ga0247835, IMG submission 189912) | Freshwater microbial communities from meromictic Lake La Cruz, Castile-La Mancha, Spain - LaCruzMarch2015_13.5m | ecosystem: Environmental > Aquatic > Freshwater > Lake | place: Spain: Castile-La... | reverse complement strand
CATCAACTTGCTAAAAAAAGAACCTTCTAAACTCAGCATCAAGCGGAAACGCTTTAGAGCGGCATTAAGTGATCAATTTAGAGAGAATGTGATTTTTTCAACCTAATTTTATATGCGCTTGCCCTGTGCGGTGCTTAGATTGGGCTCTCGGACACGAGCAATTTCTGCATAGCCAATAATAATCGCCATGGGCGTGCGTAGCTCATGAGAAATGGTGGAAATAAAGTGTGTTTTTAAAGCCGATAACTCTTCGGCTTGTTTTTTAGCTTCAAGTAACTTTTGTTCAGTACGTTTGCGCTCGGTAATATCTTCGACAAGGGTGTAATGGAAATCTTTGCCCTCAACATCACGAATTCTAACGCTATTAATCACCACAGGAAAATGCGTGCCGTCTTTATGGATAAGCTCTAGTTCAAAGGGCTTGGTAAAGCCTTGTTCATACATGGCAAGCATCTGAACCTTAGCGTAGTCATGATGTTTTTCTGGAGTGAGTTGCAGATTATTTAACTGGGTTAATTCAGCTTTAGAATAGCCCATCATGGTTTCAAAGGCAGGATTAACTTCTATAAACTCCCCAGTCATGGTTAATAAGCAAATCCCTAACGGTGATAAATCAAATAATTGTTGTAATTTGTTTTCACTAAGCTGCTGTTGTGCTTGGCTGGCTTTTAAGTCAGAAATATCAAGCCCAAGAACGTAATAACCCAGCACTTCTGTATTAATACAATGCGGGATATAGTTAACCTGTACGGTGCGGCGTAAACCATTATTTAGTGTCTGGAGTGTTCGCTCAAAGCACTGTTTATTGCCTTGTAATGCGCCTTCAATATGCGGTAAGCAGGATTGATATGCACGTTTGCCCAAAACGTCAGCCTTACTTTTACCCACCATATTCTCAAGGCTAAGATTAAACCAATCCAAATAAACATGATTAGAAAAAACATTGCGCTGGTCTTTATCCCAATATGCAATTAAAGCAGGCATTTCATTAAGAATGGTTTGGTAGCGCAGCGCAAGCTCATCAAAACGTGCTTGTTGAGCTTTGCGCTCGGTAATGTCGCGCTGAATAGAAATCCAATGGGTAAACCAGCCGTTTTCATCAGCAATGGGGGAAATGTCCATTTCCACCCAAAAAAGCTCCCCCGTTTTGGTGTAATTAAGCACTTCAACACGCACTGACTGCCAATGTTTTAAAGCATGACGAATTTTTGCCAGCTCTTCGCGCTGGCTTAACGGCCCTTGTAAAATACGCGGCGTTTTGCCAAGAGCGTCTTCTGCACTGTAGCCAGTAAGACGTGTAAAGGCTTCATTAACATAGACAATGCGCGGCCCCAAGGGTTCATCAATAGCGCCTGCCTCAGCAATGATAATCGTATCATTCGCGTGTTTTAAGCAGACATCAAGTAAATGCACGCGTGCGGCGTGTTGCGCGCTTGTTTTGCGTAGGGCACGACATTGCATGATGTGTGTGAACACTAACCAAAACAGAGACAGCAGTGTGGTTAAAAGAATAAGGAATCTTAACAACGTTAAATTAGTTAGACGAGCCTCGCTTTGGGCTTGAATGCTTTGTATAAGACGGGTTGTTAACTCATATTGTTGTTGTTCACTCTGCTCAATGGCGTGTAATTGCTTAATAAACAGGTTTTTATCGTTAATAAAGTGACGTAATGTAAAGTGATACGCTGCCCACGCCTCGCGCTGTTTAAGCATAATGTCACGTTGAGCGTCCTTAAACAGTTGATTATTATCAAACAAGGTAGGGAAGTTTACTTGTTCAGTCACCGTGTTTAAAAGCGCTTCATAGCTGGCAATGGCTTGTTGTAATGCGTTTTCTACTGCACGCGGGTCTTCGCCAAGCTGGTACGTAAGAAGGCGCTTATGCGCTAACAAGCCCATGCGTTCAGTGAGCATTTGTTGCTGATGACTTAGGCTAATCGCTGAGGTTATCGCGTGCATTTTTGTAGACTGAAAATTGCTTATTACTAGAGCAATAAGAATTGACAGCACACATACAGACGCCGCAACTTTAGATGAGATTGATGTGGTTTTAAAGCAGGCTTTAAGCATGGTAAAAACACCTGTATCCCTTGCTACGCTTGACTTTTCTGAAAAAAATGTGTGTGTGTGGGGGGGGGGTAAACATTGTAGTCGTCCTAAATATTGTGAACGGTTAAGCTAAGCGTTAACCCCCCCACCGAAGTGCTAAGACCATTAGCCAAAATAACTAAATTGGTCATCGTAATATTTCTCTTGCCGCATTCAAGTAAACTTATGTAGGTTCTATCAAAACCACATTTATTAGCTAACTCTTCTTGAGAAAGATTTAACAACACTCTTCTCTTTCTGATATTGCTACCAAAAATCACTAAAACCTCCTCGCGCATTTTCTCATTCATTATTTATGTAGTATTTACCTCTGTACTTTAATTCTATTTAAGTAATAATTCCGTTCTACGTCCACCGACAATATGTCACATTTAAAAAATCAATCGGCTTAACAATAAGAAAAGAAAGGCTGTGCAGTTAAGTGCTTGTCCGTATTTAATTATCAGTTTTATTAAAAAGGGTAAGGTGAAATAGTACGAACAACTTTTTAAGTGTGATGACAGCTTGTCTAACAACAAAACTACGTTACCGCGCATAACTAACTAGATATGGGGTGTATTACCTGTAAGACAATGAGCTTAAGTAGTGATGCCCTAAATAAAAATAGTGGCGTCCAATGGCTTGAGCGATTGGTTAAAAAGGCTAAAGCATTTTTACTTCTGTTTAGCTAATAATAGACTATCAAAATATTAAAAATTAATTTTAACTAATTGAATAATAACAGGTTTGCTAAAATAAAATTTAACGGTAAATTGTCTGTGCTTACTACTTAGTTAACCTAAATCAATTTCCTTGCTGGAGAATACTATGTCAGACCACGACACAAACACTACACCTGCCTCTGAATCATCTGAAGACGCTAATCAGGGCAATAATTTAAAAGGCTCGTTGAAAGCCTTAATTTTTGCTCTTGGTGGCGTTGGCTTATTAATGAGTATTTTTGTTCTATTGCCCATGCTGTTTACATTATTATCTAATGGCGATTATCGTCCTTAAGACTAGACGTAAAGATAAATAAGGGCGACCGCAAAGCTTGGCGTCCTTATTTATTAACAGTATTAGTTGCTAAGCAATATAATTAGCCTATTTTCTTTCACTAAGGTAAGTTACCTTGTAATGATTCACCTTCCCCACTGCCCTTCGAAGTAATCGTGCAAAAGTTCTTTAAATTAACGTGGGCACACATCATGTTAATAAACTTATATACACCTATCACCACACTTAACAATGACGCCTCAAACCCCCATTTTGCACCTTGAAATCTCTATTTCAGCGCAGACGCTTAGCTTATGCGCTGCTGATGCTGTAATTAAAAAATATCTTATTTCAACAGCAAAAAAAGGCGGGGGAGAGCTTCGGGGTAGCGAATGTACGCCCCGTGGTTGGCATTGTGTACGCGCTAAAATAGGCGACCAACTGCCGTTGCATACAGTATTTATTGGTCGTCGTCCCACGGGTGAAATTTATCAAGCTGACTGGTCGTTACGCTATCCTCAACGAGATTGGATTTTAACGCGCATTTTATGGTTAAGTGGTTTAGAACCTCAGCGCAATCGTTATGGCATGGTTGATAGCGCTTGGCGATATATTTATATTCATGGCTGCCCTGATGAATTGATTACCGGAACCCCCGCATCACATGGCTGTATTCGCATGAAAAATAACGATATTATAGAGTTATTTACACGCATTCCAGTACGCACTCGGGTATTTATTCATGATTAACACACGCTTTGTATTAGGCATTGAATACAACGGTTTTGGCTTTTCTGGTTGGCAAACACAAGCGCAACGACGCTGCGTTCAACACTGCTTAGAATTAGCTTTGGCAAAAATTGCTAATCATCCTATTAGCGTTCAGTGTGCTGGGCGTACCGATACAGGTGTTCATGCCCTAGAACAAATCGTGCATTTTGAGAGCGGTGCGCAACGACCGTTAGAGGCGTGGATTTTAGGCGGCAATAGTCATTTGCCTGAGGATATTAAAATTATCTGGGCCAAACCTGCACTCGCTGATTTTCATGCGCGTTTCAGTGCTATCGCTAGATTTTATCGTTATGTTATTTTTAATCGCGCCACTAAATCTGCGCTTTATCATCAACAAACCACTTGGCAAGGCACGCATTTAGATGCTGAAAAAATGCACGAAGCGGCGCAAGCGTTAATCGGACATCATGATTTTTCTTCGTTTAGAGCCGCAGGGTGTCAATCTAAAAGCCCTTGTCGTACCCTGTATTTTATCAACGTGTACAGAGAACATGAGTATGTGTATGTAGAATTATCTGCCAATGCTTTTTTGCATCACATGGTAAGAAATATCGTCGGCGTATTAATGGACATAGGCACTGCAAAAAAAACACCTGATTGGACGGTCGAGTTACTTGCCCTTAATGATAGAAGTAAGGCGGGGGTGACCGCTCCCCCCAACGGTCTATTTTTAGCGGGTGTATTTTATCCAGCCCACTATGGCATTGCCGCACATCCAATATTTGCTAAATTACCTAAACATGCCGCACGCTTTGATTAGATTTGATTAGAATAGTTCGCGTTAACGATTTAGTTTTGAGTTACTATCGCACCGATAAAAGAAGCCCGTAACAGGCTTGATTTCTCTACGCTCAGTTAGTCATCATTAACAACGTTCACGATTTTTACAACAAAGGCAGCCATAATTGCCCTTTACTATGAGCAAACAACCCATGGATTCATTATTATCATTTCAAATTCACGGCGGTGCAGACCATGACCATGGTCTATTAGACACTTTACTAGGACCTCTTACTTTTATTGAAGGCCTGCTTACACAGGGGCCTGGCGGTGCTTTTGCATCGCTACTGCCTGGCATAGTGAGTCTTGATAATATTCATCCGCTGTTAGTCCATTTTCCCATTACTTTATTATTACTTTTCTTTATTACCGATCTAGTTGGCTCTCTTTTTAAAAAGAGTGAATGGCGAGAATATGCAAGTCGTTTATTGTATTTAGGCACTGGCTTTGCTTTATTAACGGTGCTTGCTGGCTTGAGTGCGGCTGATTCGGTGCCTCATCATGACAATGTTCATGACATCATGGAGCGTCATGAAACGTTTGGTTTTTGGATACTAGGCATAGCCTCACTCTTATCTGTTTGGCGCATCATCCAAAAACCGTATCCACTTCGCCCTAGCAACCCATTTTTTTTACTATTAGCTGGTTTATTGTGCATTATTATTAGCTTAGGTGCCGATTTAGGCGGCTTAATGGTTTATAAATATGGCGTGGGCGTTGCTGCGGTAACGGTGGAAAGCAATAATCATCATGCTGAACACGCTGATTAATGCAACGCAACCTCCATGCAGTCGTATCGCCTATTGATACTCGGTCACGAATACTCGCTGGCATCATGTTAAATAGACTAAATGCGCCTTATTTTGGTATAGTTGCAAGGTTTTTTAAATTTATTACCCATCCAAGCAGTTCATTATTTCAACCCTTTTAAGAGGAAACACAATGTCAATTAAAGTTGCTATCAATGGTTATGGTCGAATTGGACGTAATATCGTTCGTGCTTTGTATGAATCAGGACGTACACATGAAATCCAAATTGTGGCTATCAATGATTTAGGCGATGCCAATACCAATGCTCACCTTACTCAATATGATTCAGTACATGGTAAATTCCCATTTGAAGTGAGTGTTGATGGCGAATATATGGTAATCAATGGCGATAGAATCAAAGTTTTCTCAGAACGCGATCCATCAAAATTACCTTGGGCTGATTTAGATGTTGATGTTGTTCATGAATGTACGGGCTTCTTCACTAGCAAAGCTAAAGCTTCGGCTCATATCACTGCTGGCGCAAAAAAAGTTATCATTTCAGCACCAGGTGGTGATGATGTTGATGCCACTATCGTTTATGGCGTTAACCATCAGGTGTTAAAAGCAACCGATACGGTTATCTCCAATGCGTCATGCACTACAAACTGTTTAGCGCCTTTAGTTAAACCATTGCACGATGCTATTGGCGTGGTTCATGGCTTAATGACAACGATTCATTCTTACACTAACGACCAAGTATTAACTGATGTATACCACAGTGATTTACGTCGTGCGCGTTCTGCTACTCAATCAATGATTCCTACCAAAACTGGTGCTGCCGCTGCCGTAGGTTTAGTGTTACCTGAATTAGCAGGTAAATTAGATGGCTTCGCTATGCGCGTTCCTACCATCAATGTGTCAGTGGTTGATTTAACGTTCACCGCAGCACGAAACACTAGCATTGCTGAAATCAACGATATTTTAACTGCCGCTTCTGAAGGTCCATTAAAAGGGATTCTTGAAATCAATCACAAACCTTTAGTATCAACTGATTTCAATCACAATCCAGCGTCATCAATTTACGAAGCACCACTTACTAAAATTGTTGATGGCAATTTCGTTAAAGTTTTATCTTGGTACGATAACGAATGGGGTTTTTCAAATCGTATGTTAGATACGTCAATTGCGCTAGTTAATGCGGGATAAACTCAATGTTAAGAAGAACAAAAATTTTAGCCACGTTAGGGCCCGCAACAGATAAACCTGGCGTACTTGAGGCGTTATTTGAAGCAGGTATTGATGTCGTCAGGATGAACTTTTCTCATGGTTCTGCTGAAGATCATCTTGCACGCGCTCAAAAAATACGTGACCTTAGCCATGCAACAGGCAGACGTGTGGGGATTCTTGCTGACTTACAAGGGCCTAAAATTCGTATTGCTCGTTTTATTGACACCAAAGTCTTTTTGGACGAAGGTCAGCCGTTTGCTTTGGATATTAATTTTGATCCCTTAGCAGGTGATAACACGCAAGTAGGTATCACTTACGAACCCTTAGCTCTTGAAGTTAAACCAGGCAGTCGCTTGTTATTAGATGATGGTCGTATAGTCTTAGATGTTGTGAATGTTGAAAACATGCGAGTCAATTGCACTGTTGTGGTCGGTGGTTATTTATCCAACAATAAAGGTATCAATTTACTTGGTGGCGGACTTTCAGCTGCGGCGTTAACAGACAAAGACGAAGAAGATATTAAAACCATCGGCATCATGAAATGTGATTATGTGGCGGTATCGTTTCCTCGCTGTGCAGAAGATTTACACGAAGCGCGTCGCTTATTAAAAGAAGTTGGCTGTGAAGCAGGCATTGTTGCAAAAGTTGAACGCGCAGAAGCCATTGTCGATGACGTGATGGATGAAATCATCTTAGCCTCAGATGCTGTCATGGTTGCGCGAGGTGATTTAGGCGTAGAAATTGGCGATGCAAATTTACCTGCTGTACAAAAGAAATTGATTAAACGCACACGCGAATTAAATCGTGTTGCCATTACTGCTACGCAGATGATGGAATCAATGATTGAAAATCCTATCCCAACCCGTGCTGAAGTATTTGACGTGGCGAATGCTGTTTATGATGGTACCGACGCCATTATGCTTTCAGCTGAAACAGCTTCAGGAAATCATCCTGTTAAAGCCGTGGAAGCCATGAATCGGATTTGTATCGAAGCAGAAAAGCAACCAAGCGTGCGTGAGTCAGATCATCGTATTAATATTCAATTTGATCGCGATGACGAAGCCATTGCTATGTCTGCAATGTATATGGCAAACCATACGAAAATCAAAGGGATTGTTGCCTTAACTGAATCTGGCTCGACTCCGCTATGGATGTCGCGCATTAGTTCTGGCATTCCTATTTTTGCATTCAGTCGTGTGGAAGAAACTTTAGGTAAAGCCACATTATTTCGTGGTGTGTTCCCAATGTTTTATGAATTATCAGACACGCAAGACCATGCAGAAGTTAATCGTGGTGTTGTGAAAGAGCTGAGAAAATGGAATATTGCGAAAGACGGCGATAAATTTATCATTACCAAAGGTGACTTAAACGGTATTAAAGGCGGCACCAACGCGTTAAAAGTGATTGTTGTTGGGCAAGGCTTAACACCTTAAATTTTAGTGATTATTAGAGCCTAAACTAAAACCACACGCAGTCTCGTACGCGTGTGGTTTTTTAGTATTAAGGGCATCTATAAGACCTGATATGCAGAGCATACACGCCAGTGTGGTCGCCACAAAAACCTTGTACCATACTAAGAAATTAAAGGCTTGTAAGTTTTTTCTATGCTAGAATTCTAAGCGGTTTATAGCTAATTGAACGGTGCTGATTCTCGCAATCAAACTGTGTTCATTAGCATGACCTTATTTTATTTTTATCAACCCAGAGGTTTACACAATGCAAGTATTAAAAAAATTAGCACTTTCTGTTCTTATGGTAGGTTTGTCTGCCAATGTTTTTGCTGTTGAAGTAACGGCTGCAACGGCTGAAAAAATAGCCGCTGCCGCAGCAGGCACTATTGAAAAAATTCAAGAGGCTGTTAATTTGGCAGATCAAAAAGGCAACAAAGAAGAAATCGTTAAGTTAATCAACGATGCACGTCAATTACAAAAAGAATTTCGTTATGAAATTACTGAGCGTCAACGTCAAAAATCAAATGACAGATTAAGAATTGCACGTGATAGCTTCGAAAGTGGCGATATCGCAACGGCTGAAACTAAATTAAAAGAAGCATTAGCTGGCTTTACAGAAATGAAAGCAACTTACGATTCTAATCACTAAGTAAATTTAACGCTAAATAACCTAACAAACAACAATCTGGTTATAATAGCGTCCTTTTTTTGTCCTGGATTTACGTTCCAGCTTACAAATCAAGGTAAATATGACTTCAATTGTTGTTTGTGCTCTGTATAAATTCGTTACCCTAGATAATTTTAAAGAACTTCGCCTACCTTTACATAAGGTTATGGAAAGTCATCATATTCGTGGCACACTTTTATTAGCCCAAGAAGGCATTAATGGCACTGTCGCGGGTTCCAGACAAAACATTGATACCTTGCTCCATTGGCTTCGCTTAGATCCCCGCTTAAGTGATCTTGATTGCAAAGAATCCTTTACTGAAATCCAGCCCTTCAATCGCACCAAAGTTAAACTCAAAAAAGAAATTGTCACCTTAGGCGTGCATGGCATTGATCCCAAACGTGTTGTGGGAACGTATGTCAGCCCTAAAGAGTGGAATCAATTAATTTCTGATCCAGACGTTATTTTAGTCGATACCCGTAATAACTATGAATATCAAGTGGGCACATTTAAAAATGCGCTAAATCCACAGACCGAAAGCTTTCGTGAATTTCCTGACTATGTCCACACGCATTTAAGTGATGCTAAAGATAAAAAAATCGCCATGTTTTGCACCGGCGGAATTCGTTGCGAAAAATCAACCGCGTACTTAAAAGAACTAGGTTTTCAAGAGGTGTACCATTTAAAGGGAGGGATTTTAAAATATCTCGAAGAGATTGCCCCTGAAGATACTCTTTGGGAAGGCGAATGCTTTGTTTTTGATGAACGCGTGACGGTTAATCATCATTTAGAAAAAGGGCAGTATGAACAATGCAACGCGTGTCGCTTACCCATTACGGAAGAAGATAAAGCGGATAAACATTATCAGCAAGGCGTAAGCTGTCCACATTGTTTTGATAAAGTCAGCCAAACACAAAAAGCACGTTTTTTAGAACGTGAAAAACAAATTCAATTAGCAAAACAACGTGGTGAAACGCATCTTGGTGCTGACGCTGCGCGAGCATTACTTGCTAAACGCCAAGCTAAACATCAACAAGCACAGCAACAACAATAAACTATGCAGAAATGTGCGTGGTGCCTAAGCCACCCTTTACTAGAAACGTATCACGATCATGAATGGGGTGTACCTATTCATGATGAACGGCAATTATTTGAACACCTTGTTTTAGAAACTGCCCAAGCCGGCTTAAGTTGGCTTACTGTGCTGAAAAAGCGCGAAGCTTACCGTACCGCATTTGCTAATTTTGACGCTGCACAGGTAGCATTAATTAGCGCTGCGCAGACTGAATTTTTGCTGAAGGATTCAGGCATTATTCGTAATCGCTTAAAAATTGCTGCCACTATTCATAATGCTAACGCTTTTTTAGCAATACAAGCCAAGTTTGGCAGTTTTAATGATTTTATCTGGCAGCATGTTGACGGTAAGACTCTGCACAATCAGTGGCGACATCACTGCGAAATTCCTAGCCAAACACCACTTTCAGTAAGCCTTAGCACGCACCTTAAAAATAACGGCTTTACTTTTATCGGCGCCACGCTGTGCTATGCCTATATGCAAGCCATCGGCATGGTTAATGATCACACTGTTGATTGCTTCAGACACCCACACTTGCACGACAATCCTTCTTAGCCACTCGTTACTTTATTGAGAATAATTATGCGTTATTTACATACTATGGTTCGTGTACGTGATTTAGATGAGTCCTTACATTTTTATTGTCAGCAATTAGGATTAGTTGAACTCCATCGCTATGAAAGTGACAGTGGTCGCTTTACGCTGGTGTATTTGCACGCCCCATTAGATGCTGAACAGGCCATTGCTAGTTCAGCACCTTTACTAGAACTTACTTACAATTGGGACACCGAAACCTACACGGGCGGTCGTAATTTTGGTCATATTGCTTTTGAAGTTGAAAATATCTACCTCACCTGTCAACAGCTTATCGATAAGGACGTTATCATCAACCGCCCACCTCGTGATGGACACATGGCGTTTATTCGCTCGCCAGATGGCATCTCAATAGAATTATTACAACAACATGCGCCATTACCACCTGCTGAGCCGTGGTTATCCATGAGCAACATTGGCACATGGTAAGCAGTTGCCATGAGTTGCCCACCCTCACCCTCTTCAGTCACTCATCCTAATATCCTAATTAAGCTTCATGAATGCTATTCGATCCTCACTCATCTGGCTGTTAATTAGTCTCCTTGGCGCCTCAGCGATAGGCGGTATTGCCCTGCATCGTGGCGAAAGTATTAACGCCTTATGGTTTATTACTGCCGCGTTGTGCGTGTATGCAATCGCTTATCGATTTTATGCTCGTTGGTTAAGCACGCGCGTGTTTATTCTTGACGAAACGCGTGCCACGCCTGCGGAACGCTTAGACAATGGCAGCGATTTTACTCCCACCCATCGCTGGATTGTATTTGGCCATCATTTTGCTGCCATTGCTGGCCCCGGCCCGTTAATAGGCCCTACGCTGGCTGCCCAGTTTGGCTATTTGCCTGGCACCTTGTGGATTATTTTTGGTGCTGTGTTAGGTGGCTGTGTGCAAGACATGGCAATCTTATTTTTATCAACACGACGCAATGGCAAAAGTTTAGGACAAATGGCGCGTGATGAATTAGGCTTATTGGGTGGCACCGCAGCGTTAATCGCAACCTTTGCAATCATGATTATCTTGATTTCAGTGCTGGGTTTAGTGGTCGTAAATGCTATGAAACATAGCCCGTGGGGCACATTTACCGTGGCGGCGACAATTCCTATTGCCTTACTGGTGGGTGTGTATATGCGCTATCTTCGACCTGGGCATGTGCTAGAAGCCTCGGCGCTAGGGGTTGGGTTATTATTACTTGCTGTTGCTGGTGGTAGTTTAGTTGACGCACATCCTACGCTACACAAATGGTTTGATCAGGATGGTTTAAGCCTCGCGTGGTGCATTATGGGTTATGGTTTTGCAGCAGCAATTATGCCTGTGTGGATGTTATTAGCACCACGTGATTACTTATCAACGTATATGAAAATAGGCACAATTAGCTTACTTGCCGTTGCCATTGTGCTGTTACAACCTGACATTAAAATGCCTGCCCTCACCCCATTCATTGATGGCAATGGACCTATTTTTGGTGGCAAATTATTTCCTTTTGTCTTTATTACCATTGCTTGCGGTGCAATTTCAGGCTTTCATGCGTTAATCTCTTCAGGCACGACACCCAAGTTAATCAGCAATGAACGCTACATTCCCTTAATTGGCTATGGCAGCATGCTATTAGAATCCTTCGTCGCCATCATGGCGATGATTGCTGCAACCGTTCTTGAGCCAGGCGTATTCTTTGCCATTAACAGCTCAGCGGGTGTTGTTGGTAGCGAAGCCCTTGCCGCTACCGCCAAAATCACAGCATGGGGTTATCCTGTTACGGCACTGCACATGCAATCCTTGGCGCAACAAATGGGTGAAGCCACCTTATTTGCACGTACCGGTGGCGCACCCTCCCTTGCAGTAGGCATGGCGAGTATTTTTGGCAGTGCCTTTGGTCAAGGCATGTTGGCAATGTGGTATCACTTTGCCATTATGTTTGAAGCAATTTTCATTTTAACAACTTTAGATGCTGGCACTCGCGTTGGACGCTTCATGTTACAAGACATGCTAGGTAATCTCTGGCCTAAAATGGCAGAAACGTCTTGGCTACCTTCGGTTATTTTCAGTAGTGCTGTGGTTGTCGCAGGCTGGGGATATTTTTTATACATCGGCGTTATTGATCCCAATGGCGGTGTGAATATCTTATGGCCTTTATTTGGTATTGCTAATCAGATGCTTGCCGCGATTGCACTGGCAATTGCCACGGGCATTTTAGTTAAGTCTAAACAACTAAAATTTTCTTGGGTAACCGCTGTACCACTACTTTGGTTGGTGATTATAACCACCACAACCGCTTGGCAAAAACTGGTTAGCCCTGATATGCGTATCGGTTTTTTAGCCGCTGCTGAACAATTAAGCTTGCAACTCAACCAGCATTTACTTACCCCAGAAAAAGCCTCTGTTGCCCCACAACTGATCATTAATTTAAAAGTGGATGCGGTTATTACGCTTATTTTTACCAGTTTAATGTGGTTAATTGTGCTAGATATGCTCCACACATGCTATCGCTATTTAACTGGAAAACCCTCACCACCTTTAAGTGAAGCGCCTCATGAAGTCTCACTTTTAAATGCAGAATGGGTACGCGATTAATGCTGAAAAAATTACGAATTCTCTGGCAGGGCATTCGACAACTGTCGGGAGATGATGCCTATGAACGCTACTTACACCATCATCACGTACAGCATAGCCAACAAAATATTCCGGTATTAAGCAAGGCAGAATTTTTTAAACGCTGGCAAGACCAGCAATGGCAAGGCATAAAACGCTGCTGTTAAGGTCAATTGTTATCCTAACAAGTAATTTTAAAAAAAAATAATAAAATCAATTTTTTAAAGTGCTGACTATATTTATACTCAATCACCTTGCTAAGCGTCGATGAAATCAACGCTTAGCATTGAAAGCGGTAATGGCAAAGATAACTTACTAGGAATCCTCAACATGATCAGCAAATACTTCAACCCTTACACGGATTTTGGCTTTAA
>Ga0247835_1004017_pt1 | contig 13395 bp, 10 predicted proteins | sample LaCtaG_3_FD_189912 | JGI IMG/M metagenome (GOLD analysis project Ga0247835, IMG submission 189912) | Freshwater microbial communities from meromictic Lake La Cruz, Castile-La Mancha, Spain - LaCruzMarch2015_13.5m | ecosystem: Environmental > Aquatic > Freshwater > Lake | place: Spain: Castile-La... | reverse complement strand
CACGTAGATTACCACGGAAGTTCTTAAATGCATTTATACTAGACTCTGTTGTCACTATGTCGCCTTGCTTATCAATATTATCAAGAGTAGCAAAACCTGACACCATACGGCGCTCAATATCAACTTTTCCAATGGGCATCGATAGACGAACATTGTCGCCATTAGTCACCCAATGAGCCTTATTTATTAACATATCGATACCATTATACCAAACATTTTCAACGTTATCTCAATTACTGAGATGCCCTACCTTCTCCTTGTGGATTGCGTCCAGAGACAGTAGTTGTAGAGTCAGAGTTATTATTTGTTCTTTCTGAATCTCTTTGACGAGTCCCCGCCAAATTTGCTCTAGCATCAGTTGCCTGGCGTGGAGACATAACAAATGGCTGATCTCCGTCTGGAATTTGTGGAAGACCAATTGCTTCACGAGCCTCATTAGGCATCATAACCTGAGTCTTGACATAGCGCTCAAGAATTTGTGATTGAGCGATTTCATCTGTAAGGGTAAATTCTTTAAACTTAAGTTCAAGAATGTCTGTTTTTTCTTTAATAATTTTGTTTACTACCTTAGCAAGATGACTCTGTGCTGGGCGGCAAACCTGCTCTTTAAATGTGCGGTCTTGAGAAATTGCTGCTGCAACTCCTGCACCCTCTGACCCACCAATTTTAGACATAGGCATCTGATGAGCAATAAAAATATCATCACGATTTTGCTTACGATATTCCTTAAAGGATCCATCTTGAATGCCGTTCTCAACAGCCTCCATTTTAAATTCAACCTTATTTTGATCTGTGTCACCAGGAAGCGGTATGTATAGAGTTCTATGTGACTGAGACTTAAGTCCTGTCTGCAAGAATCTAAACATCTTATCTTCTCCATCGGCAGACAACTTAGCACCCTTTAGGGTTACAACATATCTTGGAACAGCCTTGTTTTCAAAGTAGTCAATGTTATATTGTGAAGCAAGTTGATCTCCAATAAGAGACGGCAAAGCAGCAATAATATCTGGAATACCATAGTAGGTATTCAATGGTGAGTATTCTTTATAATGAATAATCTCATTTGGACGAGTATCAGCAGTCATTGGGTTTGGATTCTTAGCCCCAAAATTTCTAAAATAGACTACAGAATTTCCAATAATCTGTACGAAGCCATCACGTAAACGTCTAACACGAACAGTGGTTGCTGGGATATGTCCGATATATCCAATTTCTCCCGTTACAGTTCTTCCAATTTCGAGAAAACCGTTACCTGTAGCCTGAACATCTGTATAAAACTTTTCCATTGTCTTTGTAAAAGAGTCATCATCATTAAGATTCTCAAGCCAATCACGTAATTCTAATTTCATTCTTTCAATACGACGACGAGCACGATCAACTGCTCCTTGGTCATCATTCATTTCAAACCTTAACATGGTTCTACCCGCTACTTCAAATGAGTAGCCAAGACCAACAACGTTCTCTACCTTTGCATCAATGGCAGCGTGATTAGCAAAAGATGTGTCATAAAAGTTAGCCAACTCGTACATATTGTATGGTGGTGTAATTACATCAAACAGACCATAACCATTACGATATACAGTTCCAGGGTTGATAGCCTTTGATGAAGCATCTACACCTGAAGGTGTAGCATTTGCTGAATCAAGGTATGCATCTGTTGCAACTATTGCTTTTGCTACATTCCGTGAAGTTTTTCTACGAAAGTTTTGATTTAATCCGTTATAGTCTTTTAGGTTATCCCAAGACTTAATAAAAGGATCTTGATCCTTAAATGGGTTTTCATCTTTATGTTGGGTGTTTAGTCCAACCCTTATATAATCATCAGTCATCGCTACCATACTTATCATAGGTTTGTCGTGCTGCTACCCAAGCACCGTGGTCATTCATAGAAGGAATCAAACCGTTCTTCATTCTATCCATTTGCTCAGAATACTCTTCTTCGCTAATTCTAGTTAGTCCAGGAACAAAAACGGGCTTTCCTTCACCATCATCACCATAATGCAGTGCCGCTTTTCTTAGTTCTGAAATCTTTGAAATGTCTCCACGCTCTGATGGAATGTTTAAAATACTACCAGTTCCGTCAGTAAACCAGTTTCCATCTGACTTTTTGTACACGTATAGACCCCAATTGTAGTCTTTTTCGATTACTTTGCGTCGGACATTGCCAACTTTTTTGAGAATTTCGTTATCCATAACCACAAGTATAGCATACTATACTGGAATCTTGACTACGGTCTGCCAATCTGTATCAGAGTAAAGCCTTAACTTTTCAGCATCAAAAATCATGCCTTCAGCATCATCAATAATAATCTTATTAGTTCCCAGGTATGATTTATACACATCTGATGGGTTTACACCATAGAGATCTGAAGCCTCAACAACCAAAACACCTTCCCAAGTAAAGTTATTTAACCAGTACTGCCATTGGTAGTTAGTTGCGCCATCTGTCTTAACCTTAAGCCAAGGTCTAGTAATAGTACTTTGAACTTGTTGTAGGTTATTAGCCTGATAGTATGCGATATTATTAAATAGCATTGGACCTGTAAGATTAATCCCGCCAAGGTATGCGTCAAAGTTTAGGGCTGTTCCAAAGGCTATTCCCAAGACTCCCCACTCCTTGACAGTTACCACTGGCTCTCTTACTAGAGCGCCGTTCCAGTAATAAGCAATTCCATTAAAGGCTAAGCCAGTTGTTTGGCTTTTTGCATAAATCCTTGCTCTTGTTCCTTTTTCACTATCTGCAACCATATAGAACTTGATGGTATCGCCCTTATAGTCAATTTCAAAAAGTTCTGTTGGTACTAATGGGAACTGCTCATCATCATATCGCATCCATATCTGCGAAGCACTAACACGATAGTTTGCTGCTAACTCCTGATTAATGGGAACTGCAATTCCACGATTGATCTGTTGATCAAACTCTCCTCGTACCTGAATACCCGTTTTTCTATTAAGGTATAAGTATGGAGTGCTTCCCTTGTAAATGCTAAATGGGTTCTTAGATTTGTAGTCATAGTATATTCCAGAACGCTTGTATGGGAAGATGTTGACACCAAACCTTGTGCCAATTGCATTAAACGAGTTACTACTTAATGCCTGAGATGCAAACTCTAGTCTATTAAGTTTAATTGGTTTTGTAAGTATGTTTCTAAGTTTAAACTCTAAATGAAAAACAACAGCAAGTTCATTAAAGTCAATAGTCTTGGTTGGATAAATAATTGTATTATCTACTACCTCAAACTTTGTGCTAGCCCAAGATGCATGCTGATCTATATCAATTATCTTGTCGCTTTTTGGTGTCTCGATTAAGGTAAATGAGTCTTGTGTTGCATTAGCCCCATCTGAAACGTACTGGAAAGTCACATAACTTCTAATAGATGCATCTGATGTATCATATTCATAAAATTTAGCAGACTTTTCAAGCATGTCTTGATAGTTTGCCCAACCAGTATGCAATATATTATCTAATTGAGAGTATGTATGTTGAACTGGGTTCTTATAGTCTTCTTTAAGATCGCCATAAGTCCAACTTTCTAGAACAATCTCTGTTTCTGACAATTTATCTGGGGCAGGATATCCAATATTAAACTGCAAAAAATCTAAATCATAGAATTGATTTCCTACGTCGTTTGTGACATATTGTGCAAAGTATGAAAGTGGTAGGTAATCTTGCCAGTATCCAGAAACTCCAATATCTAAAAAGAATTTACCATAAGACTCTGTTGGAAGCAATGTATAACTTGCTGTGTGGTTTATTAAATCAATAGCATTTTCTTCTTCTAACACCCCGCTAATAGAAAGGTCATCAAATATTGCTATACCGCTAGATAAGAAGTAGCCAGATATACTAGAAGCATTGAAACCAGTAGAAAGACCAAATGAATATATCTTTCCAGTAAACGTATTCAATGGGTCTTCGTCGCCACCTACATATGTTTTTAATCCATTTTGATTACCAAAAAAGGCTGAAACATTTTCTCCAAAACTATTGATAAGACTATCCAAATTAATTCCTACAGAAAATAATTGATTAGATTCCAAAGAGGCTGTTGTGTATAATTCTTCATCTGCTCCATTATAATTAAGAACATACTTAATAATGTCTTCTTCTTGTTTAATTATAAAATAATCTCCAGTTAAAGTATTGTATATCTTAATGAGAGTTTGTGGTTGTACTGTTGGACCAGATTCTGGTCCTATATCCTCTGTACTAAATACTCCGTATACAGCCTTTACTTGATCATTTAAAATATTAAATCTTGGAAAGTTAATGTAGCATTGTTCTGAGTTCCAACCAGCATTTGGTCTAAATGTAATAAATTTATTTGGTACAGTCAGTCCAGACGCAACTTCTTGTATTTCCTGATTGTCATCGTAGAACTCTGTAATTGTTTTTGAATCCAAGAATATTTCTGGAAGACTATACTCTGGCGTTGTCAAGGATGTTGAGGTTGTGGTTAAGTTATCAAAACTACCTTGCTGCCACTGAGCAAAATCTGGGTAGTTATAATTTGATGTATAGTCAGCAAATGGATAATCAATAAATGCTGAGGTTCCTCCATACGCAGAGTTAATACCTTCTGGAGACAAAACTCCTTGACCATATACCCACCTACGTTTTGCAACAGTAAGCGGTACTTGATAAGAATAAATAGCAACACAGTCAATTTCAATTGGAGACACATCTGAATAGGCATAGAATCCAAGCCAGTCTTGTGAATCACCATTAAGAGTTTCCTCTGGCAGTACAAGACTTTCTGTATCAATTGCCATAGAAATAACTTCTTCGCCATTTAATAATACCGTGGCAGAGTTACGAATTAAACGAATTTGGATAAGCATTGGTCTAACCCATTCGCCAACAAAGTGGGAAGAAAAGTTATCGCTTAGGACAAGAGTTAAAAATCCATCTTCAACGTACAAACCATCAGATCCAGCAATAGTACCAAAGATTCTCCTTGGTGTTGATGCACTTGAATTTATTCTTGCCCAAAATTCTACTGTATATTCTTTATACCTTCCAACCTCATTTAAAAAACCTTTTCCAGGAATAATGAGGGATGGCTTTCCAGCAGTATTTGGAATTAATCTAGTAACTCCAGATGCTCCATAGACTAGTGGAATACTTGTATTTTTTGCAAGTAGGGCATTATTATTTACAAGGTAATAACCTTGATTTGCAGATAGTCCGTATGCTGATGCTGGAACAACCTGATCAGTGGTTGTAAGTGCAATAGTAGAAGGGAATGCTTGCGGGGTTACTCCAAGAGATGTTGTATTAAACTCTTCTGACCATTGACCTACTGTTATTCCATTTAAATAAAACTGGTAGGATTCTGTGGTAAGTCCACCATCTACAGTGACAATTTTTATAACTGCTCTTAGATTAGTAAACTCATCTGGTATCTCAAACGTACCAGAGATGAAGCCCCAATTTTGAAACAGCGTGGTTGTAAATGTTTCAAGTTTTTGAACAATTAAGGATGTTGTAGTGTCTGTATATTCAAAACCAATAGATACTGATTCTAGATATGCACTGTTAGAATAAAAATATGTTCCAACTGAAAATGTTCCAAGTTCTGCGTTAAGATCTTCAAAATTAACCAAGTCTGGACTAATACAAACAATATCATTTGTACTTCCAGTTGGGACATTGCCTTGAAGTTCTACAGTTATGCTATCAGTAAATGGCTCATCTGTTGTAGTTCCTTCTGATGCTGTTCCACCAGAAACATCCCACTCATTTTCTACATCACGTTGAGCCTCAGTAATGAGGGATATGTAGTCAGCCTTATCGTCTAAAGCCCAAAGAACCAATGGGTGCTCTGAGTATATCTTTTCTGCATATAAGTTAGACGGGTTAGACATATTTCTCCTATACCCTTATTATAGCAGGGCAAAGTCTAATATAGTTTAATTTCACATGCATCTGTTGAGCAGTACTTCTCAGACTCAGCATCTAAATTATCTTTACCGTCATAAATAGCAGACCAATCAATCTTACCAATTGTTCCGACATAAGCGTTATATTCTTCTCTTGTTATCTCTGTATATGGTTGCTGAGGATAAGTCTTGTTTCCCATTGGAAGGAACGAAACTGCCTTTAATTGTCCTTCGTACATATTCAATGCTGGAGCAACAAACTTCTTCTCTTCTTCCTTATCAAATGAAAGAGTTACAGAAACACCATTGTCTGACCAGTACTTCTGAGCAGTTGCTGCCAAACCAATCTTCTCAAACAGGCTAACCTGTTTTTCAGAACGCTTATGTCCTGATGCAACTGGGAAGTATACTACTGAGGTATTTGCTGATACTAGGTCTGGTTCAACTTTATATCCCGCTGCTTTAAACAAATGAAGCATTGGGTCTTGATCACCAAAGCGAATAGCACGAAGGTAGAATTCTCCACCAGGTCCCCAGTGAACTCCAGGGGTAGCACCAGAAAGAAGTGATACTGATCCTGATGGCTTAACTGTTGTTACACGAACTGATTCACGAACACAGAGCCACTCTGAATACTGGTGATCATATTTACGAATTGTATTATAACCTTCGTCCATCCACTCACGAGTTGTTGGAAGACCATGCTCATCAGCAAATGCAGCAATGCCTGTAAGCGATGTACCAATACGACGGTTTCGTTGCATGATGCCGTTTGTTTGTTGCCAATGTGTTGGCATAAGAGTAACAGTCTTACCGTACAAATATGCAAACTTCAATGTCTTGAGGAAGTCCTCCTTGGACTCATGACGATTTAGGTGCACTTCTACAAGTGTACAAAGTTCGTATGATTCCAATGGCTGCTCCGCACAAGGATTGAAGCCCATGATTCTAGAATCTTTACCATCTGCAGGATCTGCAAGACGACCAAAGTTTCTAGCAACATCAAGCCAAATAAAACCTGGCTCACCATTATCTGCAATTAAATCTACATAGTCTTCATACTTAGTTCCAACTTCAGCAGCAATAGAATTATTACTCATCCATGCCCAACCTGGTTTTTCTGGATCATATGAGTTGCGTTCTGGAAAAACTTCTGGATTCTTAAGATTAATAAATCCATCATCTCCAGGAGAACCTAGAGCAAGTGTTGCTGAACGACGAACATTTCCTGATACCACACAGGTACCAATAAGATTTACAATGTCTACAATGGCACGGCTATCAAGAATCTCTCCCGCTCTAGAGCCAATTACATTACGAATCCGTGTATGGAGATCAATAAGCGGTGCTGGACCGCTTGCAACGCCTCCAAAGCCCTTAATAGGGGCACCTAGTGGACGGATAAGGCTATAGTCAAACTCCTGAATAGTTTGATTTTGGCGTAGAAATGAGTTAATAAGCAATCTAACAGATTCTACCCATCCCTCACGAGTATCTGGAATCTCATAGGTAGAGGCTGGCTCTGAAGGTGCATAAATAGGCATTTGCTTATCCTGACCAATAGTATCAAACCCTACACCTATACCTAACATTAAAGCATCCATTACCCAAGCAAATAGGGCACCAGGATCATTACGATCAATGTCTCTTGTAGAAACCATCGCACAATTTTGAAGGGATGCAGAGTTACGCTTCTCCATAGTCATAGGAGTTCCAAATGCCCAAAGACCACGACCTGGTGGTGTCCACTTCAATTCAAACATTCTTTGGAATGCTTCTTGTGCAGACTTTTGAGCCTTGTTGTCATTCCATGGTAGACGATTATCTTTAGCGTGATTCTTTTGAACTGAATACATACCCTCGATTACACGACGACAAACCTCATGCCAGCGTTCCTTAGTTCCGTCTTCTTTAACACGAGAATATGTACGAATAAATGTAATCTCTCCTAAAGAGTTAGAGCCAGCGTCTGAGAAACCAAACGGTGCTGGGACATTATTATATTTATTTACAAAATCCTCCGACAAACGGAATGAGAAAACATCTGACATTTATGTAACCTTTCATAGAAAATTAATAGAGTACTTCACAAATTCGGAAGTAGTCTTAGTATATCACAAATTTATAGAATGCAAATACGCATAAATTAGACAGTAAATGTTTAGTTTAGAGTTAAGAACTTTTAGTATTTAAAAGTACTAGCAACCAATTAGCATAAATTCGCTAAATGCTGCTCCTGCTGAAGGAGTTGACCATTGTACGCCAGAACCAGTTGATGCAAGAACTTGACCAGATGTTCCAGTTCCACCACCTGCTGTTAGTGAGCCAGAAAGTGTTGCATTTGACAATGTAAGTCCTGCAATTGTTGTTACGGTTGCACCAGACGCAATTGATGTTGATCCAATTGTTGGAGCAGAATATGAAGATACTGTACCCCATGAAGCAGTTGTTCCATCAGTTGTTAAATACTTTCCTGAATTCCCTGTTTGTGAAGGAAGGCTAATTGGTGCTGCAGCCCACTCAATACCATTTGTTGCACCAGAGTTGGCTGTAAGGATATATCCATTTGTACCTACCCCAAGTTTTGCTGGGGTATTATCTGCAGAAGCAACTAAAAGGTCTCCCTTAGCATCAAATAAAGACTCATCTACTTTGCCATCTAACTGAGTTTGAATTCCTGAAGTAACACCGTTAAGATATCCTATTTCTGTATCATCAACATCTGCAACTCTAAGTTGAACAGTTCCAGTAGAATCTGGAAGAGTAATCGTACGGTCTGCAGTTGGGTCTGTAACTGTAAGGGTAGTCTCAAAAGCATTTGCTGTAGTACCTTCAAAAACAAAGGCATTTGTAACATTTATAGTTGTAGAATTTACTGTAGTTGTAGTTCCATTTACAGTTAGATCGCCTGAAAGTGTTAGTGCTGCTGCATTAACAGTACCAGTAAATGTTGGATTTGCTAGCGTAGCATAAGAAGAAAGATCAGTTGTAAGTGCTACTGTTCCTGTGGCATCAGGAAAAGTTATTGTTCTATCAGCAGTGGGATCTGTTACGGATAAAGTTGTTTCATGAGCATCTGCTGTACCCTCAAATATAATTCCTGCTGGAGCAAGAATATTTTTGCTTCCGTCAAGTTCTGCCACTCCATTAATAGCACTTTTTTCTGTGTCTGGAATGTATGAACCAAGACTAGTGTCTAGTGCAGATGTATTTAAAACATAGTCTAAGTCGCCCCAGACTGTTGATCCATCTCCAATTTTCATTTGACCAAGGGTACTGTTATATCCAATCTCGCCTTCTTCAAGGGTTGGATTTGCTGTGTTCCATTGGGAGGTAGTACCTCTACGAACTTGAATTCTAGTTGCCATTTGTTAATCCTCCAACGTTTATTATATCAGAATTGTTCACTTGGACTACCGCCATCTGCTGAAGGTAAAGCGTTTGTAAAAGTAGTATTTGGAGCGCCTCCATTTAGTCTAGCAAATAATGTTGGGTATGTTATACCGTTTCCATTATATTCAGACTGAGCATCAAAATATGTTGCTATTGGATTCCACTCACTATTTAGATAATAGTAGATTCTTTCTGTAACGGTGTACAAAAATAATTGACCATTAGATGGAGTTGCTGGAAATGTAGTTCCAACAGTTAGTGCTGCTGTGCTTTGTACAGTGTTATCGGGGAATGTGACTCCAGTGGCAACCTTAAGTCCTTGTTTTACAACAAAGTCTCTATTGTTAGTTGCCACTGAAGTTCACTGTCCCTTCAGCCCACATTACGCTTCAATAAGCGTCTTGTGAACCTTTACTGTTGTACCATCTGATGCTGTAACCTTTAGGCGAACATTTCCACCTGAATAATCTGCATCTGTTGTTCCAATAACAGCATTGCTAACTACGTCAGCATATTCTGTGATATAAACATTGTTTGCGCCATTTACAGTTACTAGAACTTCTAGAACTTCAATGTCTCCGCCATTTTTCATTTGTACGACATACTTTGCAGATGAATATGTTGATGCTGACCAAGAGTCAACTACAGTTGCAGTTCCATCTGTAAGTGCTTGTGTAGCAGTTCCGATAAGTGCATCTGTAAGTGTAATAGATGTTGCAGTTGCTGCACCAATGTTTGGTGTTGTAAGTGTTGGAGAAGTACCAAATACTAGAGCGCCAGATCCTGTTTCATCAGTTACTGTTGCTGCAAGGTTTTCAGATGATGGAGTTCCAAGGAATGTTGCAATTCCTGTTCCAAAGGATGTGATTCCTGTACCACCGTTTGCTATTGGAAGAGTTCCAGTTACACCAGTTGTAAGTGGTAGTCCAGTTACGTTTGTCATTGTTCCAGATGCTGGAGTGCCAAGTGTTGGAGCAGTCATAGTTGGACTTGTTAATGTTTTGTTTGTAAGAGTTTCTGTTACATCTTTAAGTGATGTTCCATTAACCTTGAATTCTTTTCCTGAAGCAAGGTTAACATGCTCAGAAAATGTCCATGCATCAGTTGCATCTACCCAGTTAATGGTCTTATCTGTAGCACCCTTAAGAGTAATACCGCCACCGTCAGCACCTGCATCTGTTGGTGTTGCTACTGAACCAAGTGTAAGGTTCTTGTCATCAATTGTGATTTCTGTTGAGTTAATTGTAGTTGTTGTACCATTAACTGTTAGGTCCCCAGAAAGTGTAAGGCTTGTTCCTGATACCGCACCAGTAAAGGTTGCTCCTGATAGTGATGCCTTGTTATCAATCTGTGTTTGAATTCCTGAAGTAACTCCATTTAGATAACCAATTTCTGTATCGTCAACGTTTGCTACCTTAGCCTGAATTGTTGTAGTATCAACTGAAACTGCTCCAGTTGTATCATTGTAAGAAAGTCCAGTACCTACAGAGTTTCCTATAGCATCCTGTGCTCTTTCATCTGTAAAGTATTTATTTGTTGAACCTTCTGAAACATCATCAGATCCAAGTGTGCGAGTTCCGCCAAGTGAGACTGAGGTGCCATTAATTGTAATTGCAGAGTTTGATAGTTTTTCATTTGCAATTGATCCCGCAAGCATTCCATTTGTTACAGAACCTGTGTCACCAGTTGTTACAACAGTACCTGTTACGTCAGGAATTGTAATAGTGCGATCTGCAGTTGGATTTGTTACTGTCAAAGTTGTTTCATTGGTATTATCAGTAGATCCTTCAAATACTATTGAAGAGTCTGAAAGGTATAGACCTGAAATTGTTGGGCTTGTAAGTGTTTTATTTGTAAGAGTTTGAGTTCCAGATTCAGTTACATATCCTGAAAGTGATGGAATATCAGATGTTAGGGCTACTGTGCCAGTGCTTGTTGGCAATGTTAGAGTAGCAGCACCATTAGTAATAGATGCTATTACTGGTGTTGTAAGAGTCTTATTTGTAAGAGTCTCAGAACCAGCAATTGTTGCAAAGTCTGCATCTGACATTGCTGAGTTAAACTCTGCCTTTGTTCCAGTAATTGTGTTTGTAGTTAATGAAATTGATTTGTTTGTTAGTGTATCTGTAGTATCTTTAAAAACTACGGTTCCCGTTGCATCTGGGAATGTTATCGTACGATCTGCTGTTGGGTCAGTTACCTGAAGTGTTGTTTCAAAATCATTTGCTGTTGTACCTTCAAATACGATTGAAGTTTCAAATGATCCTACTGCTGGGGCTGCTGCCCACTTAACGCCATTTGTTTCACTTGAATCTGCAGTAAGAACATATCCGTTTGTTCCTAGTGCAACTCTGGTACCAGTGTTTGATCCTGTACCAACTAGCAAGTCACCTTTTGCGTCAAAGATTTCTTTTGTAATTACATCATGTGTGTTAACGGTAGCCGTAGCCCCATCAACAATCAAGCCATTTTTAATTCTAAAGGCTTTATCTACTGTTGCCATTGTGGTGCTCCTTCTTGTTAAGCCTTCAAACCAGTTCGATAATATCGAATGGTCATCGGCGATAGTACGGGTGTAACCGTCATACTGATTATACCAGAATTTAGATTAGCAGTGATATTTCCAATAGCGTTTGTTGTATTGGATACCGTGCCAAACTCTGTTATATTTTGATTTGTTCCATCAAAAACTATGTTTATCTCTGTGCTTCTATATACGCTTGTAGATGGGTGTGAAACCTGAATAAGATATTTTATGGTTCTCCACACGGTTGTATCGATTGTGTCAAATACGGTTGCTGTTTCTATTCCTGTTATGGTTGATGAGTTATTTCCATCTCCACCCAGCGCTTCTGCACGGTATGAAGTGGTATCAATCAAATCTGCAAAGTCTTGTCCAGTAGGTCTATCTCCAGACTCAAACTTTGTCTTTAGTGTGGTAATTGATATAACAGCCATATAAGTGATTATATCATAAAATATAAAAAGTACTGCCGATGACGGCTATGCCAATGCCTGGTGTATTGTTGCTAGAAAAACCAGGGTAGCCAATATCTTGAAACCTAACTTTGAATGGATAAATGCCTTGAACCTCTGCAAGGGTAGTGCCTATTCTTGTTATGTTTACTTTTGTATATTCAGTTGGTTTTACTGATACCTTTGCAATTTCAAGGGTAGTAATTTTTTCAACTGGCATGATTAACTCTCAGCAGAAGTTACATCTTCAATTACTGTTACTGTACCCTTACAGATTGTCCATGTGCGGGTATTGTCAGATAATTGAATATCAAAAATATCTCCTGTTTCAAGATCTTCAGATTCTCCAGCAGAAAGTGAAACTGTAAACTCTCCATCATCATCATCTAAAGTTGCTTCTGGACTTAATGCAACAATTACTGGATAAGTTACCACGTTATTATTAACGGTTCTCCTAGCAATGTCCATTGAAATAGTCCAGTCATCAATAGTTAATGGTTGACGGTTTTCATCTGTAACATAAACTCTAAATGCCGCTGTGTCTCCACGAACTACTGTCCATAGAACTGTTGGAGGGGCTGCTCCAATTGAAAAAGAATCTGTACCTTGTCCTCTGTATGTTGCCATTATAGTAAGCCTTCCTTAAGTGCTCCCCAAGTTGCTGCTCTTGATCGTGGGGATGTAACAAGAATAATACCACTTGTTGAATTAGATTTTGCAACAACACCAACTGTAACAACATTAGATGCTGGCTTGGTTGCTGTAAGCCCTCCACCAGATGCTACATACAAAACATCTCCTGCTGTATATGAAGCGGTATTAATATCAGTAAAAACACCAGAGAGTACGATTACTCCATCTGATGAATTTCCAATTGCAGACTGTGCCAAACCTACTACTGGAAATGTTCCAATTGTTGCTGCATTTGCTTTTGCAATTGTAGGCTTTGTAGAGTATCCTGTTATATATACAGGGTCTCCTTTTGCAATTGATACCCCGCTAACATTACGAATTTCCAGGGTATGGAATGGAAGTCCAATTGTTGGAAGGATTAACTCAATTGATTCTGCTAATGATTGTATGTCCCCAGCAACATCTACGTTGTCTGTATTAATGGGATAGGGCAAATCATACACGGCTGTT
>Ga0247835_1004011_pt1 | contig 13415 bp, 11 predicted proteins | sample LaCtaG_3_FD_189912 | JGI IMG/M metagenome (GOLD analysis project Ga0247835, IMG submission 189912) | Freshwater microbial communities from meromictic Lake La Cruz, Castile-La Mancha, Spain - LaCruzMarch2015_13.5m | ecosystem: Environmental > Aquatic > Freshwater > Lake | place: Spain: Castile-La... | reverse complement strand
CTAGCCTCGACATTCGGCGAGATCGACCCGGCGGTCAAAAACGCAATTTCCCATCGGGCGCGGGCGTTCGAGCTGTTCCGGTTGGCGTGTCTGGGTGAAGCGTCAGCGGAAACTGACGTCACCATTGTGCCGTCGGTCGCGGACGGTCTGTCGGCTGCCGCAAGAAGCGTCTCGACGCGCGAAGAATTCGTCCGCTTCATAGCGGGTTTGCGCGAGGACCTAGCCCGCAACGGGAGCGATTGGGAGAACTCAGCGCTCGACGCCTATCTCGACGGTTTGGGCGGCTACGTGACGGACGCGCGCTTGGCGCCCGAGGAACCGGTTTGGCGCACGCTAGCGGTCGCTCTGTTCATGGCGAGCCGCCAGCGATAGCGGACGTCTTAAGAATGCGGCCTACTGCGGCCGGTCTGGGTGGCCCGCGTGAAGTGGGCCAAGACTGAAATTGATAAGTCGGAAAGGGTAACAGGTCCCGATTTCGCCGTCAGGCGGCGTGGGGCGCGCGCTGCGGCAACAGGATCGCCCGCAGCTGATCGACGCCGCGCGCGGTGCGCAGGCGCTCCATCGTCGCCGTTTCGCGCACCAGTCGCGAGATGCGCGCCAAGGCTTTCAAATGGTCGCCGCTGGCATGCTGTGGCGACAGCAGCAGGAATACGAGGTCGACGGGGAGTTTGTCGGGCGCCTCGAAGTCGATCGGCGTGGTCAGGCGGGCAAACGCGCAGTAGATGCGGTCGAGCCCCGGCACATGAACATGCGGAACGGCGACGCCGCGTCCGAGCGCGGTCGACCCGAGCCGCTCGCGTTGAACGAGCGCGCTGAACAGGTCGCGTTGATCGAGGCCGGTGTGGGCCGACGCGACGGCCGACAGCTCTTCCAACGCGCCCTTCTTCGACGCAGCCGCGATGCCGTTCAAGACGGCATCGGCCATCAAGAGTTCGGTGAGATCCATTCGAGGTTCCCCGGTCATACAGTCCCTACGCGTTGCGACGAGCGCTCATGGCAGCGTGAACTTGTGGCGCGCTGAACTCGTCTCCCGAACCGCTTGTCTTGCTCAAACCAACTTGGACGGGTGCCAATGTGGACGCCGTCTCAGTACAAGATGTTGACGGCGAGTGACAAATACAATCATTGCCGACGACTTTGGCGGCGGAACGGTTTGACTTGGCACCGCATATCAACTCGGTGCTCGCCCCGCCGCATCCGATCGGCCGCGCACGCAGGTCTCCTGCTTCTCGCCGTGCACACTCCGTGCCGTAACCATGAACAGAGCATGCGACGATTCGGCAACGGCGTGCCATGGTAGCTGTGGTCGGCCTTCGACAAACGTGTCGCGCTATACGCTGACCGCTTCCGCCGCCGAATCGATCCAGCCGATATGCCCGTCCTCGCGGCGGTAGACGACGTTCAAACCGCCGTGCGACGCGTTGCGGAACACCAGAAACGGCCGATCGGTCAGGTCGAGTTGCATCACCGCCTCGCTGACCGGGAACTCGGGGATCGCGCGCTCGGCTTCGGCGATGATGATCGGGCCAGCCATCGGCGCTTCGTGGTGCAAGTCGGAGTCGATCTCGTCTTCGTCGGCCCGGACCGTGAAGTCGTTTGCCGTGTATTCGCGCACGGCCTGCCCATTCTGGCGGCTCTGGTGGTGGTTGTGGTGGCTCTTGAGGCGGCGCTTATAGCGGCGCAACCGCTTGTCCATCCGCTCGACGGCGGCGTCGGCACTGGCGTAGGCATCGGCGCCTTCGCCGTGGGTTTCGAGCAGCAGACCGGTCTTGAGGCGTAGCGAACAATCGGTGCGGAAGCGCCCGCGCTCCTTCTCGAGACGGATGTGGCCCGAGATCTCGGGACCAATGTATTTCTCGAGTGATTCGCTGAGCTTAGCGGTGATGTACTCCTTGAAGGCTTCGCTCGCCTGTACGTTTTTACCGGTCAGTTGAATGGGCATGCCCTGGTTCCTTTCGTGACGAAAACAAGACTGTCACAAGCCCAAGTCTCTGCCTGCCGGGCGGCTCCCGTCAATGGGTAATGGGAGGCGGACTTGATGATCGGTTATCCCGGCCGTGCCTTAGCGCCGCCAGGAACCGGTTCGATACCATCTGCAGTCGGAAGACCCGACATACTCTGCCGCCCATGGAGCCACGATGCGGATGACCCTGTTGCGCGCTGCGATCCTTGCCGCTGCCCTGTTTCTTGCGCTGTTTTCGGCAAAGCTGGCGTTAACGCCATCGCGGGGCGGCCCAGCCGACGGCAACGCGTTTGGCGCCGGCGAGTTGCGGCAACTCAATGCACCCCAGGAGCAGAGCGAGAAAAGCCGCAAGAATTACGCGAGTTCGGGGGGCCAATCTGCGCCGCCGACGGGCGTTCGCCCGCCATCGGGCGAAAGCCAAAAGTACGAAAAAATCGCGACGTTGGCGCAGTCGACCACGGCGTACGATGACGACCGCGCCAAGGTGTCGGGTGCCATCGAGGCGCACGGCGGGATCGTGCAGATCGAACGGGCCGCTGGGCTTACAGGCCGCCGCTCGGTTTATCTCGGCATCGGCGTGCCGCCCGACAAATTCGAAGCGTTCATCGCGGTGCTGCAGACCATCGGAACGAGCACGCAGATCGATGTCGTCAAAAACGACAAGACCAACGATTACCTCGAACTCAAGGCGCGGCGCACCACGCTGGAAAAGGCGCGCGCGGCGCTCGATGGCATTGCCGCATCGGGCGGCTCGATCGACGAGCGGATCAAGCTGCAAGGCCGACTGACCGAGATCGAGGAGAAAATCCAGGCCCTCGGCGTTTCGCTTGGCGAGTTCGATGCCCAGAACGAATTGTGCACCGTCCGCCTGACGCTGACCGAGCGCAAGCCGCCACGCCCCGAATCGATCGCAGCGCGGGCGTTCGACGCTCTGTCTTGGACCGCGTGGGTCTATGCCGGCATCGCGAGCGGCTTCCTACTCATGACGGGCGCGCTATGGTTTGCTGCAGCACTCTTCGGCTACGTTTTGGGCCTGATCCGCACCGAGCGCGGGCGGGTGGTGAAAATGGGGACAGTTACCGCCGAAGTGCCCTGACCCAGATCCGGCCGGACGCATCGGCGGTAACTGTCCCCATTTTCACAGGATCATCACCGGGGCCGGGACTAGAACCCCGCCGCAGGTCGGGGCGGGGACGCCGGTTGTTCCGGGAAACGTGATCGGCAGCCCGGCAAGTGACCGGACCGCGAGGAAGCCCCAGGCCTCGGCTTCGAGGCTGTCGCCGGCGAGCCCGACCGCTTCGGCTGGCACCACCGCGCCCTCGACCCGCTCGGCGATCATACGCATCAGGGTCGCGTTACGCCGCCCACCGCCCGCGATCACCCACAGCGCGGGCTCCTCTTTCATATGTTCACGCGCGCGGACGATGCCGCCAGCGGTCAGCGCCGTCAGGGTCGCCGCTCCGTCTTCGACGCTCATCCATTCGACGGTGTCGGATATGAAGGCGGAGCGGTCGAGCGACTTCGGGGGCAATGCTGCAAAATAGGCATGGGCTAGGTAAAATCGAACGACATCGTCGTTGACGCGGCCGGAGGCGGCGACGCGTCCATCCTCATCCAGAGGCTGGCCGGTGTGTTTCAGCATCCAGTCGTCGAGCAGCGCATTGCCCGGGCCGGTGTCGAAGGCGACAAGGCCGCCATCGCTGCCGATGAACGTGACGTTGGCTACGCCGCCGACGTTGACGATTGCCACCGGGTGGGCGGGGAGGTTCGCTGCCAGCGCGCCGTGATAGACCGGTACCAGCGGTGCGCCATGGCCGCCCGCGTCCATATCGGCTGCACGCAGATCATAAACGACGGGCAGTGCGGTCAACTCGGCCAGTAGACGGCCATCGCCGAGTTGGACGGTAAAGCCCGGCTCGGGGATGTCGTAGGGAACGCCCTCGGCCGTCGTCTCGACCCGGTGCGCCGGGGGGCGATGCAGCACGGTCTGGCCGTGGTAGCCGATGACGTCGATGTCGGCGCGGCTGATGCTGTGCGTGCGTCGGAACGCGTTGACGGCTGCCGCATTCAGTTCGGTCAGTTCGGTTTCGAGTTCGGCGAGGTTGCCCGGCCGCTCGAACCGCGACGTCATTGCGCGCGCAGCAACCAGCCCGTCTCGCAATCGCGCGCGGGTCGGGTCGGCATATGGGAACGCCATCGCCGGGCCGCGCTGGCCAACGGTCTCGCCGTCGGTTGCGATCAACGCGATGTCGATGCCGTCCATCGATGTGCCGCTCATCAGCCCGAGCGCGCGCTTCATCTTGCCCATGGTGCTTTGGCTCCTGGCGTCGGTCCGACCGGTCCTAGCGGAAAGGGTCGCGCGACAGTGGCGACGTGTCGAGCGCGATTTTCGAGCAAGCGGTTTTGGCAGGCCATCTGCTAGTTCGTTTCTTCAAGACCAGCGGACCCTCGCTCGCGTAACGTTCCCGTGAAACCATCGTCGCGATGGCGATGGTGCAGGGACGGACCCGCCGACAGGCAGGTGTCTGACGACGGAGGCGGCATGGCAGGCTCGATCAATATCCCCGCCTACAGCGACGCGCTGGTGGTGCTCGCCACCGCAGGCGTCGTCGTACCTTTGGTGCAGCGGCTCGGCATCAGCCCCATTCTCGGCTATCTCGTCGCCGGCGCGATCCTCGGACCACTGGGGCTCGGCTCGTTCATCAGCGAAATCCCGGTGCTCTACTGGGTAACGGTCGTCGACGCCAAGAACGTCGCCGGTATTGCCGATCTCGGCGTGGTGTTTCTGCTGTTTTTGATCGGCCTCGAGATGTCGGTCGAGCGCCTGACGACGATGCGGCGCCTCGTGCTGGGACTGGGCGGATTTCAAGTCGCGGTTTCGACGATCGTGATTGCTGCGATCCTGTCGCGGACCGGTTTGAGTACACCAAGCGCATTCCTGATCGGCGCGTCGTTGGCGTTGTCCTCGACGGCAATCGTGCTCGAAGTGTTGTCCAAAGCAAACCGCATGACGAGTGCGACCGGCCGGCGAGCTTCGCCGTGCTGCTGGCGCAGGATCTTGCGGTTATTCCGCTGCTGATCTTCGTTTCGATCCTCAGCACGGAAGGCGCGCAGCCGATTTGGTTGAAGGTCGTGATGGCGCTTGGCCAAGCAGCGGTCGCCCTCGGCGTGATCGTCCTCACTGGCCGGACATTAATGCGGCCGTTGTTCCGGCTGGTCGCGGGGACCCGGTCCAGCGAACTGTTCATTGCGACGACGCTATTTGTGATCGTTGCCACTGGCGTCGTCGCTGCTGTTGCTGGCGTGTCGATGGCGCTTGGTGCATTCGTCGCCGGATTGCTGCTGGCCGGCACGGAGTATCGCAAGGCCATCGAGGCGACGATCGAGCCGTTCAAGGGCCTGTTGCTCGGCATCTTCTTTTTCACCGTCGGTATGGGGATCGACGTGCGCGAGCTCGCGCGCCAGCCGTTGCTGCTGGTTGCTGCGATCGCTGGGCTGATCCTGCTGAAGGCTGCGATCGTGATCGCGTTGGCGCGGCTCTATCGCGTGCCATGGCCCGCGGCGGTCGAAACCGGCCTCTTGCTCGGCCCCGGCGGCGAGTTTGCCTTCGTCGCCATCGGATTGGCGACTGCGACCGGGGTTATTGCGCAGCCGGTCGCCAGCTTTACGCTCGCGGTGACCTCGTTGACGATGATGACGATACCGTTGATGCCGATGCTTGCCCAGCGCCTAGCGCCAGTCCCTGCTGCCGATGATCCTGGCAACAGCGAAGAGCTCGCAGCGTTGCCGGACCCGCGCTCCGGGCATGCGATCGTGGTCGGTTATGGCCGCGTGGGCCAGGTTGTGTGTGACCTCCTCGATGGGCACGGCATTCCCTATACGGCGAGCGATTTCGACGCGGCGACGGTCACAGACGAGCGGCGGCGCGGCAAGCCCGTCTACTTCGGCAACGCGACGGATCGGCAGTTCCTGGTCGCGTGCGGGCTGATGGAGGCGTCGGGCGTGGTAGTCACAATCCATTCGCGCACCGAGATCGATGCGATCGTCACTGCGGTCCGCGCGCTACGGCCCGATATCCTGATCGTTTCGCGAGCGCGCGATGCCGAACACGCTCGCCATCTCTATGGCGTGGGCGTCACAGACGCCGTGCCAGAAACGATCGAGGCAAGCCTGCAACTGTCGGAAGCTGTGCTGGTCGGGCTTGGCGTGCCAACCGGGCCGGTGATCGCGTCGATCCACGAGAAGCGCGACGTGTTCCGAACCGAACTGCAGACGGCGGCGCGGAACGCCGGGCAAAGTGGCAGCCGGGCAATACGGAAGTCAATGAACCGAGAGCACTGACGAGCGCGGGTTCAACGCACGCCAAGCCAGATCAAGCCAGCCGTACATTGGCTCGTCGACCGATTTGTCAGCCTGGTCCGCCGAGGCTGAATTTCGGCAGACTGCGCCAGGTGCGCGAGAGCCACGACCCATCCTGTTCGCGCGGGGCGAGACCGCCGGCGGCCAGCAGCCCGTGAGCGTCCCGATACCATTTCGAGTCGGGGTAGTTGTGGCCGAGCACGGCGGCCGCATTCTGTGCCTCGTTAGCGATGCCAAGCGACAAATAGGCTTCCGTCAGGCGCATCAGCGCCTCTTCGACGTGGGCCGTCGTCTGGTACTCGGTCACGACGGTCTTGAAACGGTTGATGGCGGCGGGAAACTGCCGCTTCTTGATGTAATAACGGCCGACTTCCATTTCGGAGGCCGCGATCGTGTCTTCGCAAATGCGGATCCGATTGTCGGCGTCCTTCGCATAGGTACTGTCAGGATAGCGCGTTTTCAGGGTGCGGTAGGCAGCGAGGGCTTTTTTGGTCGTGCCTTGGTCGCGCTGCGGACCCCTGATGTCTTCGTAATAGGACGAGGCAATGATGTGCTGCGCCAGCGCGGCTTCTTTGGTGCCTGAGTGCAGCGTGGTGTAGCGCTCTGCGCCAGCAATCGCCTCGGGCAGCTTACCGCCCTTGTAGTTGGCGTAGGCTGCCAGGACCGTGGCGCGACGTGCCTCCGGCGCATAGGGATGATCGCGGTCGATTTCCTCGAACTTTTTGGCCGCATCTTCAAACCGTCCGCGGGACATCAAGGCGTCCGCGTCAGCGAACATTTTCTCTGGCGGGTCGGGATTGAGCGCTTTCGACAGGTCGTTGCTCGAAGCGCACCCTGCGAGCGCGGCAACCGCGAAGGCCAAAACGACACCGGCAACACGCGCACGAGTGGGGCGCTGTGACGCCGACCGGGGCGATGGGATGTGCGTTGTCACGGTCTGCTTGCTCACGTGTTGCGATCTCGCGGTGTGCGCCTGTCGGGTCTGCGTTTCTCGGGCGACTTTGCTAGCAAGCGCTAGATTGCGGCCAAAATGCAAACTGCACGCGGACAATGTTTCGCCGACCCTGATGTTTAGCCGGTACTGTGTTCCCAGTGAAGCAGCAATGCCTTACGCTGATCGACCGTGAGTCCAGCTGCTCATGCGCCGATTCTGGCCACCACGTTCGACAATTCCGTAAGCGGGCGTTGGCCTTCATTCGCCGGCGGCAACCGCCTGCATGACCATGCCTGTCGCATACTGTTCGCGCAGGCGTGGTGCCTGGACAACTGCCCATGCCTGGGTGTCGCCCAACAACGCCTTGATTACATTGGCGTTCAACTTGTGACCGCCACGGCACGACCGGAAGGCGCCGAGGATCGGCATGCCGGCAAGCGCCAGATCGCCGACGGCGTCGAGCATCTTGTGGCGAACGAACTCGTTTGGAAGGCGCAGGCCCTCTTTATTCACGATGCGATCGGTGCCGAGAACGACGGTATTGGACAGGTTGGCGCCGAGTGCCAGACCCTTTTTCCAAAGGTGTTCGACGTCGGACATGAAGCCAAAAGTGCGGGCGCGGGACAACTCGTGACGGAAGATCCCGGGGCTCAGCTCATGCGATAATTGCTGGCGGCCAATGAGCGGGGTTTCAAAATCAATCTCGATGTCGAGATGGAACCCGGAGTGGGGAGCGATTTCGCCCCAACAGTCGCCGTCTTCAACGCGGATCGGCTTCACGACTTTGATGAACTTCCGTGGCTCGGACAATTCTTTGACGCCGACTTCATCGATCGCTTCGACGAAGGGGGCCGAACTGCCGTCCATGATCGGCATTTCTTTGCTGTCGACCTCGATATAGCAATTGTCGATCGAGAGGCCGCGAAGTGCTGCGAGAAGGTGTTCGACGGTGCCGACCGTAACGCCTTCGTCATTCCCCAGAACAGTGCACAGTGTGAGGTTTTTGACGTTGTCGACGTGGGCTGCGATGTCGGCCAGAACGCGACCACGGCGCGTAACGATGAAGCGATATCCGATATCAGCTTCGGCGGGGTGAAGGACGAGGGAGACGGGTGCACCACTGTGGACCCCGGTGCCCGTCAACTCGATCTCCCGCGCAATCGTCGTCTGGCGAGAGCCGATGAACCTGTGTGACATAGTCGCGCTTTCCCTCGATAACGATCCACCGGCGACGCGCAGCTTACCGGTCAGACCCCCAAGGCTCGCTACCCCCTCTTCACCATCCGTTGCTTCCTGAGCGGAAACCGACTTCGGTGAGGTAGCGTCGCCAACTGTTGACCCGACGTTAGGCGGTGTGGCAAGGTTACGACAAATCACGGTTCTTTACGTTCTGTTACCGCACAACCACAGCCTTGAGTCGGCGCACTCCGCGCGCAGTCCTCAGCGCCGATCTTTTCTCAAAACTGCTGGCATATCAACGTCTTGTGAGGTCTGTCGTCCGTTGCTTCGCGGTCCCGTTCCGGTGCTGCCCGGCGCGCTTTGACGGGCGTTCACAGAGCTTTCGTTGCGGTTGCCGTGAGGGGCATGCCCATCAAACGCTTCGCCGTGGCGCGAATCACGCGAATCATCGGACCGCCGCCCGCCGTCATCGGAACGGCGCCCCATACCAGCGAGCCGCTCGAACAGGCCCGGCTTCTTGGGCTGCTCATTACGGCCGTGGAACTCCCGCTGGGCGAGTGGCGGAAACTCCTCGATTTCAGGCATGCGGCGCGGTGGCTGCCGACGCGCTTCTGCTGGCAATTCTGGCATGAACGGCGGCTCGTCCGTCCGTACTGGCTGCGCCGAGGCTGGAACGCGCGAGGGGCGATCGGAGCCCGCGGCACCAGCTTGCAGGCCAAGAGGTGAGGTCTCCTCGATGGTGACGCCGCCCTGCCGCCAAGTTCCTGGCGAGCCTTGAGACGTGGCCTCGGACTGCCCCTCGTAACCATGGTGGGCAGCGGCGAATTCTTCCATCACCGGCATTTCGATCGCTGCGCTCAAGCGGCGCTGCATCTCGGTTTCTGCGAGGCCATCGAACGCGTTGCCGCGAGGGGGGCCCTCCGACGATCGGCCGTCCGAATAATAACGGGCGTCCGAATATTGAGGATCGAGGGACCGGGCGTGACGGGGATTGCGGCTGTGGCTGCGTATTGTGCTGCGGCGCGCGGACCGTTTGCGCAGATGTAGCTTGCATCTGATCGTGGCCATCGTGAGGGATGTCGAACATCGCCGGCACTGGCTGAGCCGACGTGGCCGCCTGGACTGGCGATCCCGACGAGAATGGCGGAGTGGATTGGACCGGCTGCGGCGCGACGGAAAAGGTCGGCGCGACGGCGGCTTGGCGCATCATACCCGACGCCACGATCGAGACCCGGACATGGTCGCCAAGGCTTTCGTCGAACGTCGCCCCAACGATGATGTTGGCCTCGGGATCGACCTCGGCGCGCACCCGCGAGGCGGCTTCGTCGACCTCGTAGAGCGTCAAATCACGCCCGCCACTGATCGATAGCAGCAGCCCGCGAGCGCCTCGCAACGACACGTCGTCGAGCAGCGGATTGGCGATCGCTTCCTCGGCGGCTTCGATGGCGCGGCGTGTGCCCGAAGCCTCGCCGGTGCCCATCATGGCGGTACCCATCCCGGCGAGCACCGTGCGGACGTCGGCGAAATCGAGATTGATCAAGCCTTCCTTGATGATCAGGTCGACGATACACGCGACGCCCGAATAGAGCACCTGATCGGCCAGCACGAAGGCTTCCGCGAATGTCGTGCGCTCGGTCGCGACCCGGAACAGGTTCTGGTTTGGGATGACGATCAGCGTGTCGACATACTGGCGCAGCTCTTCGATGCCGATCTCGGCGATACGTTGGCGACGCGCACCTTCAAACTGGAACGGTTTGGTCACGATCGCGACCGTCAGGATGCCGAGTTCGCGCGCCGCGCGGGCGACGACGGCGGCGGCACCGGTGCCGGTCCCACCGCCCATGCCGGCGGCAACGAACAGCATGTGCGAGCCCACGATCTGGGCTTTGAGTTCTTCGATGGCTTCCTCGGCGGCGGCCTCGCCAACCTCGGGTTTCGAACCGGCGCCAAGACCCTCGGTCAACGCCGCCCCGAGTTGCACCCGCCGCTCGGCCGAAGACGACGACAGCGCCTGCGCGTCAGTGTTGGCAACGATAAAGTCGACGCCGGTCAGCCCGGACGCGATCATGTTGTTGATGGCGTTGCAGCCGGCGCCGCCAATGCCCATCACCGTCAAGCGCGGCCGCATGTCCATCATCCTTGGCAGTTGCAGCTTGATGCTCATGGCGCTCCCGCGATCCCGTTCGAAGGCTAAGGATCCCTGCCGTCAACGACGGGTGGCGCTCCTCATCCAAGACGTCTGCTCAACTCACGCCACCGACACATCGGACCAACTCGGTCCACGTCTTAGCAATCCATCACGACCGGCCCGCCAACCAGCGTCCGACGGACGCCAGATACCCGCCTCGCGCCGGCCCCGATAGGTCCATCCGCGAGCCTTCAACCGCGGCGCGTGCCAGCCCGACGGCGGTGGCAAACGCCGGCTGATCCGACCCGGCCGGGAGACCTGGCATGGCCGCTGTTCGGCCGACACGCACGTCGCTTCCCATCGCAATCGCCGCATACTCGGCAAGGCCGACCAATTGGCTGCCGCCACCGGTCAAAACGACCGGCAGACCTACCGCACCAAGCGCCCGGCGGCGCTCATCGAGACGGGCCAGCAGTTCGCCGGTCCGCAGTTCGACAATATCGACCAGCTCCGCACGCGACCCATTTCCCGCCGTGGCATCCAACGCCCCATCGGCGCCACCCGCCAAGGCATAGGAAAACCGCTCGCCGATGCCCGAGTGGGCATTGACCACACTAGCGTAAAGCGCCTTGATTCGCTCGGCCTCAGCAAGCGGAGCCTGAAATTTTTTTGCGATTTCAAAGGTTAAGTGGTGCCCGCCGGTCGCGAGAACCTCACAATGGACGAATTGTCCACCGGCAAATAGGGCGAGTCCGGTTGTCCCGGCCCCGAAGTCGATGACGACGACGCCGAGTTCGCGTTCCTCCGGCGTGGTGACAGCGAGGCCCGCCGCGTAAGGTGCCGCAATCAGCCCACGGACCTCCAGGTGGGCTGATTCGACTACGTGCATCAGGTTGGTAACGGGACCCTGGTCGGCTGTGACGGCATGGATGTCGGCGGCCATCTGCCGGGCAGCCATGCCCCGAGGGTCGTCGCCGCACGGTGCGCCATCGAGGCGATACTCGCGCCGGTTGAGGTGGATCAGCGTGCGGCCGTCGCTCTCGGCATAGGATAGGGCAGCCTGATAGAGCCGGTCGACGTCGGCGCGGGAAACGGATGGGGCGGCGATGTCGGCCTTGACCACGAACGTGCGTGAGCCCAAGCGGCCACACGAAACAGAAACATAGACCTCTTCGAGCCGCTGTCGCGCCGCGCGCTCGGCGCTCGCGACGGTTTGGCGGATCGCCGCTTCGAGCGCCAACGGGTCGACGACGACCCCGCCGCGCATGCCGATGGAGCGTTGATGGCCGACGCCGAGACAGCGCAATTCGGCCCCGGCGCCGCGCGGGCCTTCGCGGGCTTCGATTGCGAGGCAGACGATCTTGCTGGTGCCAACGTCGACCACGCCGACCAGCGTGCCACGTCCGCCCTGTGTGCCCCCGAGCATGGCTCAGCCTCCGCCAGCGGTCGGAACCGAAGGCGTGCGCGCAGGCGCAGGCCGGGCTGCGGTCTCGAACCGCGAGCGCAAGTCGATGACAGTGTCGCCGCGGGTCAGGAGGCCTGGACCATCGGCATGGTGGAACAGGTCGGCTAATGCGGTGGCTTCGCCTTCGGCCGGGAGCTCGATCGTGACGTTGCCCGATAGCGCGAGCGACCAGCGTCGTCCGTCGATCCGGGTGGCGCCGTCGAGCCGGGCCGAGATGGCGGGCACGTGCAACAGCGCCTCGGTCAAGGCGGCGGCAGCTTCAGGCGCGCCCTCGCCAGCGATGCGCAGAAGCGCCTCGCGGTGGCCGGTAGCGGGCGCGAGCACGCGGCCAGTGCGGTCTACGAGCAGAGCGCTGCCGGTCTTCTCGATGATGGGGGCGGCTTTCGTATCGCGGTGCCAGATCGCGAATGGCCGCCGCTCCGCGACCGCCACATCGAGGCGGCCAGGGTAGACGCGGGTCAGGCTGGCGTTCGCCACCCACGGCAGGGCCTCGATACACGAGCGGGCAGTCATGGTGTTGAGTGCCAGCAGCGTGCGGGTTTGGGCGAGGTTCAGACAGTCGAAGACATCGGTATCGGTCGTGAAGCGTTGCCCGGACAGCGACACGGTATCGAGGCCAAGACCGGCAGCGATGGCAAAATCTTCCGCGGTGCCAACGGTCTTTTCCACGAGCAAACGGGTTGGGTCGATCGCCAACGCGCCACCCGCGACAATGGCGGCTAGAATCGCCAGCCGCGCCGCGCGGCCGATCCATAGGCGCAGCACGGTGGCCGCTGGCTTCAAGCGTCTGGAGCGGCGATGCGTCGAAGTCCGGCCGGTGTCGCTGCCGTTGCGGCGCGTTCGGGCGGGGTCTGTACCGGTATTTTTGGGGTGGACGGGGTCTTGGATGCCGGTGGGGTGGGTAAGGCGATGGCCGCCGTCGGGCATCCGCGGCGCGTGGTGCACCCGGTCTGCCGTCCGGCGCTGGCCGTTCACCTGCTGCAACTCGCGTCCTCGATCATCCATCGAACCAGGCTGGCAAAGGACTGCCCGTCGTAGGCCGCCAACTCCGGCACCAGCGACGTCGCCGTCATGCCGGGCTGTGTGTTGACCTCCAGGCAGATCACTTCGCCCGTGCCCCCTGGCGTATCGTCGTAGCGGAAGTCCGCCCGAGACACGCCACGGCAGCCGAGCGCTTCGTGCGCCATCACCGTCAGTGATCGAATGCGCTGGTAAACATCTGGTAAAATTTGAGCTGGTAGAACGTGGTCAGAGCCGCCCGGTGCGTATTTTGCCTCATAATCGTAGAAACCGAGGCCCGGTTTGGGGACGATCTCGATCACGCCGGTCGCTTTTCCAGCGATGACCCCGCAGGTCAGTTCCCGCCCGGCGATGAAGCGTTCGGCCA
>Ga0247835_1004001_pt1 | contig 13455 bp, 8 predicted proteins | sample LaCtaG_3_FD_189912 | JGI IMG/M metagenome (GOLD analysis project Ga0247835, IMG submission 189912) | Freshwater microbial communities from meromictic Lake La Cruz, Castile-La Mancha, Spain - LaCruzMarch2015_13.5m | ecosystem: Environmental > Aquatic > Freshwater > Lake | place: Spain: Castile-La... | reverse complement strand
TTCCGCTGCTCATGCCCGTTCCTTTTCAGCCCCACATCCCCTTAAATCCTTGTTCCGCTTCACCCGGACTAGCTCTACTTAAAATGTGCCTTGTCACGGGCGTCGGCCTGTGGGTGAAGTTCTACTCCGCGATGTTCGCTCCGGCAGGGACGTTCGATTACTTAAGCGGATACCTGTTCATCTTCCTCGTCGGAATGGGGGGAGTGGCAATTAGTATCTTCTTCGACCGCGAACGTCGCGCGGGGCGCATCAAGACCTACGGGGCGAATAGCTGAGACCGGATCGTCCGCCAGCGATAGAAGTCAGCCAACCGGGGTAGCGACAACGGATTGGAGGAAACGGCGTAATCCTGCGAGAGGGCGATGCCGTTTGGATCGAGATAACGTTCGATCGTGACTTGACCGAACGCTTCGCTTTCGACCCTGTCCTTGGAACCGTCCCAGACGTTCGCCGCAGACGACGGAACCTTTCGCAGGGACTGCACGCGGTAGTGAACCGTGAAGACATTAGATCGCACGGTGACGCGTGGATAGATGGTGGTGTAGGGCCGTTCGCGAAGGTTGTCGCCAGTGAGGAAGCGGGAGGTCCAAAAGGTGTCCATTGTCGCCGCCGTCTGGCCGGTTGGGACGATGTGGACGTCGCAAAGTTCACTCGTGAGTTTGAAGACATTACCTGCGGTGAATCGTGTTTGAAACTGCGCAAGCGTGGCATCCTGATCAACCGCAATGCGGAAACTCGGATTCGTTCCCGCGTTCGCCCCACGTTTGTAAGTACCTGCTGCGGAATCCTGCACCGCCGGGACAAATTCACTCGCAAGCACAGAGCGAATCGCTGTTGAGCGGGTAATGTACGTGAAGGGCAGAATCTGATAATTTAAATTCACCTTACCGTCTGTGCTAAAGGGTTCGCTGATAGCGTACGGCTCCACCACTGGCATCCAGAAAAGCTCCATCCATGTATGATCCTTGGGCTGGCCCGGGACGTTATTAGGATGCCCATTCTGTGGCCGCAGCAGGAGAGTCCGCCACGGCACGTTGCGTTGCACATGGGTGGGCAGGGAGCCGAACATTCCCGGAGACGGCATGATTCTGCTCGGAGAAAAGAAGGTCGGTCCCGGAGGGGTTTGCGTCTCGAGCCTGTTGAAGTAAGGTAAATCTGTCGCGGTCGGACGGTGCGTACTCCCTTCATCCGGCTTGTTAATGAAAGCGCCATCGGGAAAGCCTCCTACTCCGGTATCAAAATCTCCGGTGGTATCCGGAGCAGGCGTCGCACCACTTTGAAAATCTGGCCCGGTGTCATTTCCATAGTTCAATCCGGTCTTGTAAGGAGCCGAGTTTGACAGCGTCCCCGCGATGGTGTTCCGATTCGGAACGGCCTCACGGAGCGTGTGCAGAAGCACGGATGATCCAAACCAGTTGCCAAATGGCGTCAGATCCGAGCTCGCGGCTCTCCCTTGAACCAAGCGGTGATCCCCGTGAGAAACCATCACCGAACGAACGACATCTGTGTCTCGTACGAAAGCCCCAGCCCGCGAACTCGGTTCACCGGCACTTGCCATGGGCAGGAACCACAAGCGCCCCTTACTGCCCTGAATCCCTCCGTCGGCATGAAAACCCCACCAGTTTGCTGCGGTGTTAGAAACGATCTGATCGGATGTCGCCGGAGCCAGGTTCGGCACGGGAAGGTCCCCGGCAGGAAGGTTAACGGTGAAGACCTGCACGGGATCACCAGTGGCTGCGGTCCCGCCATACAAGCGAATCGTTAATACGCCTCCGGAGAATGCCATCGCCGCCCCACTCACCGTCACCGGGTTACTGATAAACGGATATGAATTCTCCGCATTAATCCCGGAATCGGCGAGGATCGGGCCCCGGGCAGGGGCTCTCCGCTTGCGATCGGTGGCATTAACCAGTGCCGCTTGAAGATTGTAGCGGTAACCACCATGCCCACCCACCGGGTTGACGCCTTCCGGTCGTTCGGAATTCGATATGAGGGTTTCGACGTCGCTTGGGAAAAGCGATTGGCTATTAAGCTGGAGCGCCGTAAGACCGCTCACTTGGATGGTCAACTCCGGCGAGAGCTGCGTGTAGCCCTGCATGACAGAAAAGAGTTCAAACAGGATAGCCATCTGAACCCGTCGCTGCCGCGTGGCCCCAGTACCAGTCAGCGGGGTTCCCGCCGCAAGCGTGCGATTGGCTTCAGGATCGGGGGACACCTTGTTGCTCGCCGCATTATCCGGATCTCCCGTACAAATAAATTGGAGGGCAACTTCCGACAACGTGAAGAAGCGACCAAACCCCTGCGTGTTATTAACTCGAAGAGGAGTCACCCATCCGTGACCCGGCAGCATCGTCGTGTTGTTTGTCCCTGTTCTTCCACTCGTAAAGGGAGTTCCGCCGCTGGCCGCCAGAGAATCGTCATACAGATTCGTGCTGCGGATGTAATCCATGATTTGGGTCAGGAACTGATCTCTATCTGCACCAAACTTGCCAGCCAAAGCCCCCCCGCCATCGGCTCCCGGCATGGGTGCATCCGTTAATGTTTGCAGATAAGAGTAAAGACGCTGATTTCTCGCGATTCCCGTCCAATCATTAGTCGCACTCCGCGAATCCTCTCTTTGAAAGTAGTACGGATAGTTCGTGACCGTCCCATCCGCCGCCCGGATTTTTAGTGTGGAGCACAAAGCGATCAAACGATCGTAGGCCGTGCGCGTGGCATTTGTGTCGTTACGGTGAATTGGCCATGTGGCAATCTTCGGCAACCCAAAAGGATTGACCTCCGGTGCGCGACTGTTCCCGGTCACAAAAAACTTTGCCTTTTGCATCATCTCCTCAGTTAGCCCGCTCGAGATCTGACGTTCGGCGCCCGCGAGAGTCGGTCGAAAAAGGATTTCTCCTCCCGATGCGTAGAGTCTGTCCGTATCGAGTGTCACTGCGGTGGCACCCCCGCCGCCGAACGGATTCGTTTGTCGTGTGCCTTCTTCCGATCCCCCACGGGCGATTTTGGGGGTGATTTCGAACGTGTTAGCCGCGCTGAGCGTTGGGTTGATAAAGACGGCCGCAAGGCTGGTCGTGGCGGGATGCCCCGGAAACCTCTGGTACTCCCGCTGAGCCGGCTGCTTATCCGCATAATCCCGATCCTGTGTCGATTGGAACCGGGGCGTGTCGAAATAGGTCGGAAACGAGGCGGTGTTCACATTGACCTTGCACGTCTCGTCATCCGTCCAGAACGCGATCCGACCCGTAATCGGGTTGGCAGCGGTCGGCGCATCCACCGGACCGAAGGTGGCACTGTCATCGCTCCCGCCTGTGGGCGCGATAAGTTTCCCGTCGGCTAGTAGGTAAAGCCATCGCACCGGCATCGGTACGGGCTGCGCCGTTGTGGGTCCGGGTGCACTATTAACCGCGAACCCATTGATTGCGGCGGAAGTCAGAGAACCGGTAACGCCTGGATCGAGGATCGGATAAATGGTCTCGGAACCGATCGTTCGCGGCTGATTAAGGTCCACCCACTGGCCGCCGAGGCTGCTCCAACTCGCGGGCGGAACATCCTCCGCAATGTCTACAGTCGTCGTCGACATGCTCGAAGCGGAATAGAGCTTGTACGCCCGAATCAACGCCCCACCGGGCCCGAATGCGCGAACCATTCCGGGCTGCGACGTCCAGGTGGAATTGGGAGCAGTCGACCCCAACTGGATCTGCGCCTTGGCAAGGCTAACCGCCGTCTCGGCCAAAGTCGTCGCCGCAGAAGTGCTTTCCGCCACGCCAACGCTTGCCCGTTCGGTGCCTGCGCGGCGCAGCACGGAAACGGTCAGTATCAGGATGACCACGAGAAACCCTAGGACGATGATCAGAGCGGCAGCGTGCGATTTTTCAGGATAAGGGGTGATTCTCACGTCAAGTTTGAATGGCCATGAGCCTAAGGTCGGAAGGTGGTCGCCCGTCCGGTCTCCGGCTGGATCAGGATCGTGGCAAAGTTACGGGGCGGAGAGGCGGAGTCGGTTAACGCACGAACGGTGAAGTAGGAATTCGTGGCACTGGAAGCGACATCCACCGCACCTGACGGTTCAAAGCGAAATCCCGCATAAGGCACCGGGGAAGGCAGGCCAGGCGCGGCATTCGTCTCCGATCCCGAGGACGACGGGGTCGTGGCGAGAACCGGCGAAAGCGTTCCTCCGGAATCGATGATGATTCCATCCGGCAGTCTCACGATCCGTCGCGCAGCCTCCGGTTCGCCATCGGCTCGTTCGAGAAACACCCGCATCGCGCGGTAGTGATTCCCCTCGCCAAAGCGGTAGAAACGCACCTGCGTTCGGCGGGTATTCGCCACCGCAAGGGCGCGTGCCAAACTTAACTCATCCTGAATGGAAGCCGCCGTGCTCGTGAGACTGGAGCTCTGCATGATGCCTTGGAACGCGGGAACCAAAAGACTCATCGAAACCAGGATAATCACGACAACGGACAACAACTCGATGAGGGAAAATCCTCCCAACCTGCCCGTTTGAAGTCTGCCGGATCCGTCGAAATGCGGGAAAGATCGCGTCATCCGACGTTTCACGAGGAACTCCATTTATTCTCCCTAATGACAACGGTATCGCGGAATATCCGGTAATCAACGGGCGGGTTCAGGCTCTGAAGTCGCTGCTCGAGCGTCTGCACATCGTCCCGGTATCGCGACTCCGTAGAGCCTTGAAACAATCCATTCAGCGCGGTTTCCACCGTGGTCCGCAGGGCGTTGCTCCGCTGCAACCGTTCGGCAGACTGCTCGCCGATGGCAACCATGGTGACGTCCAGTAACGGAGGCATTTGGTGGGCCTGAATGGGCTGCGGGGAATCGGTGGCATTGAGACGTGAGTTCCAGGAGTAGTCGGTCGAAAGGTCGTTTCCGTCGGGATCCTCGGAGACGGCCAGCCTCGGCCACGCGACGAGCGCGATGATGTTCTCTGCCACGGGAGCCGACCGACCGGCGTTCACTTCGCTTGTGAACCAGGTAAAGTCCGTGGCCGAAGGATTCTCTTGGTTATAAATTTGCAGGTTCTCGGTTCGGCCCGACAAACGCATCAAACGATAGCGCGTTCGAAGCGAGCCCGTATAGTTTGCCGGGCGGAGAGCGGTGTCATCATCGAGTTCGACGTAGTATCCCCAGGCGCTCAACAGGCCACCAACCCGCGACAACGCGGGGTCCGCGCTCCAGGAGTTCGGGATGACGAAAAAAATACTGCTGGTCGTGGTGACGATGGACGAAGGGAGGAGGTTCGCTCCCAGAACGAAGTGCAACCCGGACGACCGGCGATACGTTGTGGGATTGTTTGGATCATCGTAATCCCATCGCGTGTTCAAGGTTGCTTGGCTGATGTCGCGCAGCATGTCCTGAAAGGCGGCGCGTGCGGTTTGGAATGTTTCGACCTGAGAATTCGATCGTCGAAAGACATCGCTCGTCGCGCGAGTGGCGGCCACGAGGACCACCACGATCACGGAAAGAATCGCCAGGGACGTCAACGCCTCGATGAGAGTGAAACCGCGTTTTCCGGAAACTGGCATTTTTCAGGGAGACCGGTCAGATTCCAAGTCGTTTAGCGCCCGGTGACGAAGACCACGCGCTCCACGTTTCCTTTTGCGGATCCGGACGGGTTGGATCGCGGCCGGACTTGCACTTTGACCAACTGGAGGGCGGTGTTGGCATCCGTTGGCTGACCGCTGTAAACCGGATCGGATGGTTGATTAAACACCGCTTCAAAATAGGCGTCGGTGGATCCGGCGGCCACCTTCTTGCCGTCCCACGAATAGTAGTTCGTTCCGGCGAGCGTGTTGAGGTCGGAGAAAGAAGTGGAAAGAACGGTTCCGGCCAGTTCATTGGCAATCTGGCCTGCGGCGGTTCGTTCACGCGAGGCTTTGAGGGCGGACATGCCGACGGGGAGAGACCCCATGATCGTGAGAAGGGCGAAGCTCATGAGTCCCACGGCCATGGCCACCTCGGTGAGCGAAAAGCCCGACCGATCCGAAAATCGGTTCGCTTCGCGCGATGGAAATTGTTGATTCATTCTTAGCCGGGAAGGCGGCACTTTTTCGACCATTTTAACCCTGAAACGAGTTTAGGTGACTGCATGGACGAAGCAATCGCCTTCCGCTGCAAGGGATGCCCAAAGGGCTGGACAAAACGCATGGCCTCCTCGTCGAACGGGAGCCGGGGCTTGCAGCCCCGAATCTCCGCCAAAGCGGCGAAGCCGCTTCACCTCTGCGTCGCAGGCGCACCCCGCGATGGCGAAGCAATCTTCGGTCCGAGAAGGCCGCTACGAAGCTACGCGGCTGCGCCGCTCTGCCATCGGTCGGGGCTCGAAAGCCCCGGCTCCTTTCCCTCCACAAACAGGGGCCGGGGCTCGCAGCCCCGAACCTCCGCCCAAAGCGGCGAAGCCGCTTCACTTCTGCATCGCAGGCTTACCCCGCGATGGCGAATCAATCTTCGGTCCGAGAACGCCGCTACGAAGCTACGCGGCTGCGCCGCTCTGCCATCGGTCGGGGCTCGAAAGCCCCGGCTCCTGCTGCGCGACGACCAAATCCCACCAGTACGACAAGACCGCCAATGAGTAGCAGCCATGTCGATGGTTCTGGAACCACCGTGACGATGATGTCCGTCCCGCTCAGCCCGAGGGTGGCGCCATAACCTCCGATCGTCCCAGTAAGACCGGAGCCCGCAAGCGTTCCCGAAAGGACTGCATTGTCAAACAGCATGTAGGTTCCCCCATTGAAACCAGCACCCGCCGTAAAGGCGAAGTCGTCAAAGCTGAGCGATCCGGAACCAATTGTTAGCGTACCGCCGACGACAACCAGGTCTGATGCGGTTCCGAGAGTGAAGACGAATGCGTTGGTGTTGTTGATTGCGTTCGTCGCAGTGAGATTCCCCGAAAACGTCAACGTCGATGCACTGTTGCTGCCGGGAGAAAGCTTCGCCCCGGTCCCGAGCGTCGTGGCACCTCCCACAGTCCCTGTTCCACCCAGCGTACTTCCTCCGGTGACAGTAACGGACCCTGTTGCGCCGGATTGGTCACCGTTTATCAAAAGAGTTCCTGCGTTGACGGTGGTGACTCCATCATAAGTGTTTGATCCGGTGAGAGCCCAAGTCCCAGCATCGCTCTTCGTAACCGCCACCAAGCCCGATCCATTGTTCTGAATCAGAGGCGCAAAGCTGTTGATCCCGGTATTCGTTCCCCTGAGGTTCAATGTTTTCGCTTGATCAACAGTGTTGTGACCTAATGAGCCCGTGTTGGTGAACGAAATTGCCCCACTCCCTGATGAAGTAATTGTCGCAGAGGAGCTTGCCCCCGAATTCAAGGTGAATAAGCGGTCGGTGCTGTCGCCCGTACCCGTGTACTCCAGAACACCGCCATTCGAGATTAGCAGGTTACTCGCTGCACTTGTCGAAGCCCCAATACTGCTGTTTGACCCGCCATTGGCCAACTTGGAAATTGAGAGAGTCCCGCCGATGGATGTCACGCCCGTGTAAGACGACGTTTCCGCCGTAAGCCGCCACCGACCGCTGTCTGCTTTTGTGAGACCGGTAGCGCTTGCTCCGTTGTCCGAAAGCACTCCCGCAAAGGAATTGTCTCCAGTGTTTGTTCCAGAGAGCCGGAAATTCCTTGTACCCGAACCGATGTAAGACGGCCCCGTCGTACTGGTCCAAGAGAGAACTCCTGCTCCGTTGTTCACGATCGATCCTTGAGCGTTGCTGGCACCTCCAGAGATCGTGAACTGCCGGTCGGTCGAGACATTGCTGGAACCAACATACCGCAGTTCTCCGCCACTCGTAATAATGAGATTCGAGGCACTACTGTTGGAATCGCCAATAGAACTCGCCTGACCCCCATTCGCGAGGAAACTGACTGAGATGATTGAATTCCCGGTGTTCGTCGCGCCTCCATATGTGTTCAGACCCGAGAGCGACACAGACCCACCAGAAGAAAATGTTAGATTGTAATTGCTCCCGCTGTCGTCAATCACCCCTGTTGCCGTCAACGACCGTCCTGAGGCAACCGTCCAAGTTTGACTCTGCCCTAACACGACATCCGCACCAATCGCCAATCCACTCGAACTTGTCGTCACGTTGATTCCCGCCGATCCCAACGTGAGGGTGTTTCCGCTGTTGATCGTTACCAATCCCGTCGGGTTATCAAGTCGGATTCCCTGCCAGGATAAATTGCCACCTAGTGAAGTCGTGTTGGCTGATGTGACAGTGCTGTTCCAAACGCCCACATCCGCCGCGGTGGGGGCATTCCCCAACGACCACGACGAACCGAGGTTGAGATTGTCGGTATTGTTCGCCTTAATCACGTCCACCCCAAAGAGGCTTTGTCCAGAGGACATCAGGAGAAACGCGCCCGCAACGGTGAGTGTGCGGCACCATGGCGAAGGACAATTCGAAGAATGAACTTTCGTGGTTCGCTCGATCTTGGGATGCTTCATAATGTTGATCTGTCGATTCCCTCATCTCACCTACGACGAAACGATCCGGACCGAGGTCACGGGTACATCTGTCGACTGAGGGGTTGCCATAATTGTCATCCAATGCCCGCTCGCATCCAACATTCAAACCCTGTAGGGAAAGCAAACTTGCCTAGATAGAAAACAGATCGCGGGACTGAGGAGCCAGACCGGACGCAATCCGCACGGAACCCTGCAAAAAGTGACAGGGGCAGCCTGCCCCTGTTTTCCAACCAAAGAAGGGGCTGGCAGCCCCTTCCACCTGCCGCACCTTTCATCGAACGAAGGGAATCACCTCCGGCACGTCTCCCCACCGCAACTCCGCGAGCGACAATCCCCCGTCATGCCCGCAATGCGTAATAACCCACCGACCCTCCCATTCAAAGATCTCCGGGGCGTGGATTTCCCCCAGAGAAACCGGATTAGCGAAGCAAAACGGGGTACCACCCACCGTCCAGAAGGACTGCCTGCCATGCGTGAAGAACAAATACCATTGCTCATCGCGAAAGAGCACACACGGCGACTCGATCATCTCACTGCCATGGTCTGTGATGGGCGCGGTAAACACAGGTCCACAGTCGGTCCAATTCCTTAAGTCCTCCGATGAGGCGACGGCCACGGCGCACACGCGCGGCTCGCGGGTCATCGCGACGTAAAACAGGAGCCATCCCGGTCCGTAACGTATCACGTGCGGATCCCGGCAGCAGGCGGGACGGAAAAAATCCCCCGATCTCTCCTTCCAGGGACACCAAAAGTCGCCCGGGTGAAAAACCGGATTCTCCGGATCCTCTTCCCAGTGGATGAGATCGTCACTCGTTGCCCGGCCGATCTGCTGGATATTGAAAGGAATGCCGTCCTGATTGCAGTAGCGACTGTAGAAAAGCACATAGCTTTCCCGATCCTTCACCACAAAGGGCGCGTTGGCACCTGGGCAAGTTTCCCACCCTGCGTCGGTCTTGGGTAGGATATCCGGTAGTGTGTCCCAAGTCAGCAGATCACGACTTGTCGCATGTCCGATCACCCGATCGCGATGATCTGACGCATACGCGGCGGCAACGTTTGTTCCAGCCTTCCGCGGACACGTGATCCCCGGAGGCAGCCAGATATGGAACAAATGCCAAATGCTCCCGTCATGGATCAGTGTGTGGTCGTTAATCGGTTGCCCCGGCGAGTAAACATCAAGAAAGAGAGACATTAAGTAACTGGAATACCATCCACCACGCGTCTCGTGAATGAAGGAAACCGTACAAAGCCTGTAGGCGAGGGATAGGTGCTCGAAGGCAGGCTTCCGACATTCAAGCCTTTTCTCCAGCATATCGGACTTTGGATCAATGGCAGGAGGCGGTGTGGTTCGATAAGTTGTGCATAGATGGAAAGTGAATCGCACACGCGCCGGATCTACGACGTGGTGGTCTTCGGTGACTCCTGCGCCGCGTTCGGTGCCGCTGTTGCGCTGAGACGTGCGGGTCAGTCCGTGCTCTTGGTCAGCCGCCACACGGGATTACTCCGCGAGGCCTCCTGGTCCTTCATTAGCGAGGCCCGGGAGGGCAGGAGCGACGCCTGGGCAGCCTTCAGCAGATTTCTTGAGTCCCGCGAAGCGATGCAGTGCGGGCAGATAGACGGCGGATGCTGTGAGGTCGCCGGTGCGGAATTCGCGCAGAAACTCGGAATCGATTTCCTCTTCTACGCTGCGCCCTTCGCTTGGGAAGAGGACTCCAATTTAGTCGCCCGCGTGGGATTTGCCACCAAACAGGGTGAAACGTGGATCGCCGCACGCCGGTGGATGGACGCAAGCCATCGCAGGGAACTCACGGGCGTCATCAATGATCGCGTGAAAGGCCCGATCGTCGCGTCCAATGAGTGGACCATCTTCTTCCGTCACCCACAAGCCTTCGCCCACGATCCGATCCGGTGGGTCACGCCCCTCCAGGGAATCGAGAGCATGACCTTCGGGCAGACGATCTGGCCCAACGAAACCGTGGTCCGCTATCGTTCAAAGGCTGACCGCCCCCGGACTCACACCTTTGACGTTCTTAAGTTCGTTCGGCAGGAGGCAGCCCTGGAGAAGGCCGTCGTTAGCCATGGCTCATTCGTCCCATTGGAGCACTACTGCGTCGATGAACCAGTGATTGCGGCGCTTCCTGCGAATCTCCTGACGTTGCCCATCGCAACGGACTCGGACCTTGGCCAGCGGTTTGACGCAGGCGTCCGGGCGGCGGAAGACATGATGTACTCCCGCCCCGCCGACGGCCTGCCCGGAAGCAGGGTGGCCAGTCCGTTCGCGACCACCGAATCCTTCGATGTGGCGGTCGCCGGCCTTGGCACGGGAGGAGCCCTCGCAGCCCTTGCCGCGGCACGTGAGGGGGCAAAGGTGGGAGCGATCGAGTTGCTTCCGACGTTTGGTGGGGTCGGCACATCCGGCGGGATCCACCTCTATTATTTTGGAGTCGAAGGAGGACTGCAGCGGGAAATCGATCTAAGGGTTTCGGAGAAGATGCCGCTGTTTGGAGCGCGCAAAAACGTTGCCGGCTTCCATCCAATGGCAAAATCCGTCGTGATCGAGTCCATGCTCCACGAGGCGGGCGTTCGGGTGTTCAGTGAAACCATGATGGGTCGCGTCGAGGGGGATTCGCGAATCTCTTCGGTTCAGGTCATCCGGCCAAACGGGACGATGAACCTCACGGCCGGCGCGTGGGTCGATTCCACGGGCGACGGCGACCTCGCCGTGCGGGCCGGAGCAGGCTTCCAAACCAGCGCCCGATCGGACGGACTTCCCTCAGCCTTCTCGCAGGGGTCGGGTCGGTTCCGATGGCGGGAAGGCGAGTTGTTTCTTCGAATTCTGAACTTCGACGCCGGGTTCGTGGACCCGACCGATTCGTGGGATCTGACGCGGGCGCGCCTGCGCGGGCTAGAGCACTACCGTCGCGACGCCTTCACGGCCGAGGAACGTCCGACGTACATCGCCCCTTTGATTGGGGTTCGACAATCGAGACACATCTCTACTGAGCTTCAGATCACCCTGGAGGATCTCGCAACGAAGAGGCGCTTCCCGGATGCGGTTGGCTACACCGCGTGTCACTTCGACAGTCATGCCATTGATTTCGAGTTCGAGTCAGAAGACGCTGCATTTTGGATCTGGGGATGTCGAAACTGGCGTCTGCGCACCGGGTGTGAAATTCCCTATCGGGCGTTGTTGCCCAAAGGAGTTGCGAATCTCCTGCTCGGATGCCGTGCGGTGGGTGCGACGCCGGATGCGCACCAATCCTTCCGAATGCAACGGGACATGCAGCGGGTCGGGGAGGTGGCGGGCGTGGCGGCGGCGTTTGCGGCAAAGTTTGATTGCAACGCGGCGGAGGTGCCGTACGAATGGCTCCGGAAGCGACTCGAACTGACCGGGGCCCTCACCGCTGGCGAAGATTCAAAGAATGGTTTCGGCTACCATGTGGAGAAGACCACCTTTGTCCCGGCGGAGACAGATGTCGCGACCCTGGTCGGAGAGACGCGGGCTGGGTTTGGAATCCACATGTATCTTCTCAGTCGTGCGGGCGAAGCGGTCATTCCCGCATTGCGTCCTTTGCTCGGGGAAGGCGACGCGGCATCGTCCTGGCGGGCGGCGGTCGTCCTGGCCATGCTCGGCGACGAGCACGCGGAACCGCGCCTCCTCCGCGCTGTCGCAACGCGTGAGGAAGGGTACGAACCCGACGATCCCCGTCATCCAAAACGTTGCCCACGGCTCGCGCCCAATTGGATCAGTGCCCTCGTCTTCCTGCGACGTTGCGCTTCGATGGATACTGTCGGAATTCTGGAAGATGTTTCCGAGGATCCCGGGCTCGTCCATAATGCGCGAACGGGCATCGCCCTACTTTGCCACGCCATGGCCGCGCGACTTGATCGAAGCGCGGCGACGGTGAGGCGAATCGATCGCATCCTTAACCATCTCGAGGCGACCTCCGCGCCGAATGCGATTGGTCATCCGCAGCGCAGCATTCTTGGACCCCGGGAACCGTCTGGAGACGGGATCTGGTACCCGGACGTTGTTGAGGACTTTCGCTGGCAGCTTCGCTTCGCGAATGCGACAGCGCGACGAGCATGGGGCATCCGGCCGTCAAAAGATGTCCAACCCCTGTTGGACGACCCGCGTGCGCCGGTGAGAAGGGCGTTTGAGTCCCTCTTGGTAAAGAGCGCGGGCGTTCGATCCGCAGAGGGAGCCCTGCATTCATAACTTTTCACGATGACCATCACCCTTAAGCATGTCGGCGTAATAATGTTAGCCCTTGGTTCACCGCTCGCACCTGGCACCGCCGATGCCGCTCCCGACTTTACCCAATTTGCTGACAGCACCAACGGCGTGCTTTTCGTCGGGGGGAAGGCTGGTGCTTATGAGGCGCAGATCATCCAGGCTTTGGCTCTCCTGCCGCAACCGGCCGAATACGACATCCCCGCGAAACTGGTTGGCACCCTCGCGGACGCCGGAGAACTCACCCGTTTCCGAGCGATCGTGTTTTGCGCCCAGGATTCCGGTACCGCGCCACTAACAGAGCCGCAGGTGGCCGCCCTGCAATCGGTCGCGAATTCGGGAGGGCTCGTGGTGTTTCTCGGCGAATCCCTCTCCCGGCTTAAGCCTTCACGCGATGGTCTGGGAACTCTTGCACCCCTCCTCGGAGCGTCGCAGGTCGGACGAGGGGTTGATGGAACTCCCACCGCGGAAGCGCTGAAACTTGAACCCGACCTCGGCAAGAAGCTTCGCCCCTGGATGAACGGCGGCTATGCGTTGGCTGATTTGACGACTGCCAGGCCACTGATCGGAAACGGAGACAAGGCGAACGCTTCCGTCAATACGTACGGAAAGGGAACGGCGGCATTTTTCGGCAATCCCATAACTGCCGCGCGGCCGGACACCGGGATCGAGGCTTACGTAGGCATTATCAAGGAGCTCATCCTTGCAGCCGATGTTGCCAGGGTCGCAACCACGCGTCAGACT
>Ga0247835_1004000_pt1 | contig 13456 bp, 8 predicted proteins | sample LaCtaG_3_FD_189912 | JGI IMG/M metagenome (GOLD analysis project Ga0247835, IMG submission 189912) | Freshwater microbial communities from meromictic Lake La Cruz, Castile-La Mancha, Spain - LaCruzMarch2015_13.5m | ecosystem: Environmental > Aquatic > Freshwater > Lake | place: Spain: Castile-La... | reverse complement strand
CCAAGGCCGAGCCCCAAACCTTCCAAGGCGAGGCGAATGTCTTCACCCTTCCGAAGCTATCCAGCGGCCAGTCGTATTTCTGGCGAGTGGATGCGGTGATGCCCGACAAGACTGTGATCAAGGGCGATGTCTGGACCTTCACGACAAAAAACAACTGATGAAAAAACTATAAATAATGCTCCAAAGTGTCATATTGGCCGGAATATTCGGAATTGCTTCGATCAGCGCTTATGGCGCCGAATCGCCTAAAGCATTTCGCCCGAACGTCATCATCGTGTTGACCGATGACCAGGGTTACGGCGACATGTCGTGTCACGGAAACCCCATCCTAAGGACTCCGAACATCGATCAGATGTCGCGTGACGGCGTCCGACTCAGTCAGTTTTTTGTCAGCCCTTTGTGCCAACCGACCCGGGCCTCCTTAATGACCGGCCGCAACAAGGTGGTAGGGCGGAGGATCGAACCGAACGAGCAGACGCTACCGCAAATGTTCCAGCGCGGCGGCTATGCCACGGCCATCTTCGGCAAGTGGCATTTGGGCGAATACCGGCCGTTCCGTCCGGTGGACAAGGGCTTTGAAGAGCAATTCCTAATCGGTTCTGGCTCAATCGGACAGGTAGAGGATTACTGGGGCAACGACAACTTCAACACCTGGTTCAGAGATTCAAAGGACGATTGGCATCAGACTAAGGGTTACTGCACAGATGTGCTCTTCGACAAGGCGATGAGGTGGATCGAAGGGCGCAAGGGCAAGCCGTTCTTTTGCTATTTGTCGTGTAACGCTGCTCATCATCCCTACGGCGCTCCAGAGGAGTTCACCAAACCATTCCTCGCTCAGGGACTGACCAAGGAACAGGCTGAGTTTTACGGAATGATCTCCAGCGTGGATCACAACATTGGGCTACTGCGCCAACGCTTAAAGGATTTGGGGATTGCGGAGAACACCCTGCTGATTTTTATGACCGACAATGGTTCAGCCGTCGCCGGAGCAAAGGCTAGGCCAGGAAAGACCAGCAAGAAGGAGCCTAAGGGCGCACTCTACAATGCTGATCTCCGTGGCAAGAAAGGTGACATTTACGAGGGCGGCAGCCGAGCGGCGGCCATCTTTGTCTGGCCGGGCACATTCGAAAAGAACCGCGAAGTGGATCAACTTGCGATGCACTACGACATCCTACCCACCTTCGCTGACCTACTCGGCATTCCGTTGCTCAAAGATCCGGTCCTTGCGCCGATTGATGGCATCAGCCTCAAAGGAGTGTTGCTCGGAGAAAAGCCCACTTATCCGAAGCGCTACGATATCATCTATCAAGGCTGCTGGCCGCCTGACCAGCCGCTACGCCAATACGAAAACACTTCGATCCGCTCGCAAAACTACCGGCTGGCGAATGGAAACGAACTCTACGACCTGCGCGCCGATCTCAGCGAAACCAACAACATCATCGCGCAACAACCAGTTGTCGCCGCCGAACTAAAGTCCGCCTACGACAAATGGTGGACGGCCAACTCGGCGGAATTACCGGAGCTGCGGGTGGACAAGGCCTATCCGTTGGGTGCAAAGGTTGGAGAAAAGTTCACGATGAACGCCCTGTTTTATTATGATTCGCTTATTTATCCTGAAGCTTCGAAATGGTTTCAAACAAAGTTCTATCTCCAGTCCGGATTGCGAGATTTGTTGACAGATGAAGCCTCCGCCGCGCCACAGATGAAGCCTCTGATGGGTTGCTGGAAAATTGATTTTCAAGATACCGGCGAATACGAATTTATCTTCCGCAAAGGCCCGCGCGAAGCCCCGAAGTCTTTGACGGAAATCCGCAAGGGCAAAGCCCATGTCGCCCTTGCGGACGCGCGCGTGGAAACCTCCATCGGGCGCCCAGCACAGGATGCAACGATCAGAGTTAACGTGGCTAACCCCGGCGTGCAAATGGTGGAATGTTGGTTCGACGGACAACGCTCGGACGGCAAGCCATCTGGTGCATATTTCGTGGATATAACTCGACTCAGGTGACAAGGAATCAGCAATGACAAATAATCGAATCAAACTATGCGGAGCGGTGCTTTGTGCCGGACTGTCATGGAGTGGGTTCGCCGCAGAGAAATCAGGGACCACCCGCCCCAACATCATCTTCATCTTCAGTGATGACCACGCCCATGCGGCTATCAGTGCTTATGGGGACAAGCGGAATCTGCTCCAGACGCCAAATTTGGACCGCCTGGCCAAGGAGGGAATTCGTTTCGATCGTTGTTTGGTGCCCAACCCCATCTGCGGCCCCAGTCGCGCGACGGTTTTGACCGCCAAGTACTCCCACCAACACGGTTTTTATAACAACGAGACCATGCCGTTCGACGGATCGCAGCAAACCTTCCCCAAGTTAATGCAAAAGGCGGGCTATCAAACGGCGTTGATCGGAAAATGGCATCTGGTGAGCGATCCCACCGGTTTTGACCACTGGGAAATTCTTCCCAATCAAGGGCAATACTATAACCCTCCGATGACTCGCAACGGCCAGAAGGTCCAGCACGAGGGCTATGTCACCGATATCATATCGGATCTCACACTCGACTGGCTCCGCCAACGCGATAAATCGAAGCCGTTTCTACTGATGTCCCAGCACAAGGCACCCCACATGAATTTCGAGCCAGCCCTCAAGAATCTCGATTTCGACAAGGACCGGAAATACCCGGAACCGGACACGCTGTTCGATGATTACGGAGGCGGACGGGGCCTGGCTTGGCGCGATCAGAATATGGAGATCGGCAAAATCCTCAATGACGATCACCTCAAACTCAACCCACAACCTGACCTAACCCCAGAGCAACGAAAGTTGTGGGATGCCTACTACGGCCCCCGAAACAAGGCTTTTCACGCCGCCCATCTCGAGGGGCGGGATCTCATCCGCTGGAAATACCAGCGCATCATGCATGACTACCTTGGCAGCGCCCTTTCAGTGGATGAAAGTGTCGGCCGCATCTTGGATTTCCTGAATCAGGAGGGTCTGGCCAAAAACACCCTCGTGATCTACTCCAGCGATCAGGGATTCTTTCTCGGTGAGCATGGTTGGTTCGACAAGCGCTGGATTTTAGAAGAATCCATGCGCACCCCCCTCTTGGCCAAATGGCCCGCCGTCATCCCGCCAGGAACCACCTGCGAAAAAATCGTCTCCCTGCTCGATATTGCCCCAACCTTCCTTGAGGCGGCTGGCTTACCCCAACCCTCCGATATGCAGGGCCATAGCCTAATCCCGTTGTTCAAGGGCCAATCACCCGCGAATTGGCGCCAGAGCTTCTACTTTCACTATTACGAATACCCAAGGTGGCATCGCGTTCGACCCCACTACGGCGTCGTGACCGACCGGTACAAACTGGTCCACTACTACAAACCCGACGTGGACGAGTGGGAACTGTATGACCGGAAGGAGAATCCCGAGGAGACCCAAAACTTTATCCACGATGCGAAGTATGTTGAGACTATTCAAATGCTAAAAACTGAACTGGCCCGCCTCCGCACCGAGCTGAAAGTCCCCCCCACTAGCGAAGAGCCGCGCGCCGCTTACGGCAAGGTTCCTTTCGATGACCCCGCCACCATGCCTTTTCGAAAAGCGGGAGGCAAAGACAAGACGGAGCTGGATTCCCAATGATGTTCGCCACTTGGCCGCAACCGCTTGTCCCCCTCATCTCCATGGCTCTCCCAAGACTGGCAATGAGTGAAGTCGCCATGTTTCCCCGACGCCCCACTCTGCTAGACTGATCACCATGAGAAACAAAATCATCGCCTCCTTGTTCCTCGGCCTCCTGCACTTTGTCGCCAACACCCTCTGCGCTACCCCTCCCAATGTCGTCCTTATTTTTATGGATGACGCCGGCTATGGAGATTTTCACCCGTTTGGAAATCCGCCCTATGCAACTCCCCACGTGAAACGCCTCGCGGCCGAAGGGGGGCGCTTCAACCGCTTCTTTGTTCCGCAGGCCGTGTGTTCCGCCTCCCGCGCGGCGTTGCTGACCGGATGCTATCCGGAGCGAACCAAGATGTTCGGCGCCCTGTCCCCTGGGGAAAAGGGGCTGGATGGCAAATTTTCCACGATGGCCGAGGTTTTCAAAAAGAGCGGGTATGCCACTGCCCTATTCGGAAAGTGGCATCTGGGCGAAGAGGCGGCGACACGGCCGGCGGCGCGGGGCTTCGACGAATCGGCCGGACTTTTGCTTTCGAACGATATGTGGGACAAGAACAACCGGGATCCGAAAAAATGGGCGAATTACCACCTCAAGTTTTGGACCAATGACAAGGTGACTTGCGACCGAGTCACTCCAGAGTTTCAAAAAACCCTCACTTCTCAGGCCGCTCAAGCATCGGTCGATTTCATTCAACGCCACCAGGCGTCCCCCTTCTTTCTCTATGTCCCCTTTTCGATGCCACATGTTCCCCTGTATTGCAGTGAAGCTTTCCAGAACAAATCGGGTGCGGGTCTTTACGGCGACGTCATCATGGAACTGGATGATGCCATTGGGCAGATCATGACGGCGCTCAAAGTAAACGGGTTGGAGGAGAACACGATTGTGATTGTGTCCTCCGACAACGGACCTTGGCTTCTCTGGGGAAACCATGCCGGCCAAACCCCATTTCGGGAGGGCAAAACCACCAGTTTCAACGGCGGCACGCAGTCGCCGCTCATCATCAAATACCCCGCCAAAATCAAAGCAGGCAGCTCCTCGGACGCGATGTTTTGCTCGATCGACCTTTTCCCGACGCTTTGCTCTTGGACCGGAGTCGCTCTGCCGAGCCATGAGATCGACGGAAAAGATGTGTCATCCCTCATGGCGGGAGAGACAGGTTCCCGCAATCCCCACGACTACTACTCCGTGACTGTTGGTAAGGATTTTCAGGCGATCATCAGCGGGGATGGTCGCTGGAAATTACACTTGCCCCACCTGTACAACCATCCCGCGAAAATTGGCCATGATGGCAGGCCGGGAGTCTATGAGGACCGAAAGATCCCTCTGTCCCTCTTCGATCTCCAGCAGGACCCCAAGGAAACGACCAATGTCATGAAGGAGAACCCCCAAGTTCTCAAACAACTCCAGCAATTAGCTCAGGATCACCAAAAGAAATTCTATGAGTAGTTTTCGATCCCTTCTGAGCCTCATTCTGCTCCTCGCACTGTCCGTCCCCGGGAGCGCTCGCGATTGGTTCGTCTCGCCGTCCGGAAATGATTCGAGCGAGGGAACCGAGCAGGCTCCGCTGCGCACCGTGCAGGCAGCGCTGAACCGCGCCCAAGCTGGGGATGTCTGCCAGCTCCGCCAAGGAACCTACCGCGAGGTTGCGGAGTTCAAAACTTCCGGCTCAGCCAGCCAGCCCGTGCGGCTGACGGCATTTTCGGGCGAGGCGGTAATTTTGGATGGAACGGACGCGGTCCATGCAAAATGGGAAAAGCACCAAGGTTCCATTTATCAAACCGTTGCACCCAAAGGAATCGAGCAGCTCTTCATCGGCCGCGAAATGATGACCGAGGCCCGTTGGCCCAATGCGAGCTTTGCGCAGAGGTACGACCGTTCACGCTGGGCGAAAGTCGACCCCGGGAGCGCCCACGGCCGCCTGGTGAGCAAGGAGATTGCCGATACCGGCATCGATTGGACCGGGGCCATGGCTTATCTCAATGTCGCCCATCAGTGGTGGACTTGGAACCGCCCCATTCGAAAGCACAAAGCCGGATCCCCAGAGTTGGAGTACGCGGCCGACCTGATCGGCCTGTGCGATTCCGATCCCAAGGTATCCAAAAAAGACCCCAAGATGGTCGAAAAAATCTGGAGCGATGATTACTTCTATCTTTTTGGAAAACTTGAGGCCCTCGACGTCGAGAACGAATGGTTCCAAGACGCAAAAACCGGAACGCTCTACTTTTACGCACCGGGGGGAGTCGACCCCTCGAAACTGGAAGTTCGCTATAAAGCAAGAAACTATGCCGTGACCGCGCGAAACAAGGAGTACCTGCAAATCAGCGGGATCAACTTTTTTGCCACCACCTTTCGCTTGGAAGATTGTCAGCACACGCGGATCGAGAATTGCGAACTACTCTATCCCAGCTACGCACGCACGATCACGGAATATGATCAAGACCGCCGCGAATCGGTCTTCACCAAGATCACCGGCGATGACAACACCGTCCAACACTGCTCGTTGGCCTACCCGAACAACCTCGGCCTGATGGTCATGGGCTCGCACAACACGGTCGAGAACTGCATCATCCACGATGTCAACTGGAGCGGCACCCTCATCTACCCAGCTCTCCAACTTTCCGCCAGCCCGCACCTCGGGGTCAACTGGTTCGACACCATTCAGTATCCGCCCACGCCACGCACGATTGAAAATTCCGATGTGACCTCCACCGACAATCTTGCCCGCGGCAACACTCTCTACCACGGCGGCAGTAGCCTGCTCGTCTACCACGCCGCGGACAGCATCGTGGAATACAATCACATCTACGACGGGGGCCTCGCCTGCAAGGACGTCTCGCTGGTCTATGGCTGCTGGCCATTCTCCCGCGGTAGTGTCGTTCGCTACAACTGGGTACACGGCTGTGTAACCGATAGCTACACTGGACGCGGTGGGCACGGCGGAATCGGGATTCGTGCCGATGACCAGTCACGCCACAATATTTTCCATCACAACGTCGTTTGGGATTGCGGCCAGATTGGGATCATCATGAAGGGAGAGGACAACCGGGCTTTCCACAACACGGTGTTTGGGATCGGGGAAGCCTCCTCACCCCAGCTGGATATGATTTTCGACCAGGAGGCCGAGCCGGTGAAAATCTGGGCGGTCCAATGGCCCCAGCTCCAGAAGCAAAATCACTGGTCAGAGGCGGTCAACAACATCAGCCGCAACCTGGTCGGTAGCCATAAGGTGGAAAATCAATTGACCGACTCCGAACAAATCCATCACAACCTCCGTGGCAAGGACGCTCAACCCTTTTTGAAGGACCCGGCCAAATTTGATTTTAGGCCCGTGGCCGGATCTCCACTGCAAGACGCGGGTGTTCCCATCCCCAATGTTAACGACGGCTTCAAGGGCAAGGCTCCTGACTTGGGTGCCTACGAAACAGACGCCGAACCGTGGAAGGCCGGTGCGAATTGGCCGGAAAAATTCACGGTTCTTGATCCATCCACGAAACCCAGCGCCCCTACCGAGTAACCCCATCGAAAACCCAACAAAAAGCACCCGAACCAAGGCAAAAATAACCATCTCAGAGACACTTTGAACCATCCCCAAAGGAGCGAAATTTGACTAGGGTATGAATCCCTTTTTTGACCCTTTACCATAGGAAAGATTCTTTATGAAAATCACCCGCCCCAACGTCCGTCGCCACCCGAAGAATCCCCTTATCCGACCCAAAGATGTCCAACCTTCCCGCCCCGATTTTCAGGTTGTCTGCGTTTTTAACTGCGGCGTGATCCGCCACCAGAACGAGGTTCTTCTCCTCATGCGCGTGGCGGAAATCGCCAAATCGGACGCGCAAAACCCCATCCAAGTTCCCCTCTTCGATCCCAAGCAGGGAAAGATTATCATCAAAAATTTCGATCCCAAGGATCCCACCGTCGATACCAAGTCCGACAGTCGTTACGTCCTCACCCCCACCCGTCGCTACCTCTCCTCCATCTCCCACTTCCGCATTGCCCGAAGCAAAGACGGCATCCAATTCACCATCGACCCAACTCCTTGCATGGTCGCAGACAATGTTTATGAGATGTACGGCATCGAAGATCCCCGGATCACCCTGATCGACGGGACCTACTACATCAACTACAGCGCAATTTCTCCAGAAACCGGAGTCACCACCTGTCTGGCCTCGACCAAGGACTTCAAAACATTCCAACGCCACGGTGTGATCTTCACCCCTGATAACAAGGACATCTCCATCTTCCCCGCAAAGATCGGTGGAAAATACTACGCCCTGAACCGCCCGGCCTCTGCCGAATACGGCTTTCGGGATATCTGGATGTCCCAGTCGCCCGACCTTCTTCACTGGGGAAGACACGAAAGCATCATGCAGTGCCGCCCTGGCTTCTGGGACGATGGCCGCATCGGCTCCAGCTCCGTCCCCTGCCTCACCGATGCCGGTTGGCTGGAGGTCTATCACGGCTCCAGCAAGGGCAACCGCTACTGCCTCGGCGCCTCCCTCCACGACAAGACCGACCCGACCAAGGTCCTGGGGCGCTCGAAGGAGCCGCTGATGGAGCCCGAGGCCGATTACGAGCTGCATGGTTTCTTCGGAAACGTCATTTTTAACTGCGGCCTTCTGTGCGAGGATGGGCTCCTGAAGATTTACTACGGAGCGGCCGATGAGGTGATCGCCTACGCCGAAGTCAGCTTGGCCGAGGTTCTCGATAGCCTCGCCTAACCTCGCCATGCCCGTATCCCCCTCCCCTTGCCGGAGGTTTTGCCAGATCATCGGCTTGAAGCCAACCCAACGGGAGTATTACCTCGATCTGCATCGGAAAATTTGGCCCGAGATCAGAGAAAATATGAAACAGATGCACATTCACAACTACTCCTTGCATGTCTTGGGAAATCAGCTTGTCCAATATTTTGAATATACCGGAAACGATATGGAAACCGATTTCCGTCGCAACGGGGAGAATGAGTGGACCAAAAAATGGGAGGCCCTCTGCCGCCCTTGCCACGAACCTCTGCCGGGGCGGGCGGAAGGAGAGTGGTGGAGCAACATGCAGGAGGTCATCCACTGCCCATGAGCCAATCTTCGCCCCGCCACCGCCCCTACGCCCCCCCCCTTTGGTGGGTTCCCACCAGTTATCTCGCCATGGGCCTGATCTATGTCCTGGTCTCAGGAGTTGCCAATATCATGTTTAAGAATCTCGGCATGGATAACGCCAGGGCCGCTTTCTGGTCCAGCCTCTTCATCCTGCCCTACACCATCAAGCCCTTCTGGGCCCCGCTGGTCGAGCTGGGCAAAACCAAGAAGTTTTTTGTCCTCACCATGCAATTTATCCTCGTCGGTCTGATCGTTGTCACCGCGTTGGCCGTCCGCACCGCCATCCCTGAATCTATGACGCCCATTTTCGTTCTACTGGGATTAGCTGGAATTCTTGGAGCCACCCAGGATATCGCCACCGACGGGGTCTACGTCACCACCCTCGGGCGGGCCGATCAGGCGAAGTACATCGGCCTGCAAAGTATGTGCTGGAATGCTGGTCCCATCTTAGCCAACGGGATCCTGATCCGAGCCAGCGGGATGTGGCAGACCTCCACCGGCAGCTGGAACACCTCTTGGATGTATGTCCTTTTGGTCATCGCTGCTCTGATGGGTGTCCTCGCCGTCTACCATACCTATCTTCTTCCTCCTGGGGCTTCCACCATCGACACCCCCCAAGGCTGGAAGGATAGCCTCCACACCTTTTTTGAGGCCTTTCACTCCTTCTTCCGCAAGAAAGATATCGTTCTCATGATCCTCTTCGCCTTCTTTTTTCGTTTCGGCTACGGATTCCTCGAAAAAATGGGTCCCCTCTTTATGATCGATTCCCGCGAAAACGGTGGATTGGGTCTGACCAACCAGGCCTTGGGGGATATCAACGGCACCTTCGGGACAGGCGCCTTCATGATCGGCTCCATCCTCGGAGGCATCTTTGTCGCCCGAAGAGGTCTCAAACAGAGCCTTTTTCCTCTTTGTCTGTGCCTCAATGTTCCCAATGTCATTTTTCTCTATTTCAGCCTGGCCTCCCCTTCCTCCTATCCCCTCATTGCGAGCTGTGTCAGCGTCGAGAAGTTCTTCTGGGGCATGGGGGTGGTTGGTCTCTCCATTTACATGATGCAGCAGATCGCCCCGGGAAAATATCGCACCGCCCACTACACCTTCGCCTCCGCTCTGATGGGGCTGAATATGATGCTGACGGGGATGGTCAGCGGAAAGCTGCAGGAGTGGCTCGGCTACCGTAACTTCTTCATCGGCGTACTCCTCGCCGCCATCCCCTCCATCCTTGTCACGATCGCCGCACCCTTTCACCACAACGAAAGCAACGCCACCGATCCTGCTTAAACTCAGGAAATCAAATGGTCAATCGCTCCAGGTCAACTTTCAGCATCGAAAGGTCAAAGCTGACTATTTTGATCTCACCCAACCATTTTAAATTTGGAGTTGTCGTATGATTCCCCCCCCTGCTCTTTCCCCGCACAATTCAAGTCGGTTCCGCGGCTTCACCTTGGTCGAACTTCTTGTCGTCATTTCGATCATTGGTCTGCTGGCCGGCTTGGCTATCCCCGCGATTTCCTCTGGAATGAACAAAGCCAAAGAAAGCACAAAAATCAGCAACCTGCGGGGAATTTATCAAGCGTGCATGCTTTGGTCTTCCGAGAACAGTGGACGAGTTGTCCCGGCCATCTTTCCCCCCGATGCGAACGGACAGATGCCAGGCTGGCACCAAGTTTTGGCCACAAATACGTTAGGCCTAAAGGAACGAAAAAAAATACCCAGAGGCAAAGATATTTTTGTGGATCCCTTTTTTAAGGGTTACAATACCAATACTTCATGGATTTGTGGCTATGCCATGAATACCCAACCCGGATTGCCTTCAGATACTACTTATTATGCTTACCAAGGGAATCTTGGAACGATTAATGAAATGAGAATGCTCGCGCTGACCGAGCCGACTAAGCGGGCATTTATTATCGATGCCGAAGTCACCTACTCTTTCACACCGAGAAATATCAGGGGTGGCTCCGGAGCCTATTTTGCCACCAACCGCCATGGTGGAGGTTTGGGGATGGTCATGATGTACGACGGTCACGTTGAAAAGCTGAACATGGATCAAGCCTTCGACAGCGCCAACGATCCCTCGAAACGATAATTCATCCTCATTTCAATCAACCGTAGCGTTCGTTCACTGCGGAAAGTGTTCCTCCGTCCGCGGTCGCCAAAGACGCGACGAAGTTCCTTTCTCTTGAACTTAGTTCAAATTTCAACTTCCCAAATGTAACGTCCTTGGCCCCAGGCCGCCTTTTCCCAAACAACCTAGGCGGGAAGTCCGAACCCCTAGTCAGCTGTTGAACTACTGGCTGACTATGAACCGCATAAACTTTCGCGGTTGTCCACTCTCTATCGTCTGAGTGAAACTTTTCACCGTCGTGTTAGCGACGGTTGGAGCGGCACCCGTTGCCGTAAGTTCAACATCCGTCCAAGGACCTTCGAGGTTATAGGCCCACTGTCCTAACACTTTTCCTCCCACAATTCCTTGAAAATTCAGACTCGAATCATCATTTCGGATATTTCCAGTGAGCGTGAGAGTAGTTCCGCTGACCGAAAACACAGGCGCTGCCGGGGTGGATGAGGGCCCCGTTCCTCCGAGAGCATAATTCATCAGATTCTTAAGCCCGTTCGCCCCTAGCTCATTTTCCGATCCAGCTGCATACCCCAAACCCGTGAATGTGCTTCCAACCGTTCCCACAATTACCAATTTCAAGTTGGGACTATTGATCAAACTGGCCGACTGCGTAGGAGCCAATCCAGCGACGATGGGAGTTCCATACGAGCCCAGGTTTGCTAGGGGACCAGGCAATAAATCATACGTTCCCGCCGCCGTGCTCGTCAGACCAGTGACCGCCACCGTATTCGTTGTGATCGAGGCCACCCGCAACGCGTTGGTGACAACCAGACTACCGCCACTGACCGTGGTCGTGTTGGTATAGGCAAGAGCTCCCGTCAGAGTCAGTACCCCAGAGCCATTTTTCTCCAGCGTACCTTTCCCTGCGATGGATCCCCCAAAGGTTGCGTCACTTGCCTGATTCAGAATCAGAGCCGTTGTGTTACTGTAAGCCAGATTGTTGGTATCCGTCGTGCCAATGAGAATATCCCCACGCACACTGGAGGCATTTCCTTCCAGCGTCCCACTGGCGACAAAGGTGTTTCCTGTGTAGGTGTTCTCACCCGTTAGGATCAGTTTTCCTTCCCCAGCTTTGTGCAGAGCCCCCGCTTCGCCGCTGATATCTGAAATCACACCCCGAATCGTCATGGTCGAACTGTTTGAACTTACCTCGATTTGAGGAGCGAACGAGTTGGTCCAATCCGCTCCCGCCGCAAAAGCAACCGGATCACGAGCCGCCCCCAACTGGAATCCGGAGTTTTCATCCAAGTCGAAGATTTGGTTTGCTGAATCCGTCGACAGCACCGACGCGGTGGAGAGAACCATGAAATTGGCCATCGAAGAAGAGGGTTGCCCACCCAGCGAACTGACGGTGGCAAACCTAAGAGCGGTATGCCCTCCCACAATCGTCCCGCCCTGATAGGTGTTGGTCCCCGTCAGCCAGAATAGCGATCTGCCGTTGGTCGCACTGGTGGTGGGGCTGGACTGCAGGCTCAGCCCACCATTACTGATTACCCCATTGATTTTAAGCGCCTCATTGGGCGAACCATAACGGGTGATCACACGCGGCGAACCTCCTCCCAGGTTGATGGAAGCGTTGGTCGGCATGATGAACCAGCTGCCGTACATATCGACGCCAAAATCCCCATTGGCGGTGATGGCGTTGGCAAACTGCGTAATACCTGTCTTGGTCAGAATTCTTCCTCCAGTAATGGTCATCGCATTTGTCCCAAACGCCTTGTCCGCCCCGTAGCCTAGGCCACCCGCCTCCAGGATCACCCCGCGCGAGATAGTATTGTTTCCTTTATTCAGCCACTGGGTTCCCTCGCCCGACTTCTGTAAGGTAAAGATATTTGTTGAACCTGTTATTCCACCAGAATAAGAGTTGGTTTGGCCAGTAGGGCTGTTGATAACCAGCAACCCGTTCTGGCCATAAGAAGTTACCATTACATTGGTGTTATTGGTGCTTTCGGACACCAACCCGGCGATGGTGTTTGTTTTACCGTTCAGATTAAGCTGGGTGGTGGCCGTCGAGTCGGATTTAAACGTAACCACACCTGTTCCCAAAGATTCATTGGTACCTGCGGTCGCCATCGCGTTTTTCAAGCTCAATCCGCCGTTAAACGTGTTGGCCGAGTTAAATTGAACTGTGTTGGTCAACGCAGAGTTGACCCCAACCAAGCTTAACGAATCTCCGCTAATTGACGAACTAAATACCCACGTGCTGCCGTTCGTTCCGGCCAGCGAGATGGTACGTGCCCCAACGATGGAAGCCGTATTGTTGGTACTCTGGAACCTCAACGTCCCATAGCTGCCACTGCCCAAGGTGAAATCCCCCTCCATGACCAGATTGGAAAAAGACAGGTTGAGTTGACTCGTTGCCAAGCTGGCCGCCAATGTGCCGCCGCGAATCGTCACCGTACCATTCCCCAAGGCAGGATAGCCTGCCGCCAGCACTGTCCCAGCGTTCAGGGTAAATCCACCACTATACGTACTGGTGGTGTTGCTCATCACCAATGAGCCCGCCCCGTTTTTGATATACCCCATGGCATTTAGGTTGGCCTGCGCGGTGACATAACTTGCATTCGTGCCG
>Ga0247835_1003981_pt1 | contig 13498 bp, 6 predicted proteins | sample LaCtaG_3_FD_189912 | JGI IMG/M metagenome (GOLD analysis project Ga0247835, IMG submission 189912) | Freshwater microbial communities from meromictic Lake La Cruz, Castile-La Mancha, Spain - LaCruzMarch2015_13.5m | ecosystem: Environmental > Aquatic > Freshwater > Lake | place: Spain: Castile-La... | reverse complement strand
TCCATTGGTAATAAAAGCTTTAATTCTTCCTGCTACATTAGCTGTTGCGCTAAAATATTGTGTTAAATCTCCAGCTAAAGTATTGGGTCTAAATACTGCCTGCACTGCTGTACTACCCTTAATCCAAGCCAAGGCTACATCAAAGGCTGGGGTCGTAATATCCCTATTATCTACCCCATTTCCTGTATATTTCCCAACATTAAAATTTGTACCTTCCGCAAAAGCAAAAAACCTATAATTGAAATTCAATGAATTAACCGTTCCGCTTGTCCCAACTTGAAAATTATTACCAGTGAAAGACTGTATCATATTTGCTACCTGAGCAGTAGGACTAAAATAATTACTTTGATCTCCAGTATTAGAAGATAATCTAAATATTGCTGGGATAGTATTATTCATCTTTATTGCAATAAAACTTGGGTTAAAGGGTAATTCTTTAATATCACGGTTATCAATACCATTTCCATAATATAATCCTACAGCAAAGTCAGCCGCCCCACTATTAGTGTAAGGATTATAAGCATTTCCAAAGGCTTGATATTGATAAGTAAGTCCATTGGTATTAGTAATAGTATTAGTACCAAGATTGAATCCATCTGGAGTGAAACTTGTTATACCTCGAGCCAAATCATTCCCACTAATATTCATATAAGCAGTAATATCTCCTTGCATCATACTGGTACGGAATACCGGTAATTGAGTAGTATTATCCTTAATAATCACTAAATCTGGCTTAAATCCAACTCCTGTAATAGATCTATTTGCACCGTTTCCCGTATAGGTACCTGTTTTCATTGTGAAAGTTCCACTACCCGCGGGAGGAGAAGAAGCTCCTCCAAAAGCAAACCAATAGATGATATTGGTGTTTTCATTCACATTTGCTCCAGAGCCTACTTGAAATCCATCAGTCTGTAATTCTTGAATTAAGTTACTTCCAGCACCCACAGCATCTGCCACATAACTACTATTATCTCCATAACTTTGGGGAATATTCATTACCGACCGTCGATTATTAGCAGTGGCTGAATTACTATTCTTGACTAATACCATATCTGGCTCAAAACCAAGATCAGAAACAACATTACGATTATCTATCCCATTTCCAACATAAGTTCCCTCTGCCATAATGCCTGCGGTGGTAGGGAAGGCTATATAATTATAAATTGCTGCACTCGCATTATCTGTAGCCCCTACCGTAAATCCCGTCGATATTAATGATGCTATGAGAGTTCCTGTTGAGTCAAGAGCGGTACTCGTAAAATAATTACTGTTATTAGCCGGCATAGAGGCTGTCCTAAAATGCGCACCAACCGCAGTAGATCTTTTTACAATCACCAGGCTTGGCTGGAATCCTGTAGTAATAGTACGAGGATTACTATTATTTCCTGTATATTGCCCCACACAAAAGGTACCTGTTACTGTACAGTCTGAGCCAGCAAATGCAATATAAGAGTATCTCACATTGACTGCATTAACATTAGCAAGAGTCCCTAAGCTAAAACCAGTAGAGGTAAAGGTTATCTGTGTCGCTGTATTATCAGCTATTGCCGACATAAAGGCTGTAGTATTCGCCGGCATTGCACTCGTCTTAAATACTGCAACTCCAGCTGCGGTATCAGATTTGATAATCACCAATTGTGGTTGAAACCCTATATTAGAAACAGTAAGTCCAGGAACTCCACTTCCCACATAATATCCTGTTTTCATTTGAAAATTAGCAGCATGAGCTGAACTAGGTATTCCAAATACAAATACGAGAAGGCCTATAATAGGAATTAATCTAAATATTGCTTTTACCATAAATATTATGTAGTGTACTACAGAATCTAATAGCTTATTTATTTTTTTTTGTTGTTTTAGCCTTAGCTTTTGTCTTAGCTTTTATTTTTTTATGTTTTACTAATGTCTGTCCAATAGTAAGCGTATAAGGAGCATCTATATTATTATCTTTAGCAAGTACTTTCCAATCTACTCCTAATATCTCAGCTACTGTGGCAATAGTATCTCCTACTTTTACCGTATATTTATTCCCTAGACTTTCTTCAGCGGGAATATGTAATACTTGTCCAGCTATAAGCGTATAAGGAGCATCTATATTATTATCTTTAGCAAGTACTTTCCAATCTACTCCTAACTGCTTGGCAATTATATCAATACTATCTCCCGCTACTACCGTATATCCAGATTTAGGTATAGTATGAGCACCATTATCTACATTAAGATGCAAATCTAATGCAATTGATTCAATAGATGATGTTGGAGTAGTAGATACAGATATTTGTGGTTGTGCTATTGGAACTATTGGTTGTATAGGATTTTGGGTATTAGCAAATGGAACCGGAACAATAGTAATTTTAGGTTGAACAAGTGATGTTGGATGAGTAAGATGTCCTGGAAACACTTTAATTTTTTGTCCAACCTCCACTGCATAAGGAGCTTTTATTTTATTAACTCGAGCTATTACTTTCCATGGCAATCCTAATTTCTCAGCAATAGATTCTAAGTCCTCATCTTCACCTATAATATATTCCTCTATCCAAAGCCTACGATATCGATATCGAGCCCATACTCTAATAAACAAGTATAATGAGATGATTAATAATGCAAATAGTCCTGCTATTGCAAAAATAGCTGGAGGTTGAGGAAAAACAAAAACTCGAATTGTTTTTTTACAATTTCCTTAGCCTCACCTGAGTCAACACCGAGAGTTTTTGTTGATTTGTCATATGAAATAGTCGCTGTATATTCCAAAAAACCTCCCCAATATGGTTTATCGAGTTCAATATTATAAACTGCTGATTCTCCTCTAAGTACGGGATATGTATTCTTTGCAAGCTCTTTGCCTCCTTGAGAAAGGGTAATGTCAGTATCTATAGATGTATTTCCTGAATTTTTAGCCTCAATTTTAGTAAGCAATTTTGGTTGTACGCCTTTTGTATCAATATCAAATTTTTCAAGAGTAATATTACGAATTTGCTCTCCTGGTATAGTAATAGCTACTCTTACTCCAGTACGAAATGATAAAGTAGCACCAGCTGATTGTGCGAGATTACTTTCTTTTTCTTGTACAATAATACATCCATTTTCTTCCCCCACCCCAATATTCTCAGGAGCTGTTACAGTAAAAGAAATCTTCTCATTAGTAGAAGGCTTCAAAGTAACTTCGGATTTAGTTAATTCGATCCAATTTCCAACATTTTTCTTTGGATCTGTGTATTGAGCACAAGCAAAAGCTCCATCTGAAGACTTCTGAGAATCTACCGCATATACTAAAAGAGTCTTAGTGACTTGGGAGTTATTTACGACTAAAACAGCATTTGTCTTAGATTCGAGAGGCTTAATAGTTTCTACAAAAATAGATTGGGTACGAGTATTACTAGGATCTGGATTAGCTGGTAATAATCCAATACCTCCATATTCAATAGCTTTTACTTCTGGAATAACAACAAAGCTCACAACTGTTAATAGTAAAATTAAATTAAATTTTATTTGTATTTTCATAAATATATTTTTAATTTGCTATAATTGAAACTACCATCGGTAAAACATAATTGGATACCGCCAACTGTTCTGCTGGAATTTTTTGAGATAAAGATATCCCCTGAAATATCCAATCACCCATATCGTCAGAAGATGCAGCTGCAGTCAAAAGAGTAATACTATCAGTAGTACCTTGAACAAAAGCAGATGATGACCCTCTGGTTATACCAGTAGTAGTACAAGCTAAACAATTCCCAACCAATAAAGTACCGACAGAAGGATTTATGGTTAATTGACCTCCCCTAGTATCTGCATCAGCTCCATCAGTACATCCGGAACCAGTAGCATCATTAAAATCATAGGTAGCACCTGTACCAGTCCATAGAGATGTTGCAGCTGAACCTGCAATACTTGCAACCCATCCATTATTAGCTCCTCCTGGATTTTGTATATATAATTGTTGCGATGCCGTACCCAATATACCTGTTGTAGTTTGACAATTAAGAGAGGTGTTTACTGCTCCAAATGTCACTGCTGGAGAAGCTACTGTAGCATAATCAGAGTCTACAATCCCAATTGATAGTACTCCTGGATTAATAGTTTGATTAAATTGAGTATTCGTCTGAGCTAATACAATCAAGCTACCAATCCCTAGTAATATAATAAAAAGAAATAATCCTATATTACTTATATATCTATAATATTTCATATCTTATCTTTATATCTATTAATATATCAATGTTAGTATAACATATAATGATATCATTTACTATATAAGTTATCCACAATAATACTGTATTATTTATGTATTTAAATTTACCTTTATAAAAGAGATTAATAAGATTTATTATCCGAGATACAGAATTAGAAGGCCCTAAAATCACCCTCTCCGCCTAGGGTCGATAAATTGAGGGAGTGGACAGAGATGGATTGAGCTAAATCACCCCTCTTGAGGGGTGGCAAGCTTTGCTAAGACTGAAAGTCTGGGAAAGGGGGAGGGTGGATAAAATTTAATCTATAAATCTTATGTAAGAATTTTAATCTAATTATATTGTGCTAGCTATCCACCTCCGGCACTCCGTGCCACCTCCTCCCTGCCTACCGTAGGCAGGCAAAGGAGGACATAATAAGTATCATTAAAATATCTCCCCTTTGAAAAAATGGCCAAAGGGGAATTTTTTGCTTCCATATTTTTGAATATATCATAACATGTATCAAAAGCACCCTAATTTAAAGATATTATGTTCTTGTGCATTGACATTTTTAATATTTTATGCTATAATTGTTCAGCAAAGTTGAGGAAACTCGATGAGTACCGCAACAGCCTATGATCTCCCGGCTACCCTTCGGGGTATACTTCAAGAGAGTGGATATTCTCCTCGGGAATTGACTGAGACCCTCTCGAAGAGTCTCAGTATCCCCTACTGGGAAGCTTCAAACCTCCTCGAGGCATTCCTCGGGCATGAAGTTCCTGAGAATGATTCGGGAACGGTCCGACTGGATGGCCGCTGGGTCATCTTGAACATCCCCGGGGTGGTGAAAGACCATCACGTCGAACTCACCACTTGATGGTGACAAGAGACCACAGACCCCCTGCTCTCGCCGAGGGTCTTTTTTATACAATAAAATTACCTATTGAGGTAATTGTCCTAATATTCCCCTCTCTCCCTACGGTCGATAAATTGAGGGTTGCTAACTTTGGAAAAATATACTATTTAATTATACCTTTTATAAAACAAAAAAGCCCTTGCGATGATCTACTTTTTACTTTTATATTGGAGATTTTTCACTCATTCTTTACTTTAAAAAGACTTGGCAATGTGTGTGGCTGTTGGTGGTGGGTTGTGTCATTCTAAATATTTTTTTAATACGTCTTCTCTTTTTTGTTTTAGAATTGATGATTTAATATTTATATCTTTTTCTATTTCGGCAATTTCGTCAATAATTAATTTCTGTACGTCTTTTGGTGGGTGAGGGATTTTGAAACTTTTCAATACACCTAAATTTACGTGTTTTACACCAGGATTATTAACTAAATCTGCAAGCCTATGACCATACATATTTAGGAAATGACCTAAATACTCTGGATACACTTCGTCTAAATTACAAACAATGGCGTTTATTTGTTGATTAGTCGTAATTGGTTTTCTGTTTATTGCAACTCTTCCAATTGTTGCTGTACAACTTATTAAAACTGAATTGATAGGCACAAGACGTACTTTTTTTTCTACAAGAGCAGCTTGGGAAACGTATAAATTAGAACCATTTACGAAAATAGTATCTTTTGGAAATTCAGGTACATTCAACCAAGGAATATCGTCAGATGCCCAATAATTAGCATTTTGTTTAGATGGGGTGCTTCCATTAATAATTTCTTTAGCGAGTTTTTTAATGGGGCTTAATTCATATTTAGATTTAAAAACAACATCTTTTCTTTGAATTAAATTGATGTCTTTTTCAAAATTATAGTTGTTGAAATTGATTAATTTGAACAACTCAACACTTGATACATTTTTACTTAGACTTTCGTCAATTGAAATATCTTCATTAAGTATGCTTTTATAAATTAGTGTATTTACTTTAGTTTCGTCTAATTTTTTCGTTTCAGAATATAATTTAGATTTCATTGTGCCATCTGCTGTTCTGTATAACTTTAATCCTTCATAACCGCGTCTAGTGCTAAATTCATAACCAATAAATTGTTTTTCTGCTTTTTTGGTTCCAGAATTAACGACTATTGTGTTTTGATTGAAAGTCAAGAAAAAATAAAGCATTTTTTCTTTCTCAATAGAAATAAATTTTGATAGAAATAATTTTTCTAATTCTTCATTTTGACTTTCTAAATCAAGTTCTTTAAAATACTTTTTTGACTTTATCTCTTTTATTTCTGTTGAGTCAAAAAAAATTGTTTTTATATTCAATATACTTTTCTTCTTCATCCATTTTTTCATTCAAATTACCTTGAAAAAATTGAATGTAATCTTCAAAAGTTATTAAGTTAAAATTATATTCAACATAGGTTGAAAAACCATTTTCTATATCCGCAACTGTAAAATCAGATGGTTTGTCAAAGAACTTGTTTATAAGTACATCTATCTTTTTCCAATCATTGTTATCTCTTCTAACAAGAAAAAATGTGGATGTCTTTGTGCCTGTTGCTAAAAAAGTATGTGCATCAAATTGAACAATAGATTTGATGTAGAAATACTTAAGAAGAATTTCTCTTGCGTCTATATAAATCCCAGATTTACTCAAAATAGACCTTGGCAAAATAACACCAGCAAATCCATCTTTTTTTAAGAGTTGTTTTGTTCTTTCGATAAACAAACATTCTATTTCAGAACTATTATCTGTAATACGATTATAAAGGTCAAAACTTTCTTCACCGTTTTTAAGTGTGTTTTTGAAAGCAGAAACCGAATAAGGTGGGTTTGCTACCAAAATATCAAACTGTCCATTGTCTTTTGTGTCGTCAGTATTAACTTCTTTGAGTTTGCCTTTGTAGTCAATGCTTTTTTGAAAATGATCTAAGCCGTCTGCGTGAATAACATTTGCCAAGCCGTCTCCATTTAAGAAACAACTAACTTTTGCTGTTTTTACTAATCTGTAATCGGCTTCAATTCCATATACATAATCGAAAGCCCAATCGAATGAACTCTCTCTCCAACTATTAAGTCTTGACTTTACAGAAGGTCTTTGTTTACTGGTATCAATACTTTCAATTATATTTTGCACTTCATCCATTGATTCAGTTAAGAAATGACCACTTCCAGCTGCATAGTCAATTATGTATGGTAAAAAATTTGTTTCATCATTTTTTATTTTTTGTTCAATTAGCTCACGAATTGGTAATGAAGAAATAATAAATTTTGCAATCGGAACTGGCGTAAAAAATTGTCCTGCTTCTTGCTTGATACCTGTACTTAAAAGTAATTCAAAGAAATCACCTAAAAACTGTTGCTTATGACCGTATCTGATTTGGAAAGGTTGAAGCAACTCAACTACTTCACGCACTACGATTGCATTTTCACGGAATGATTTCTCGTCATACACTTCTTTAAAAGCAAACTCATTGTTTTTGTGTAAACGTACACGAGTAAACATTTCTCTAATTTGGTCTCTTATAGTTGCGTCTAAAGCATAAAGTTTTTCAGCTACTTGCTCGTCATTATAATCGGTAACATCTTTTGTCAAATACTCCTTCATTCCCTGTTTGTAAAGGTCAGAAAGTCGTTTTTGCAAATCTTCGTCTGTGTCGGTTTCTAACCATTGAAATTTTAGTTCTTCATCTGGTTTGCGGTCTTCGTCAACGATTTTGCAAAGGAATAAATTGAAAATTTTGTTAAAAGCATTTGGCTTGTCGGAAACTACATTGTGGCGAAGGATTTCCGCAAATTGATTAAAAATTCTCCCACTATCTTCTTCAGTCAGTTCTTTTAGTCGTACCCTTGTAAGTGCTTTTATTTCTACATCATAGGCATTTGCCCAATCTTCAAAAATTCCGTTGTCTTTGTAGTTTTTGTTCCAATGGTCAAAAATTTCTTTTTGGTTGCTTAATGCAGCCCATTGCTCGTCCACTTGAACAATGTCGTTTACATATTCAATTTGTCCTTTGTGCAGTCTTGAAGCGTAAAGGCATAAATATTGTGCTGCTTTGTCTTGTTGGAAGTAAGAAAATAGCTGTCCACCGTCACGCTGCATTTTCTTTTTTTCGTTCTCATATTCACCGCCCCAAGTTTTGCACTCAATCATCAAATAGGCTTTTTCGTCCTTGTCTGTGATAAGTATATCTAACTTGCCTTTTTCTTTTCTTCCCATTGGCCATTTGTGTTCCAATGAAAGTTTGTCGGGCGGATAACCTTTATCTAAAACTCTGTCAACACACTCCAACACAACAAAATTTTCGCTGTTTTCAAAGTTGCTTGTCGTCAGGTCGCCAAGTTTTATTTTGGTCCCGTATTCAATATTCTCTTTCTCAAAATTTACTTTGAGAATGTAGTCTTTATGCTTTTTATAGGTCTTGTAATAAATATCCTTTTCACCGTCTTGCTGTTTGAAGCCAAGAAGGGTAATCAGTTCTTTTATTTCCGTTTTCTTCAATTTCATATTGCTGGCGTTGACATAAAATAGCTCTTTTGGTTTTGCGAAGTTTCGGCTTGTGTGTCAAACAAAACTAAATGTGCCATTTGTGCGGTGGCATTTTCCTGTTTATGTCTGTTCGTTAATTTGTTCACTATAGTTATCTTTTAGACTTGACTATACCACGATTATATACCAAGTTCGACTAAACCTTGTATATTACTATGTTAAATATTATAACATATTTTTTGTAAGAACTTAAATTTCTCCCAAAACAAAAAAGCCCTTGCGATGATCTACTTTCCCCACGAGGAGTATCATCGACTCACAGAGGCTTAACTTCTAGGTTCGGAATGTAACTAGGTGTACCTCTCTGTGATAAATCACAAGGACATTTTTGTTCTCGAACACAAGATTATCTAAAAAAGATAATCTCATGCTCCAGAATTGTTGTAAATTTAGGTAAAGCAACACTACATAACCTTGAGTATCAATCAAAAGTTAAAAAGATGAGTTTTAGCGACATTAGTATCACTCGACTGAACACATTACTATGCTTACATCTGTGACCTATCAACGTGGTAGTCTTCCACGGTCGCATGAGCTACCTAATCTTGAGTACGGCTTCCCGCTTAGATGCTTTCAGCGGTTATCCAGACCAAACTTAGCTACCCAACAGTGCCATTGGTATGACAGCTGGTACACCAGAGGTTTGTTCATCCCGGTCCTCTCGTACTAGGGACAAATTCTCTCAAGTAGCAACGCCTACAGAAGATAGAGACCAACCTGTCTCACGACGGTTTGAACCCAGCTCGCGTGCCCCTTTAATTGGCGAACAGCCAAACCCTTGGGACCTTCTCCAGCCCCAGGATGGGACGAGCCGACATCGAGGTGCCGAACCTGGCCGTCGCTATGGACGCTTGGGCCAGACTAGCCTGTTATCCCCGGGGTAACTTTTATCTGCTGATCTTCCACCTTTCTACAAAGGATGGTCGGTTCACTAAGTTCCACTTTCGTGACTCAACTACAATACCCATTTCTAAAAGAAACACATAAAGTAGAGGTGTAATGAAAACCATTACAGCGCGACATACACGTCTTGCAGTAAAGCTAGCTTATGCCTTTGCACTATCTCCCGAATTTCCATATCGGGATAGCTAACCTTATAAACACCTCCGTTACTTTTTAGGAGGTGAGCGCCCCACTCAAACTACCCACCAGGCACTGTCTCTCATAGTATTAGTATGAGGTTAGTATTTTCATAAATCAAGGGTGGTATCTCACTGGCGACTCCTTCTTGTCTAGCGACAAGCTATCACAGTCTCCCACCTATTCTGAACAAAATAAACAAAAATACAATACCAAGCTATAGTAAAGCTCCACGGGGTCTTCTCGTCTTTCTGTAGGTAAACGGCATCTTTACCGTTATTGCAATTTCACCGGGCAGTTGGTTGAGACAGTTTCCCAGTCGTTACTCCATTCAAGCGGGTCTGAATTTACCAGACAAGGAATTTCGCTACCTTAGGACGATTATAGTTATCGCCGACGTTCACTGGCGCTTCGGACAGTCAGCTTTCACTGCCATCGTTAACGTTCCAGCACTGGTCAGGAGTCACCCCCTATACTTCCTTCTTGTGAAGTTAGCAGAGAGCTGTGTTTTTGATAAACAGTCGCTGGGAATCTTTAGCTGCGGCCTATATTGCTATAGGCAGACCTTATCCCGAAGTTACGGTCGCTGTTTTGCCGAGTTCCTTAACCAACTTTCACCCGTTCACCTTGGTCTTCTCGACCTACCCACCTGTGTCGGTTTTCGGTACGGTCGACAATGGATCTCATAATAAATTATGAGCATAGTGGCTTTTCTTGTCACCTTGGGTCTCTTATATTGAATTCTCTCGCGAGTCTTCTTTATGCGTTTTTCGGGCTTTAATGACTCCAAAGATTTTCCTCAAAGTCAGCTCTACAGAAACACATATGTCTCAATCCATTAAGACACATAAAATACCATGATGCGTCCCCACATTTACAAGCCATTGCCGGTACAGGAATATTAACCTGTTGTCCATCGGCTACCTCCGTTTCACGAAGTTAACCTTAGGCCCGACTAACCCCCCGATGATTATCATTGCGGAGGAATCCTTAGGATTTCGGTGGCTCAGAATTTAACTGAACTTGCGGTTACTTATTCCAACATTCTCACTTCCTTGCGCTCCACCAGCCCTCACGGGTCTAGCTTCAGTGCACAAGGAACGCTCTCCTACCATTATAATACTAATAAATTAATATATAATCCGTAATTTCGGTACTACACTTGAGCCCCGTTACATTTTCAGCGCATATTTTCCTATCTCTCCGTAAAGGAGGGAATAGAGTAGTGAGCTATTACGCACTCTTTAAAAGATGGCTGCTTCTAAGCCAACTTCCTACCTGTCTCAGAAAATACACAACTTTTCCCACTTAGTGTAGTTTAGGGACCTTAATTGACGGTCTGGGCTGTTTCCCTTTTGAACATGGAGCTTAGCCCCCACATTCTAACTGCTAATCTATAATCTACTGGTATTCGGAGTTTGGTTAGATTGGGTACCCGAAGGCCCCAGATCCATTCAGTGCTCTACCCCCAGTAGGGATCAATTAACGCTAGCCTAAGAGCTATTTCGGAGAGAACCAGCTATTACCAAGCTCGATTGGAATTTCTCCTCTATTCACAGCTCATCACCTAGAATTGCACGACTAGTGTGTTCGGGCCTCCCTTTGGTGTTACCCAAAGTTCACCCTGGCCATAAATAGCTCGCCTGGTTTCGGGTCTACTCCCATCAACAATATCGCCCGTTAAGACTCGATTTCTCTATGCCTCCGTCCTTTTGAGACTTAAGCTGCTGATGAGACGTAACTCGTTGGATCATTCTTCAATAGGCACGCCGTCACCCTTGCGGGCTCCGACTCCTTGTACGTAAATGGTTTCAGATCTATTTCATTGTCCTCTCGGACTGCTTTTCACCTTTCCCTCACGGTACTAGTTCACTATCGACATTAAGTAATATTTAGCCTTACCAGGTTAGTTCTGGTGGATTCAGACAGGGCTTTCTTTTCCCGTCCTACTCAGGAATAGAACCGATATATATACATTATTTTCGATTACTCGGCTATCACGATCTATGGCTAAGCTTTCCAGCTTACTCATCTAACAATATATATACATCCTCCTTACGGAATGTTCTACCCTACAACCCCTCTAGACCGAAGTCTGAGGTTTGGGCTCCTTCCGTTTCGCTCGCCGCTACTAAGGAAATCACATTCGTTTTCTTTTCCTCCGGGTACTGAGATGTTTCACTTCCCCGAGTTCGCTCCCTATATAATAGGATACTTGGGCATTACCCCAAGTGGGTTTCCCCATTCGGACATCTCCGGATCAAAGCCTGATTGGCGGCTCCCCGAAGCTTATCGCAGCCAGTCTACGTCCTTCTTCGCTTCTTAATGTCAAGGCATCCCCCATTTACGCTTACCAACTCATCTTTTTAAATTCTGATTTATACTTTTGGTGAAAGTAGTAAAATTGCATTTACCTAAATTTAATTGTAAAGGAACCCTCTTATAGAAACAGATGATAATATCTCAAAGGTTGAACTTTAAGAGGTCATCTCTGTCACCATATTTGCTCTGTAAGGTGAGCTGAGTGTGAAGTTGCAAGTACGATATTTATAATACATCAAATCTGAAGAGGTGTCAAGGGTTTTGGGAGAGAGTATTTTGGATTTAATCAAAAGGTAAGGATAAGCTACTTTCTGTCCTCCCTCGGGGGAGGTGCCCGCAGGGCGGAGGAGGACTGATTGACTCAGCGTGGGAAATATATCACTCAAATGAAAAAGCTCTCCAAGATGACGGAGAGCTTACATTGATGTAGAAAGATAGTATCACATAGCTTTCAGAATACCAGCGGTACTAGGAGACTAGTACAAGTTGCTTTAAATTGATTATTGAAGATCATCTGTGTAAAAGTGTCTTGATTTTCAATATTTACCATCCCAAGAATCAACTGTAGTAACTTAGCACGGTTGCGAGAATGTATATAAGTTCGAGAATTTTCTCTAGCCCGTGATTGTTTGAATTTATCCAGAGAGGCCAATGTTTGTGCCCAGTATATAGATATGTAACTTGTTGCAGCACTCGCCCAGGTAGTACTCTGAGATAAATATGTAGAGCTATACTCAACTTCTATAAAAGCTTTTACTATTTCTTCTATCGTACCAACAGAGTAGACAAGAGAGTATCTTAAATTACGTGGTAAGTTCAAGCTACTGTAAAATTCTTTCACCTGGATGATATTTTGTAAAACATCAGTCCAATTTTCCGTGGAGGAATCACTAAGAAGCAATTGGACAGTCTTTAGAGTCTCTATCGCCTGACTGGAAATGTCTGATTCAATGAGCGGAAGCCAAACCAAAAGTTCGGTAAGAACATGGTTTGCAAATTGTGTAGAAAATTCATTCATTCCATTGATCATTGATGCTCTTAGAATTTCAGGAATTTTCAACCCAATGAGGGGGTACCTATACCTACTGTTTGGAAAAACAGCCGTAGGATCTAACTATACTCTATCAAGTAGACCTATATTTGATTTGAGTATTGTAAGTTGACGTCCGACAGCTCGGACATAGCCATCAAGCGTACCTGTAGCTTTTGTTGGGATGAGCATGTGTTTTCCGGTGATGTTCCGGGACGATTGGTCGTAAACTTCTGTTGAAGTTGTTAAGCACATATAACACATTTTCCTAATTTTGTCAATAAATACTGTTAACTTACTACATCGGGTCCGCATCATTGCCCCAGTTTTTTCTTTATCCTAAAAACTCCACTTTTGAGGTTTTGTAATCTTGCTTAACGGGGTAGAGGTATTATTCTCCTCTATCACAGGTATATGTAGTGTACAAAATTCATGCTT
>Ga0247835_1003977_pt1 | contig 13505 bp, 15 predicted proteins | sample LaCtaG_3_FD_189912 | JGI IMG/M metagenome (GOLD analysis project Ga0247835, IMG submission 189912) | Freshwater microbial communities from meromictic Lake La Cruz, Castile-La Mancha, Spain - LaCruzMarch2015_13.5m | ecosystem: Environmental > Aquatic > Freshwater > Lake | place: Spain: Castile-La... | reverse complement strand
CAGCATCTGGCGGCCCTCGGCGAAGCGCAGACGCGCCTGCCGCACCATGTCCTTGAGCGCCTTCGAATGGGCCGAGCGGTCGACGGCGATCATCTTCGTCTTGACCGCGAACCAGCCGAAGAAGGGCAGGGGCGCCAGTTCCTTCTTCATGATGAAACAGTTGTCCGGCAGGACCGCGAAGGGTGCAATGACGTCGAGCATCGATTGGTGTTTGCCCGCGATCAGGCAGGCCCCGACCGGCATGTGCTCAACGCCCCGGAACTCGACCTTGACCCCGGCGATCCAGCGCAGGCCGAACAGGGTGAATTTCGACCAGTGGCGGATTACCCACATGGCCGGGCGGTAGGGCATCAACAGGGCCGGGGACAGACCGACGGCGAACATGGCGAGCGACAGATAGAGCCAGGCGACGAACAGTAGCGAACGGATTGTGATCACTCAGGCGGCCTTTTCCATCGCGGGTTCGTCCGTAGCCGGACGATCGATCCCGCCGACCATGGCGCGGGCGAGGGCGGCGAGATATTTCATGTATTCCAGCGTCATTCGCCGGGCGGTGACGGCGGCCTTCCACCAGCGCGAATTGCCCAGCGACGGGGTCTCGACGGCATAGGGGGTCAGTTCGATCCCGGGGGCCGCCGCGCGGATCTCGGTCAGGGCGCGGGGCATGTGATAGTCCGAGGTCACCACGATCAGGCTGTCATAGTCCTTTGCCCCGGCCCAGGCGGCGATCTCCTGGGCGTTGCCGATGGTGTCCTCGGCCTCGAACCCCAGATCAACACAGCAGTTGAACAGCCGGTTGGAGCCGGGTGTCAGGGCGCGCAGCTCCTGACGGCGGACCTCGCGGTTGACGCCCGAGATCAGCACCCGCTTGCCCTTGCCCTGCTCGAGCAGGCGGATGGAGGCATTGACCCGTTCGGCCGAGGGGCCGGTCAGGGCCACGATGGCGTCGGCGCGGGCCGGCTCGGGCGCGGGGGTGAATCCCCGCACGCGATCGGCGAAGGCGAACAGGCCGATCGTCCAGATCAGCACCAGAGTGGCGATGAAGGTCAGAAACTTCATGTCCTGGACCTAGTGACCCCGCTTGAGCCGCGCCAGAGCGGTGACTCGCGCGACGACAACCGCCACCGTAGCCGCGAGCAGCGGACATGGCGAGAGGATCAGGAGGTCGCCCCAGGCCAGCGGCAGGGCGGGGGTCACACCTTCGGTCCCGCCGAGAAAGCGCAGGGCACCCACCAACCCCATGGCGACAACGGCCCCAACCGCCCCCGCTCCGGCCGCCAGCAGGCCATAGCGGACCTGGAAAAGGCCGGCGATGGTAGCATCCGAGGCACCGTTCAGGCTCAGGGTGTCCACCACGGCCGACTGCGCGGCCATGCCCGCCCGGGTGGCGTAGGCGACAGCGGCTCCGGCCGCCCCGGCGGTCAGCAGGAAGGCCGCGGCGGCGAGAAGGGTGATCAGCCCTGCTGAACGCTCGACCTCGCCGCGCCACAGGCTGTGGTCATCGACCGTGGCGTCGAGCCCGGCCTCGGCCATGGCCCGGCCCAGGGTGACGGCACTGGCGGGCGCGGCCGGATCCAGCCGCACGGTGACCAGATAGGGTATGGGCAGGTCGGGCAGGACGGCGTCTCCGACCCAGGGCCGCAGCAGGGCCTCGGCGGTCTTGCGGTCCATGGCCTCCGCTTCATCGACGCCCTCAACCCCGGCCAGGGTCTGGGCGGCCCGGGCGGCGGCCTCGGCACCGGTCTCGCCGACGCGCGGCCGCACCTGCACCGTGGCCTCGGACCCCAGCGCGCGGGCCCAGCCCTGGGCGGCCCGGTCCGCCGAAACGGCCCCGACCGCAGCCAGACAGGCCAGAAAACACAGGACGGCGATGAGCCCCGCCAGCCAGGCCTCGCCCCCTGCGTCGCGCGGCAGCAGGGGCGCGCGCGTGTTGAACAGGCGGCGGATCATGACCCGCCACCGGTCAGTTGCCCACCTTCGAGTCTCAGGATGTTCGCTCCGGATCGTTGGGCCAGGGCCTCGTCATGGCTGGCGATCAGCACCGTGGTCCCCAGCCGGTTCAGGGACTGGAAAAGTTTCAGCAGCCGTTCGGCCATGACCGCATCGACGCTGCCGGTCGGTTCATCGGCCAGGATCAGGTCGGGTTTGGTGATCACGGCGCGGGCGATGGCCAGCCGCTGCTTCTCGCCGCCCGAGAACGACGGCGGCCGGTCGTGCATTCGGTCGCCCAGCCCGACCCAGTCGAGCATCTCCTCGACGTCGCCGGCATGGTCGGCCTGTTTCCCACCCGCCAGCCTGAGGGGCAGGGCGACATTGTCGAAGGCCGACAGGTGGTCCAGCAGGCGGAAATCCTGGAACACCACCCCCATCCGTCTACGAAAGGCGGGCAGGGCGCGGCGCGGAACCATGGTGGCGTCCTCGCCGAACAGATGCAGGGTTCCGGTCTGCGGATGCTCGGCGAGGGTCAGCAGTTTCAGCAGGGTCGACTTGCCGGCTCCGGACGGCCCGGTAAGGAAGTGGAAAGAGCCGGCTGGCAAGATGAGGTTAACGCCCTGCAGCGTGCGGTGCGCTGCCGCATAGCCAAAACCCACGCCAGACAGGCGGACGGTGGCGGTCGCGGAGTCGGATTGATAGGCGCGGCGGGGCTGGACGGGCATGAGTTTCGGATCAGGACGCGGCCAGGCCGCGACGGGAGGGGGCGAAGAGCCTCGCAGTCAGCGCCCATGATACTGACCTGCCCGTCCTGCGCCACCAGCTATTTCACCCCGGATGAGGCAGTCGGGGCCAGCGGCCGGACCGTGCGCTGCAAATCGTGCCGCCACACCTGGCGGGCCATGCTGGAAGAGCCGTTGGAACTCTCTTACGCCCCGGCACCCGGCGAGGCCGTCAGTTTCAGCCAGCACGACGACCCCGAACCCGAATCACTGGCCGAGACTCCGGCTCCCGAACTGCCCAAGGCCTTCCGCGCCCGGGCCGAACAACAGCGCCGCCTGCGTCGCGCGGCGACCCATGGCGTGGTCTGGGCCGGCATCGCTTCCGGATTTGCCGCCCTGCTCGCCTCCGCCTGGCTGTTCCGCGTCGAGGTGGTCGAGATGGCCCCCCGCGCGGCTGCCGCCTATGCCGCCATCGGCCTGACCGTGAACCCGACCGGACTGGATTTCGAGGCGGTCAGCGCCAGACCTGTGCCGTCCGACCCGGGCAAGGTGCTGGTCTCTGGTGCCCTCAGGAATGTCCGTGACAATGAACGGATCGCGCCGCCGGTCCGCGTCGCCCTGCTGGACGCCCACGGCGCCGAGATCGGCCACGCCATCGTCCGCATCGATGCTGCGCCGGTGCTGCCCGGCAAGGTCCAGGGCTTCGCCGTGGTGATTCCCGATCCGGGCGCGCGCGGCCAGGGCGTCGGTGTTGCCTTTGTTCTGGACGAAGACCGGGACAAGGCGGCCCCGCATCCGGCCCCCGTCCATGCCGACACCCGCCGTCCGCCGGCGGCTCCGGCTCACGCTGCGGCCCATGAGGCCAAGGCACCCACGCCTGCGGCAGCCGTCGGTGCCGACGGTGGGTTGCGCCCCGCACTGACTCCCGCCCCGCCGCCGGAGATGCGCCCCATCGACGCCGTGCCGGTGGTGGACACCCACCGTTAAGAGGCGGTATCCGCCTCGCATGGCTGACACCCCCCCAAAGCCCACCGTCCTGCTGCCCGAAGCTGAGGTTCAGCGCATCGTGGCGGATCTGGCCGCGCAGATCGCTCCGGTGATCGACGATGAGACCGTGGCGGCCGTGCTTCTGACCGGCGGCCTGTGGTTCGCGGCCGACCTGACCCGCGCCCTGTCGCGGATCGGCCGCAATGTCCGCTTCGACGCGCTGTGGCTGGCGTCCTATGGGGACGGGACCGAAAGCCGGGGCCGGATCGACGTCCATGCCAATTTCCAGCGCTCGATCGAGGGCCGCCGCGTCCTGATCATCGACGACGTCTTCGACACCGGCCTTTCACTGGCCGAGGCGGTGCGAATCGCCCGGGAAAAGGGCGCTGCGGAAGTCCTCACCGTTGTCTTCGCCAAAAAGCCCTGGCCCCTGCCGCGCGCCCCCGAGCCGGACTTCGTCGGCTGGGATGCCCCGAACCGGTTCCTCGTGGGTTACGGGCTGGATCACGCGGGCACGCTGCGCGGACTGCCGGATGTGTGCGCGCTGGACTGAGGGGTCAGGCGTTGGTCGCTGGCCGCCGCGATTTGCGCCGCCCCGGCGCCCGATTCAGCACCTCATCCTGTTAAGGACGCGCCCTGATCACCGCCCCGGCAAGCGGCTCAACGGCGCGCCCCGGCCTGAAGCGTGCCGTTGAGCCGCTCGGAAGGGTGCAAGCTAAGCCTGGCCGGGGTTGGCGCCCGAACCACCGTAGGGGTTCGAACTGGGGCCGCCGTCGATGGGAACCTGGCTGGCCGGACGGTTGACGGTCGCGGGCTCGGGCAGGTTGGGGGCCCGTCCGTCGCGCATGCCGCGCTCTGTCTGCCTGGCCGGCGGGGCGTCGAGGTCGGCCATGCGACCGCAACCGGCGGCGGAGACGACGATCAGGGCGGTGACGCCAGCAAGCACGATCTTCTTCATCCCAAACCCCTTACGCGAGACGCGTCTTCCACTCGACAATGCGCGCGCGGACCTGTTCCGGCGCCGTGCCCCCGAAGCTCTGGCGGCTGGCACAGGAAGCCTCAGGGGTGAGCACCTTGTAAACCGCTTCCGTCACGCCCGCCTCAAGCGATTGCAGTTCGGCCAGCGGCAGTTGCGACAAATCCACGCCCAGGGCCTCGGCCCGCTTCACCGCCGCGCCCGTGACGTGGTGCGCCTTGCGGAAGGGCAGGTTGAGCTCGCGCACCAGCCAGTCGGCCAGGTCAGTGGCGGTGGAGAAGCCCGATCCTGCAGCTTGCCGCATCCGCTCCGTGTTCGGCTGCAGGGCCGAGACCATGGCTGTCATGGCACCGAGGGCCAGGGTCAGGGCGTCAAACGCCTCGAACACCGGCGGCTTGTCCTCCTGCATGTCCTTGGAATAGGCCAGCGGCAGGCCCTTCATGACGGTCGACAGGGCGACCAGCGAGCCCATGATCCGTCCGGTCTTGGCCCGCACCAGTTCGGCGGCGTCGGGGTTGCGCTTCTGCGGCATGATCGAACTGCCGGTGGTCAGTTCGTCGGGCAGGGTCACAAAGCCGAACTGAGGCGTCATCCAGATGACGATCTCTTCGGCCAGACGCGACAGGTGGCCGGCGCAGATCGAGGCGGCGGCGAGGCTTTCCAGCGCGAAGTCGCGGTCCGAGACGGCATCCAGCGAATTGCCCATCGGCCGGTCGAAGCCCAGTTCCGCTGCCGTCATGTGGCGGTCGATGGGGAAGGGCGAGCCGGCCAGGGCGGCGGCCCCCAGCGGATTCTCGTTCATCCGCGCGCGGGCGTCGGTGAAGCGGGTCGCGTCGCGGCCGAACATCTCGACATAGGCCATCAGATGGTGGCCGAAGGTCACCGGCTGGGCCGGCTGCAGATGGGTGAAGCCCGGCATCAGGTCGCCAGCATGCTGTTCGGCCCGGACCAGCAGGGCGGATTGCAGCCCCCTCAGCTGTTCGACAGCAGCGTCGCAGGCACCCCGTACCCAGAGGCGGAAATCGGTCGCCACCTGATCATTGCGGCTGCGTGCCGTATGCAGCCGGCCCGAGGGCTCGCCGATCAGTTCGGCCAGCCGCGCCTCCACATTCATGTGGATGTCCTCGAACTGGTCCCGGAAGGGGAAGGATCCGTCGCGGATCTCGGCCTCGATGGCGTCCAGCCCGCCCAGGATGGCCTCGGCGTCGGCCCCGGTTATGATCTTCTGCGCCGCCAGCATGCGGCAATGGGCCCGCGAGCCGGCCAGATCCTGGGCCCACAAACGCCGGTCCACACCGATGGAGACGTTGATCGCCTGCATGATATCGGCCGGTCGCGCCGAGAAACGTCCGCCCCACATGTCTTGACCTTCCGCGTTCGGAGAAGGCTTAAGTGACGCTGGCGACGGGGAAGGCTTGGTCATGAAGGGCTCGAAGGCAGCGGGGATTGCAATTGCGGGCGGCCTCTTGGCCGGCGCTCTGATCGGCGGTGGGCTGGTATACGTCAATCGCGACGCCTTCTTCAAAGCCGCAACGCCGGAACCGGCGGCCAAAAGCGAACTGGCGCGTTTCGCCACGGGGTCGCTGACCCGGCTGGAGACGCTCAAGGCCACGCCCATGGCCCCGGCCTATGTGTTCAAGACCCGCGAGGGTGCGGATGCGACCTTCGCGGATTTCCGTGGCAAGGTGGTGGTGGTGAACCTGTGGGCCATGTGGTGCGCGCCCTGTCGCACCGAGATGCCGACCCTCGCCCGTCTGGATGAGGCCTATCCCGACAGTGAACTGATAGTCCTGCCGATCAATGTCGACGCCACGCCCGACGGCCTGGCCGACGCGCGCAGCTTCATCGACGTGCACGAACCCCTGCCGCTCTACAGCGACATGAAATTCCAGCTGCCGTTCGAACTGCCGGGTGAGGGCAAGATGCCCCAGACCGTGCTGCTGGACCGCAAGGGTCGGATCCGCGCGTCCTTCTCCGGCGAGGCAGACTGGGCCAGCCCGGAAGCGCGCGCGCTCGTGGATGCCTTGCTGGCGGAACCGGCGTAACGCCCGGACATCGGATCCGCCCATCGCCGTGAAAGCGGGGACCCGTTGCGGTCCAGCGTGATGCGACTTAGCCGGATCCTCGCCATGGCGGACCTTGGTCAGGCCCAAGGCGGTCCGGAGACCGGAAGCATTCTCCCGGGCCTGAGCGGTCGGGCTCCTGTCGGGCACGCCCGCCAGCGGCACTGTACAAACATACGGAACGCAATCTTGTTTCGGGAGTCCCGCGAGGAGAGGTCGGGATGCCGACAAACCGTGCGACGCGAAAGTGAAAATGAGCCGGTGCCCGGCCGATTTTTTCTGGAGGTGAATATTTCGTAATGCGCGAACGGGAAGGCGACGAATCCGAATTATCGAGGCATGTTGGAAAACCGGCGTGCGCGATTGGACGAATGCTGGAGTTTATGTGTCCTCGCGCCAAGGGGTGTATGTTGGCAGATCGATCATTCCGCAGTCTCGAGAATCTCGAGCGGACGGCGTCAACAGCGAGGGTCTTGAACCTTCTGAAAGTCTCAAGGGAGCACGACCGTGATTGGGACTGGAAAGAAAAGCCGCTCTTCCTTACGCCAGGGCTGAACCGATGCTTGCTGATCAAGCACAGGCTAAGAAGCAACGAGTACGATCGCTTTATGGACGATCGTCAGGTCGCGCTGAAAATTGTCATACCGATCGATCGTCGTGATCTCAAAACTGGCGGTCGATATATATTTGTCGGTCAGATAAAATATGAAGAGGCAATTCTTGAAGCCTTTGGAATTGCCCAGGACCATCCAGACTGCATGATTCTTGATGTCATGGATCAAATGCCGTCGCTTGATCCGTTTTTGCTAAGAGAGCAACTCTCCCGCGTGGGAGTTGAACCTGCAGAATGCTACTTCTCGCTAAGTAAATCTGATTTTCAAAGCATGATGGAGTTCGTGCGGGTCGAAATCACGCCGCTGGTAAATTTGAGCGTAAGCACGGGTGTACCGGGAATGCGCTCTATCGAGCGAATGGCGACAAAAATCCTGTCCAATACGCCGGGTGACGACACAAATATTCTTGGAAGAACGCTCCGTTTGAGCGCCGCCGAATATCATGAAGGCGTTTTTTGCTGGAAGGGGTTCTTGTATTATAAATGGTCGCTCGGCGTTCTTATAAAGGACATCGTTGCGGTTTCTGCAAAGCTTGAATCGATAAAGCCTATTGGTCCTGCTGATACAATTTCAAAGGCTTACATTAATCGAAGTCGAAGAAATATTCATTCCCGAATTTTGCGTACCTGCAAAGAAGTCAAATCTACGCTTCATATATACGATACGGCGTATGCTGCTTTGACCCAGGAAGGGAATCCTGTCGCTTTCCGTGAGTTTTTGCTCAGGGCGCCGTCGTTGTTTTCTCGGCTCGGTGAGCAAATCGGCGCACTTCAGCATATTGTCAGCTTCACGAACTATCGGTTTGGTTCCAGGCGGAGGGTTGTCGGGAGCGAGGAGCTGATGGATATCCTGATGGATTTCGAAGGCAGTCTTCGCGGCCGTGACGACAGGGGTTGAGCCGGACGTTTCGTTCGCCCGCCCGGGCCCGGCTTACAGAGGACCCGGGGATCAACTCCGCTGCCAGTGATGCATGTAGGCCGGCCCCGGCGCGCGGGCCGTTGTGAACGCCCTGCTGGCCGAGTCGGCCTGATCGGCTAGTTGCCTTTTTCCTCGGCCTCGCCGTCGGCATTCATAACCGCCGCATCGGCTGCCAGCTGGTCGGTGGCCTGATCGACGTCGCGAACGGCCTGTCCGGCGACGGCCGTAATCGCCGAACCGACCTGGGCCGCTTCTTCCCTCAGGGCCGCCTCGACCTCGCCCGCTGCCTCTTCAGCCTCGGTCTGGGCCTCTGCGACCTCTGCTTCAGCCTCTTCTGCCGCCGGGCTGCAGGCGACGGTGCCCAGGCCCAGGGTCGCCAGGGCGGCGAGGGTCAGGAAACGCTTGATCATCGGAGGCCTCTCGAAAAACGCCAGTGTGACCCGGGACGGCACCTTGCAGAAGGGGGGTGCGACGTTGGTGGCTGGAGGCGGGCTCGAACCGCCGACCTGTGGGTTATGAATCCACCGCTCTAACCAGCTGAGCTACCCAGCCCCGTTTGACGATCGTGTCGCTCGAGTCCCGGCGGGAACTGGTCTATCCGCCGGAAGAGCGGTGCCTATATAGGCGGGTGCCGGTGGTTTCAAGCCGCCTTCACGCCGTCGCGGGGCCGGGACCTTGCGTCGCACAAGGGTGACGTGGCGGGGCGGGAACGGCTAGGCTGGCGCGACTGTTCGCTTCGCATCTGATTCAAGGGGTTTCCCATGCGCCTGCTCGCCCTGGCCGTCACTGTCTCCGCCGTGACCCTGGCCGCCGCCTGTGGCGCCAACGGGCAGGACGCGGCCCTGCCGGGGGATCCGGTCGAGACCCGCGCGGCCAATGCGCCGGACCAGCAGCCCGCCTTTGCCGGTCAGACCCGAGCGCCCGGTGTTCGCACCGGGCTGGCCATGGCCCATACGGTGGTGGCCTCGGGGCTGGAGGAGCCGTGGGGCCTGGCCCTGCTGCCCGACGGCCGCTGGCTGGTGACCGAGCGGCCGGGCCGCCTGCGGATCATCACCGCTGCCGGTGCGGTCAGCGAGCCCGTTGGGGGCCTTCCGGCTGTCGATGCCCGAGGGCAGGGCGGCCTGCTGGATGTTGTGACCGGCCCGACCTTCGGCCAGGATCGCCTGATCTACTTGAGCTATGCCGAGCCTCGTGAAGGCGGCAACGGCACCGCCGTGGCGCGCGGCCGCCTGTCGGACGACGGCTCGCGGGTCGAGGGTGTGCAGGTCATCTTCCGCGCCACCCCGACCTATGACGGCGACAAGCATTTCGGCGCGTCACTGGCTTTCGCGCCCGACGGCAAGCTGTTCGTCACCCTGGGCGAGCGGTCCGATGCGCCGATGCGGCCCCAGGCCCAGGATCTGGCCTCGCACATGGGCAAGACCATCCGCATCAATGCCGACGGCACGGTCCCGTCCGACAATCCCTTCGTCGGCCGTGCCGGGGCCCTGCCTGAGATCTGGTCATCAGGTCACCGCAATGCGCAGGGGATAGCAATCGCGGCGAACGGCGACGTCTGGACCGTCGAGCACGGCACACGCGGCGGCGATGAGGTCAATCTGGACCGGGCCGGTCTGAACTATGGCTGGCCGGACGTGACCTACGGGATCGAATATCGCGGTGTCCCGATCAATGCGGGTATCACGGCCCGTGAAGGCACCGAACAACCCGCCTACTACTGGGATCCGTCGATCGCCCCCGGTGGAATGACTGTCTATGACGGGGCCATGTTCCCCGGCTGGCGCGGCAATCTGCTGGTGGCGGCGCTCAAGGACAAACACATCGCCCGTCTGGTGGTCGAGGGCGGTCGCATCGTCGGCGAGGAGCGGCTGCTGACCGATCTCGGCGAACGTGTCCGCGATGTGGCGGTTGCAGCCGACGGCGCGGTCTGGGTCGTCACCGACGAGACGAACGGGAAACTGGTGCGGCTGGCGGTGCGCTGACGCCTATTCGGGTGCGGGGCCAAAGCGATTGGGGCCTGGCTCGCCTCGCAACCATTCTGTCCATGTCAGGTCGCGATTGAAGAGGCTGGCAAGCAGCGCGACGCCAGAGGCACCCGCCAGGCCCCACCGGACCTGCTCAGGCAGATCGGGAAAGGAGATCGCGACGTTGAGCGGCGTGGCAAAAATTATGAACCAGATCAGCCGCTTCAGATAGACGCGATGTGCGTGGCGACCGACGTCATGCAGTCGGCGGACTCCACTGGCCGCCAAGCCGATCACAACTGGTACAAGGAGCAGTGCCATCGCACCCGCAATCGGTGGCGGCGTCCCGATCATGAGCAGAAATATCGGGCCGGCAAGGCTGAGCAAGAGGATCAAAAGCAGTTTGCGTTCGAGCCGCTGTCGACCGGCGAAACTGAGTCGCCCGGAAAAGTCGAAAGCCTTGGCAAGACGGTCAGACATGCCGTCATGATTGTCATGGGTTGAACAAATCCTCTAGTCGCGCAGCAGCTCGTTCACGCCCGTCTTGGCTCGCGTCTGCGCGTCTACCCGCTTGACGATGACGGCGCAGTAGAGCGACGGCCCGCCGTTCGGGTCGGGCAGGCTGCCCGGCACGACGACGGAATACGCCGGCACCTCGCCGCGGAAGACTTCGCCGGTGGCGCGGTCGATGATCTTCGTCGAGCCGGACAGATAGACGCCCATGGCCAGGACCGCGCCCTCGCGGACGATGACGCCCTCGGCCACCTCGGCGCGGGCGCCGATGAAACAGCCGTCCTCGATAATGGTCGGATTGGCCTGCAACGGCTCCAGCACCCCGCCGATGCCGGCACCGCCGGACAGGTGGACGTTCTTGCCGATCTGGGCACAGGAGCCGACTGTGGCCCAGGCGTCGACCATCGAGCCCTCATCGACGAAGGCACCGATGTTCACGAAACTGGGCATCAGCACGACGTTGCGGCCGATGAAGGCCCCGCGGCGCACGATCGAGCCGGGCACGGAGCGGAAGCCCGCCTCCTGATAGTGGGCCGCGGTCCAGTCGCCGAATTTGTTGGGCACCTTGTCCCACCAGGGGCCGACGCCGGGGGCGTGGCTGGCCGGGCCGCGGTCGCCGGCGCGCATGATCTCATTGTCGTTGAGGCGGAAGGACAGGAGCACCGCCTTCTTCAGCCATTGATGTGTTGTCCAGACCCCGTCGGCCGCGCGCGAGGCGACCCGCGCCTGGCCGGAGTCCAGTAGCTCCAGCGCCTGGTCGACGGCCTTGCGGACCTCGCCGTGGGTGGCGGCCGAGACCCGGGCGCGGTCTTCCCAGGCGGCTTCGACAATGGCTTCCAGATGAGCGAGGTCGGTCATGCGGCGGCGTCCTTGAAGGTCAGGTCGGTCAGGAAATCCAGAAGATCGGGGGCGATATGGTCGATGTGGTCGCCCAGCGGCTTGCCGTGGCCGTCGCCGATCAGGACGGTGGCCATGCCCAGCGCCTTGGCCGGCTCCAGATTGCGCGGCGTGTCCTCGAAGAAGGCGGTCCGGTGCGGGTCGAGGCCGTAGCGTTCGATGAAATGCCGGAAGGTCGAGGGCGCGGGCTTGGGCGTCAGGTCGGCGTCCTCGATGGTGAAGACGCCGTCGAAACAGGCCGTGACCCCGAGGCGGTCCAGCACCCGGTCCGCATAGTCCCGCGCGCCATTGGTGAAGACGAGGCGGCGGCCGGGCAGGCGCATCAGCTGTTCGACCAGGCGAGGGGCGGGTTCCAGCGAATCCATCGGCACGTCGTGGACATCATGCAGGAAATGCGCGGGATCGATGGTGTAGTTGGCCATCAGGCCCGCCAGGGTCGTGCCGTGCTCGTCCAGAAATTGGCGCTGGAGCACGCGGGCGGAAACGGGATCCAGGCCCACGGCCTCGACGACATAGGCATTGATCCGGGCCTGGACCAGTTGCATCAGCCCCTGCTCCCGCGGGTACAGGGTGTCGTCCATGTCGAACACCCAGGCGGAGACGTGCGACAGGTCGATCAAGAGGCCTTCACCAGGGTGCCGGCCCCGTGCTCGGTGAACAGCTCCACCAGCATGGCATGGGGGCGGCGGCCGTCGAGGATGACCACGGCCTCGACCCCGTCGCGCACGGCGGCGATGGCGGTCTGCAGCTTGGGGATCATGCCGCCGGTGGCGATGCCGTCCTCAATCAGCCTGGCGGCCTCATTGACCGTCATCTGGCGGATGATCTCGCCGTCCGCGCCCTTGACCCCCGGAACGTCGGTCAGCAGCAACATGCGTTTGGCACCCAGCGACCCGGCGACAGCTCCGGCGACGGTGTCGGCATTGACGTTGAAGGTCTGGCCGTCCTCGGTCACGCCGATCGGGGCGATGACCGGCACCCAGTCGGCGTCGGATTCGAGCAGCCGCTTGATCAGCTTGGGATCGACCCGGGTCGGCTCGCCGACAAAGCCCAGATCCACTTCATGCTCGATCATGCTGTCCGGGTCGCGCTTGGTGCGTTTGGTCTTTTCGACGGTCAGGAGCCCCGCGTCCTTGCCCGACAGGCCGACGCCCCGGACATCGGCCTCGCGCCCGGCCATGGTGATCCAGTGGGCGATCTCCTTGTTGACCGCGCCGGACAGGACCATTTCGGCGACCTGCATGGTGTCGGCGTCGGTGACCCTCAGACCGTCGACAAAGGCCGATCTGACCCCGGCCTTGTCCAGCATGGCACTGATCTGCGGCCCGCCGCCGTGGACCACGACCGGATTGACCCCCATCAGCTTCAGCAGCACCACATCGGCGGCGAACTGGCGCGCTACGGCGCTCTCGCCCATGGCGTGGCCGCCGTATTTGATGACCACAGTCTTGCGGTCATAGATCTGGATATAGGGCAGGGCCTCGGCGAGCGTCTTCGCCGTTTCCCAGCCCCGATCCCCGGATTGGCGTTCGGTCTCGTCCATGATGAGCAGGCTCCTAAAGCGAGGCCCGGCCCCTGTCACCTGAAACCGGCCCCGACGGGCCCGGCGTCCCGCGAGACGATTCCTCCGGATTCGAGGGCGCGCCCTCCTGCAGAGCGCAAAATCAGACCGGAATTCCCGCCTCATGACAACAAAAGGCCGTTCTGTAGCGCTGCAGCCACGCTTGCCAACCTTCGCGTCTCACCATCTCGACCTCGGCCTGTCAGGCTGTTATGTGACCTCAGCGGCTGCTTCTACGCCGTCACAAAATTCATTTGGGCTGCGGAGGGCATCCACCCATGCGCGTTAAGACTTTCATTCTGGCCACCAGCGCAGCCGGGGCTCTCGCCCTGTCAGCCGGCGTTGCCAACGCCGAGCC
>Ga0247835_1003975_pt1 | contig 13511 bp, 10 predicted proteins | sample LaCtaG_3_FD_189912 | JGI IMG/M metagenome (GOLD analysis project Ga0247835, IMG submission 189912) | Freshwater microbial communities from meromictic Lake La Cruz, Castile-La Mancha, Spain - LaCruzMarch2015_13.5m | ecosystem: Environmental > Aquatic > Freshwater > Lake | place: Spain: Castile-La... | reverse complement strand
GCTCTTTTACGCAAATGCGTTAAGCTCATAAGACCCAGCACAAAACCACATCCACGCCATATTTAAAAGGGGTATATTTTTGGGTAAATGGGTAAATTTTACATTGTGTGTTGTGTGAATGTGTGTTGTGTGTGTGTGTTGTGTGTGTGTCTTAAAAAATAAGAACAAATTTTTTTGTTTGCTTCCACTCAAAAAATACAAGAATACAAGAATTCAAATTTTTTTATTTTGTTTGTGTCTTCAAAAAATTTATTTTTCTTCCACTGAAAAGAAATTAAGAAACTTGATTTTCACAGTAAGAAAAATTATTATACATTATTCTATTTATCTAAAACAATATTATGAGTTAAGCTTGTGTATATATATATTTAAATAGTATTTTTCATCACCTATAATAATATATAACCTTTATATTATGAAAATAAAAAATCTTTGTGTGATGAGTGTTTTAAAAAAATGTATAAAGTGATACTATAATTTATATGACTTTTACATTATTCTATTTATCTAAAACAATATTACGAGTTGCGCTTGTGTATATATATATTTAAATAGTATTTGTCATCACCTATAATAATAAATAACTTTCATATTATGAAAATAAAAACTGGTTGTGTGATGAGTGATTTAAAAAATGTATAAAGTGATACTATAATTTTTATGACCTTTACATTATTCTATTTATCTAAAACAATATTATGAGTTAAGCTTGTGTATATATATATTTAAATAGTATTTTTCATCACCTATAATAATATATAACCTTTATATTATGAAAATAAAAAATCTTTGTGTGATGAGTGTTTTAAAAAAATGTATAAAGTGATACTATAATTTATATGACTTTTACATTATTCTATTTATCTAAAACAATATTACGAGTTGCGCTTGTGTATATATATATTTAAATAGTATTTGTCATCACCTATAATAATAAATAACTTTCATATTATGAAAATAAAAACTGGTTGTGTGATGAGTGATTTAAAAAATGTATAAAGTGATACTATAATTTTTATGACCTTTACATTATTCTATTTATCTAAAACAATATTATGAGTTCAGCTTGTGTATATATATATTGAAATAGTATTTGTCATCACCTATAATAATAAATAACTTTCATATTATGAAAATAAAAACTGGTTGTGTGATGAGTGTTTTAACAAAATGTATAAAGTGATACTATAATTTATATGACTTTTACAATATTCTATTTATCTAAAACAATATTATGAGTTACGCTTGTTTATATATATATTTAAATAGTATTTGTCATCACCTATAATAATAAATAAAATTCATATTATGAAAATAAAAACTGTTTGTGTGATGAGTGTTTAAAAAATACAAAAATTAACTTAAAAATAAATTAATATAAAATAATATCTAAATATAATATATAGAGTAATTAAAATGAAAAATGAAAAATTAAAAGTTATTATTTACAATGAAGATGGAAGCACAAAGAGTGAAACCAATTTTAAAAGTTTTCGTGATATATCAAATGCTTATAATTTAACTTATCACGATGTAAGAGAGATAAATAAGATATGTGATAGTATAATTATAAAGAAATATACACATTCTAATATAACAAATTTATTAACCAAAATTAAAATATTCACTATTCAACCTAAATATAATATATAGAGTAATTAAATATTAAGAAATTAAAAAAATAAGAAAAAGAAAATCATTTAAATAATTGATATTATATAATAGTATATAATATTAATAAATTAAAAAATAAATAAATAATATCTAAACTTAATATATAGAACAATTTAATTTATGACAATCAACATTTTAAAGTTAGAACAACGCCTTTTAGCACAACAACAAAAATATAAAGATGTTGTGGAGAAGAGCAAAAACAAAAAAGCAAAGCCTATCAAAACAATTAGCAAATTGTTTGACAATATTCTTAATTTACAACATAAAATTTTAAATAGTAAAATTAAGAACGATGAAAATAAAATAAAGAAATCACTTAACAAAATAATGAAGTTAGACCAAAAATTAAACATTAATAAAATAAATCCAACTAAGCCCAAGCCAGAAAATGAAACAATTTTTATTGAAGCTTACTTATATAGAAGTAAAGAAGACAATAAAAAAACTTATCGTAATCACTTATTAGAATATGACAGTGCAGGTAGTAAATATGTTCGTGTAATTGACACAAAATTTTATAGTAAAATTGAAACTGATAATGACGGGAAAAAATATTTAGTAAGACCTTTAATATACGAAAATAATAAATTAACTGAATATACTAAATTATACTTAAATGATTTACGGGAACAAATATTTTACAATCAATATGACGCACAAACACAACCATATAAAAATAAGAACATTATAGATGATTTCGTAGGTGTCGCCACACACAATGACGCACAATCAAAACATACTATTAAAGCAGTTCAAAGCAGCGATCCTTTTGATGGTTTTAAAATTATAAATATGTCTTTACAAAATAATGTATATGTTGAGCCCGATTTTATGAACCAAGGATATACAAAAGATGAAGAGGAAAAAGGGATTAATTGCAAATATACAAAGTATATCGCAAACTTAAAAGCAGATAAATTTAGTGATTTAATTCAGTTAGAATATATTGACTACTTAAAAGAAAACTTTAGAAAAAATAGTTGTTTATTAACTGCTATTATTAATAAGTTTTATAATCATTTTGATGCAAGAAAAGCAGACGGTAAAAGAAAATATAAGGAATTAACATATAAATATTTATGCGAGATACTAAATATACCAGACAAAGAAGAAGATAATGAAGTTTCATTAAATAGGGTTGTTGATAAATTCTTTAAAAAATTTAATTTTGCGGAGTTATATGTTTATGATCCCTTTATGAAATTATTATTTAAGCATGACGCAGAAGAACAACGAGCCAAATTAGTATTACGCGTTATGGTATGTGGTTCTCATATTTATATATTAAACGATAATTTAAAAAAATTAGAACAACAAGTAAATTATGAAGATGACGAGCGATGCAAAATAAAAGTGGGTAGTAAATATAATATCATTAAAGATCCATATGAAAATAATGAATTTTTTTGCGTTGATATAAATGAAATATTAAATACAATTAAAGATCAAATAGCACTAAGTGAAGAAGCAGAGAAAAAGGAAACTCAATATATTAAAATAATTACTTGTGAAATTATGGATGTAGTATTAGATGATATTATAAAATCTGGTTATATTCCTAGAGTTAGTTTCCATTCATTTATTTATAAACTTAATATTACATTAAATAATTTTGTAATCTGCATTGAATGCTGCGATAATAACCCAGTATATGGAAAATTAAATACTTTCACCAATCTTGCAGAGTATAAAGCATATCACAAGGCATATCAACAATGCTATGACAATATTATTAAAAAAGAGTATATTAGCGAAATGCACGAAAGTGCAGTAACAATTGAAGATACATATAAAATCACCCCTTGTTGTGGCTATTTTAATAACTATGATAATAAACCCCAACACGCATTAGACGAAAGAAAAGCATATACACAATGTTTAAAATCTATTACTAAAATACCTATTTTCAATTATTTTGATGTATATATGCCTTATAACAATGAACCTATTGAGAAATTAACATATTACATTATTGAACTATTAGATATAGATAATGACACCGCTATATTATTTAATAATAAAATTAATAGGACATATGGTTTTGTATTAGATGGTTTAAATAAAGGCAACATAAAATATAAAATTTTATACCAGAGAAAACCATTAAATATAGAAGAAGTTGATTATAAAACAACAGTTGAACAATTATATAATGATGATACAATTGATACAGACAATAAAAAGAATATCATTAATAAAATTACAGGTCTATTAGAGCAAAAGTATAATAAATCAGCTTTAACAAAAGTATTTAAAGATTTTAATGAAGCAAATTATTATAAAATAAAATATGAAGGACAATTAATACCTATTACCATACACGCAAATGAAGAACTAGAAGTAACTGAAGACGATAAAAAAGATGGTATTTTATCAAAATTTAAAACTTCATCGCATATATCTTCATATTTAGTTAATATTGCAGCAAAACAAAGATTAGTTAATGGCTTAACACCTATTAAAGATATGATATACAGCTTACAAAGAATGAAATTATACAATACGTATCTAAAAATGAGACGATTAAATATTGAACCATTAGGAATTAAAACAGATTGCATTTATTATGCTTCTACATTTGATAAAGTAGTAAAGAAAAACTTTAATTTAAAGAATGAAATTGGTAATTATAAAATTGAAACTGGAAAATATATGGATAATGTTCAATTAAAAATTTATGATAATGAGTTAATTGAAATTGAAGATTTTTCTAAAGTTGAAACAAAAATATTTGATGATGAAAAGGACACAGAAACAATAAATAAATATTTAGATGAAAATAAAAATGTATTAGTAAAGGGGGAATATCCCGGGGTTGGTAAATCAACGCTATGTAAAAATTATGATAATAATTCGTTCTTTGTATTACCATATAATAAGTTATGTCAAAATATAAGACAAGAGGGACACGATGCAATTACATATAATAAGATGTTTGGTTTATATAAGGATGATCAAATATTAAAAAATATGAAGAGCTATGATTTAGATGAGTATGAAACAATTGTTTTTGATGAAGCATTTTTATATACCCCCGATAGATTAAAAAGATTATCACAACTCATTTTAAAATATCCCAATAAATCGTTTTTTAGCACTGGTGATACTGATCAACGAAATCCAATCGGTTTTGATAATAGCGAATATTTATCACATTGCATGAATATAATATTTAGAAAACAAGTAATACTTAAAGACATTAAAAGACTTGTTAATAAAGAAGATATACAAAGATGGAAAGATTTAAAGAAAGATATATTTAATAAAAATATGACTGTTAATGAAATAGTATTAAAACATAAACTTAACACAGTAAATAAAATACAAGATGTAAAAACATTAAGAAATATTGCATACTTTAATTTTAGATGTAATGTAGTAAATAACCATATAAACACAAATGTATTAAAGAACAAAGAAACATATAAAGAAGGAGATACAATTGTATGTAGAAAATATGAACGCTCTAAAGGTCTATTATTAAATACTAATTATGAATATAAAATAACATCATTAAAAGATAAAGCTAAAACAGCAACCATTAAAGATGAAGTAGATGACATTGAATATAAAATAAATGTTGGTATGTTGCAAACACATTTTAAATTACCTTACTGTTTAACCTGTGATAGTGTGCAGGGTTTATCATTTGGTGAAGATGAAAAAGTAACAATTTTTGATAGTAATTTACCATACACAGACAGAAAATTTTTATGGACAGCTATAACAAGATGTAGAAAATTAGACAATGTATATATTTACCTTCATAGCGATTATGAAGTTGAGAAATTTGAAGACAGCAAAATTACTCAATACTTTAGATTTAAAGTAGAAAATTATAAAGTGCAAGACACAAAGGCAAAAAGAGAAATTAACAACGAAGACTATATAAATCAAGATTGGATATTTAATCAAATAGAAAAATATGGGACATATTGTAAGTTTTGTAATACAAATATGACCTTATATATAGATGAAGAAAATAATGTAATATCAAATATTACAGTAGATAGAAAAGATAATAAATTAGCACATATTAAAAGTAATTGTCAATTATGTTGTCATCATTGTAATGTAAGTAAAAAATAAATATATACTGTAATATATATGAATAAATTAAAAGAATTATTTTACAATCCTAAAGAAGGTTATATATCATTAAACAAATTAAGAAAGAAGTTAAAAGAGAATAATATAGATTTACCATATAAAGATGTTAAAGAGTTTTACCAAAAGCAATCATTAAACCAAGTTATGAAGCCAATTAGAAAACCTAAAATATTTAATAGCTTTTTTTCTTCTCAAGCAGGGCAAATATTTCAAATGGATATAATAGTATATGACCGCTATACATACCATAATTATAAATATATGTTAGTTGTTATAGACATATACAGCAGATATTTACAAGTAAGAGCAATGACAAATAGAAGAATGGAAACAATAATAGACAATTTTGAAGACATATTAAAAGATATGGGGACGCCTGATATTTTACAATGTGATAACGAATTTAATAAAAATGAGTTTATAAAAGTGCTTGAGCAATATGACATAAAAACAAGGTTTAGTGATCCCAATGAGATTAATAAAAATCCTATAGTAGAGCGTGTTAATGGTACGATTGCAAAGCAACTACAGAAAATAAGAATAAGCACAAATAAATATGATTGGTATAATTATTTAAATGATATTGTATTTAATTATAATCATACCAATCACAGCACAATAAAAAGTAAGCCTGTGGATGTTTTCACAGGTAAAGAACTAAATAAGCAACAAATTATTAAAATTGATGTCAATTACAATATCGGGGATAAAGTAAGAATAATGAAAACAAAAAAAGTATTTTCTAAAGGCGATGAAATAACATACTCAACCGAAATATACACAATAGAGAAGATTAATAAAAATAAAATTAAATTAAAAGATGTTGAACGATTATATAAACCATATGAAATAAAAAAAGTTGGTGAAATAATAGAAATAAATGATACTATTATAGAAGAACCTAAAACACAAACAGCAGAAATTAAACACGAGAGGCAAATGAAAGAATTAGATATAAAACCAGAAAATATAATAACAGGAAAACGAACACGAAAAGCAAGAATATTATAAAATAATAAGAAATATTATATAATATAATTATATAATAATAATGTATATATTTAAAGTATCAACACGAAAAAATAAAAAATACGATGTTTATAAAAATGATAAATATATAACAAGCTTTGGAAGTAAAATGCATCAGCATTATGAAGACAGAACACCAAATAATTATTATTGGAACTTAAATCATTACGATAAAAAAAGAAGAGAAAATTATTATAAGCGATTTGGAAATAATCCTAAATTTCAATCAGCTAAATATTTCAGTCATAAATATTTATGGTAAATTATTTATTATAGAAATAGTAAATAATTCTTTTATTATTATATTATATATATACTTATTATTATGAAAAATCATTTTTTTATCGGATATTCAGGCAATAAGCGACAAGAAGTAGAAAATATGTATAACTACATTAAAACATTAAAAAATATTAATATAATTGTTGAGCCTTTTTGTGGTTCGAGTGCTTTAAGTTATTATATATCAACTCAAGAGCCTAATAAATATACATATATATTAAATGATAATGATAAAAATTTAATAGAATTATACAATACAGCAAGAGATGAAAATAAATTTAATGATTTAATAAATGAATGTAATGAACTAATGAAAGATATTAATAAAGAGAAATATTTAAAAATAATCAGCAACAATAAATTATCTGGATGGTTAATATCTCATAAAGTGTATACTATAAGAGCCGGATTATTTCCAATAGGAGACCGCTTAAAGTCATATTTGAAGCCTAATTATTTTAATTATCTTAGGGAATGCCCTATTATAAACTTTATAAAAACTGAAAAAATTGAATTCACAAATATTGATGCTATAGACTTATATAAAAATTATTCTAACAATAAGAAAGCTTTTATATTTTTAGACCCGCCTTATCTCACTTTAAATAATGATTTTTATGCTAATCACAATGTAAATATATATGAATATTTATATAATAACGATATTAAAAAAAGTAAGGCACATATAATGTTATGTTTAAATGATGTATGGATAATAAGACTATTATTTAAAAACAATATTAAGGAAACATATGATAAAAAATATGAATCAAGTAAAAGGCAAGTTCAACATTTAATTATAACGAATTTTTAAATATTATAATATCATATAATAATATATATGAATAAAAAAGAAAAACAAATTATAGAAACTATACAGGATGAACCATTAGGTGATGATGATATTAAAAAGTATTTACCAAATGCTAAAATATTAAAATACAGTTCATTGAAACAGTTTAACAACATAGAAGATTTATTAAAAAATGATATTGACTACTGTATTATTTTATATGAAGCAAAGAGAAATAGTGGACATTGGACAGCTTTATTAAAGTATAATAATATTATTGAATATTTTGATAGTTATGGTAATAAGATAAATACACCTTTAATTAAATGGAATACAACAGAAGAGAATATTAAACTAAATCAAGACCCCGAAACATTATTTAATTTATTTGATAAAACAGATAAACAAATTATTTATAACACTACTAAATATCAAAATATAAACAATGATATTATAAGCACTTGTGGAAGACATTGTATATTTAGAATACTTAATTTAATTAAATACAATAGAGATTTAAAAGCATACCATAAAATTATGAAAGAATATAAGAAAAAAACAAAAAGAAATTATGACGAAATAATATCAGCGTTAATAGATACATTATAAAATAGAATATTTTATAATACATTATATAATATATTATAATATATATATAAATCAATTATTAATTTTTATTTTATATACATTATTTATATATAAAATGAGTGAAAAATATGCATTACATACAGTTTTAATTAACAGTAATTTATCCATAGATGAAGCAAAAGAAAAGGCAAAAGAATTTATAAAAAATAAAACATTCTATAAAATGAAACATAATAAATATCATTTTAGAAATATACCTAAAAATAAATTTGAGAATAAGACATTTAAAACTAAAAAAATAGATGATGATATTTCATTAGTATATGGAAAATTAAAGAAAGAGCACGAACATTTAAAAGGTAGTGGAGCAATAAGTAATTTTTTCAGCCCTAAATTAAATTATACAGTTAAAGCAATGACGACATTAAACGCAAACAGCTTTACACCTATTACAAGTATTAGTTTATATAGAAGTCCTATAAAATCATTTATTGATAAGTTTTTTAATATTATATCAGTTGGTAAATGGCAAGAACTAAAACAAAAATATGGATATGATAAATTTTACCATTTAAGTATGGTTATAACAACTAATAATAAAAATATATACATTGAAAAAAATGAAGTTATTAATATTACAAGCAATTATAAAACAGATAAAAATACAGAGACAATTAATGTAAATTTAAATAATAAAACCATTACTTTAAATGAATTATTGGAAAATACACGCTTAAAAATAGGTAATGAAGATTATTTTTTATATAGTGGTTTTGGTAATAGAAATTGTCAAAATTTTATTAAAAATATATTAAATTCAAATGGTTTATTAACACCTGATATAGAAAAATGGTTATTTCAAGATTTACAAGAATTAGTTAAAGAACTACCACAAAGCATTAAAAAAATATCACAAGTAGCAACAGATACAGCAGCAACATTTAAAAAATTAACAGGTGGTGAAGATGATAATAATAATGATGAATACATAATAGAAGATGTCAAATTAATAGGTAGTGCAAAAAGTGATTTTAATAAATATAGAGTAAGTAAAAAACAAATGAAAGGCGGTAATTTTGACCCTTTAAAAGATGGTGTTAGAAGTATATATGAACACGATAAAGCAGTATATAATAACCGTAAAGCATTAGACACTATTAAACCATTAATACAAGCATACACAACATTATTAACAACTGCTATTGGTGGTCCTGCGGGAAGCTTAGCAAGTAATACAATGAGTTCATTATTTGACAAATTACCAAAAACAGGTGAATTTAAATTAACGCAAGACCATTTAAATGAATTAATGCCGATGATGAAACCAGATTGGAAACCACATAAAACGAATGAAAATGGAACAGCGACACAAATAATAGATAAAAATAAATTAAGTTCTACTTTTAACCAAATTAAAAATGTTGAATTAGAAGGTGATTATATACCTGTTAGTAGATATGGAAGCGGGAAAAAGAGAGGAAGACCTAAGAAACATATTTAAAAATCTTGTATATTATTTAATGTCATTATATTTTTTTCTTGAATAATTGTATTTGGATAAGATTTAACAAATACAGTAGCTCTTGTTTTATTCTGTCTTAATTTTTTAATACCGTGTTTATTAAGCCCAACATAATTCTCTAATAAGTATTTTAACTGTCTATTGTAATTCTGCATAAAAAATACTATTGTTGTGCATTCTTGTAATACAGATTTTAAATCTAAACCTGTGCAACTGTGATTTGTGGCAATTACAGATACATTAAATTTCCTACTGTTTTTTAATAATTTATCTCTTAAGTTATATAGATATTTACCCATCTTACCTGAAATCGCATCAATATCATCAAATATAACACAACAGTCTCTAAACTCTTTCCAAAATAAATCATCTGTTAATAATTCATTATCTAATTTAATTTGTTTTAACTGTCTTATATTTGAAAATGCAGGATCATCGCTTTTATCAGCCTCACTAATAAAGTATATATTATAATTTAGATTTTGTTTTATATATGTTTTTATGTATTGTGAAACCCAAAATGACTTTCCCGAGCCAGCTTGACCACATACAAATATCGTATCACGTTCTTTTTTACTATCGGTAATATATTGAAATGTTCCCGTTTCTAATATATATTCTTGATAAAAGTTATTATTATCAGGTTTTTTATCTTCACTAATACTAAATGTAAGCTTTTTGTGTTTTTTATCACCATCTTTTACAATTGCAAGTTGTCTTCCTATTCCTTCTGTGTTTATTGACATATATTATATATTACCTTTATATTATATTTTTTAAAGTTTTATGAAATGTAAAACATATATAATAAAAGTATATCACTAAATTTGTATTTTACATTAAATAATATGATTAAAATGTATATCACCTAATATTATATATTTGTAAATAAAAAACACATATAAAAAAAGTATATCACGTAATTTTCATTTTACAATAAGAGGTTCAATAAAAATTTAAAAAAAATAAAAATATATAATATAATTATATAATTATACTATAAAATGTCAATGAAAAGTCAAATAAATAATTTAGAAATTCAAATAAAAAATATAAATACATCGTTAATGAATAAAATAGATTTATTAGAAAAAAGGCGTGTTGTATTAGAATTAGAAAAAAACGACTTGGAATTTAAAGTCCAGCGATTAACCAAATATATTTCAATTATGTCGGGTACATATCAAATTAAAAATAATATTACAGGTGAAAACATTATTTTTTAATGTTATATTTATAATTTATTTAAACTATAGAACCAATTTTTTTTATCATACTATATTATATATATATTATGTCTTCAACTTTCATAGGTAATTCAAAAGAACAAGTCGTTTTAAACAGCGGCATCACTGACCAAATCTCGGTTGTTAATGACCGTGTAACAACCGAAAAGGCTTATTTAGTTTCTTTGGTAAACAGTGAAGCATCATCAAGAGCAGCCGCCGATGTAAATTTAAATAATCTTCTTAATGCCGAAATTGTTAATCGTCAAGATGCTGTAAGCGGGGAAGCCAGTTCAAGAACCGCGGCAGATGGTGTTTTAGATGCCCGTATTTCAACTGAGAAATCATTTTTACTTGCCCGCATTGCAGATGAGGCAACAAGCAGAACAAGTGCAATCAATTCTGAAATACAAGCCAGACAACTAGCCGACGAAACCAATAACGCTTTAAGAGTTAGTGGAGATGCAACGAACGACGCAAGAATAACAACTGAAAAACAATATTTAATTGGTTTAATTAATACCGAAGCAGCATCAAGAGCCGCGGCAGATACTACTATAAATGCCCTAATTAACAGTGAAAAATCAGCAGTAGAAACAGCAGTAGCAGCCGAAGCAGCATCAAGAGTTTCCGCAGACAATGTGTTAAATACTCGTATCACTGATGAAAAAGCGTATTTAGTTGGTTTAAATACAGCAGTTAGTTCTCGTGTTACAACTCTTGAAAGTGGTTTAACTCAACAAATTCAAACTCAATTAAGCGGACAAGTATATGATGCCGCCCAAAGAGCCTTAATAAATCAGGCAGTTCAAAGCCTCGGAGACGCAGATAGTGTTATTTATACTAAAATTGCCCAAAAAGCGAGCATATTAATGGAAAATCAATTTAAAGGTGTATTCAATCTATTTATACAAGACTTCTTCGCATCTTATACATTAGGTTCTAATAATGTCAATTTCACAGCAAGCAGATATGCCGTAAGCAATTCTACCGCCGTTAATGAAGACCCAACACTATAAAACATAAAATACATATATTTTTATAAAATTTTATATATAATGTAATATTATATATATATACAATGTCATTTAATATAGGAACACAAATAAACAATTTAACCAAAAAAATATCAAATTCTTCAGGTGGTTCGGGTATATCTGAAACATTTGTTAATAACACTGTTAATAATGCTTTTAGTAAAATAACTGTTTCACATGTTCAAAATTTAGGACCTCAATTATTAAACATAGAAAATAAAAATATAAGTCAAGATACAAGCATAATTACAGATAAATCAAGAATATTAAATTTAGAAACTGATAGAACCAGTAAAACGTATGTTGATAATACTATTAGTAATTTAAAAATAGATGAAATTAAAACAAATATTAATAATAATACTACTAATATTATAACAAATACTAATGATATTAATACATTAAAAACAAATGTGATTAATTTAAATACAGATAAAACGACTAAATTATATGTAGATACAGAAATAAATAAATTAGGTATTTCAACAATTACCACAGATATAAATAATATTAAAACTATTAATAATACACAAAATACAAATATATTAAATAATACTAATATCATTACAACAAATACAACTGATATTAATACATTAAAAGCAGATGTAAATATATTAAAAACTGATAATACAACTAAATCATATATTGATACAGAAATAAATAAATTAGGTATACCAACTGTTAAATCTGATATAGATAATATTAAAACTATTAATACTACACAAAATACAAATATATTAAATAATACTAATGAAATAACATTATTAAAAACTAATAAATCTGATAAATCATATGTTGATACATCAATAAGTAATTTAAATATTAATACTATAACAACTGATATAAATAATATAAAAACCCTTAATACTACACAAAATACACGATTAATAACATTAGAAAATAAACCACCACCAACTATGGCAATCGGTGCAGATAATTTACAACTATTATATAATAATGATGGAAATATAGATGGGACAAGTAATATGACATATAATAATTTAACAGGAACAACAACATTTAATAGGGTAGAAATAAGCAATGGATTAGATATTTTAAATGGAACGTCTAATTTTTTGGGTGATATACAGGCAATTGATTTTAAATTTACAAATGGAACAAGTGTAAATACTAAATTAAATCAGTATCAAAATAATATTACAACAAATATTACTGATATATCAAGTATTAAATCACGATTGACAGCCGTTGAAAATGGAGTGCAACCCGTTTCATCTGTTAATATT
>Ga0247835_1003971_pt1 | contig 13514 bp, 14 predicted proteins | sample LaCtaG_3_FD_189912 | JGI IMG/M metagenome (GOLD analysis project Ga0247835, IMG submission 189912) | Freshwater microbial communities from meromictic Lake La Cruz, Castile-La Mancha, Spain - LaCruzMarch2015_13.5m | ecosystem: Environmental > Aquatic > Freshwater > Lake | place: Spain: Castile-La... | reverse complement strand
CTGGTACATCAACCCACTTGATATTCGTCCCGTATTTGCTGAAGTGCTTGGCACACCGCTGCTTGGCTTGATCACTCATCGTTGGAACTTCAAAAACGTACAAGGCCTCAAATATGTTCAAAACAACGCTGCAACAAACAGCTGTATCCAGCCGGAGGTTTCGGGGGTTCGGGGTTTTAAGAATCCCGAATGATTGTTGCAGAGTTTTAGTAGTTTCGGGATTCTTAAAATCCAGAAAGATTGTTGCAGCGTTTTTATTTATTTGAACGGGTTCACACGTCACAAATCAATCAAATTTCCATCATAGGATGAGTGACCATGTCAAGCAGCATTGGGCTACACAACTTCAGCAGCACCTCATGCCATTCAACATAGATGGCAAGACATCTTACATTAAATCCATCACTACAGAGCATGGTGACACTCTCTGTTTTGGGATTGAATATGTCACTGCTATCACTGGATGTGCTCGCAAGGATGCGTCAAACAAACTGTCATCGTTGTATAATGCAATCCCTCTGCTACGTCCTCCAAAACATGATCTGCGATATTACAGCAAGGTGATTGTTTGCACATTTAACAACATTCAAATGTATTGTGATCTGATATTTCTATTTTGAAGGCTGCACTTGAGTTCATGTCTTATACTTACAAAAAAAAAATATGTATCACATTAGAAGGTATCACTGCATTCACGACCATAACCAAATCAGGCAATTTTGCAAATGCAGCATATGCAGGACAAGGCAAAGACATGGTTGAGGAATTGATCGCTCTCCGCCGCAAGACGGCCATTAACACGATGGCATCACTGCTCATGCCAAAGAAATTGCCATCTGGCAAGAGTGGCATTGTGGACGGCAATCGATTTTCCATGCAAGCAGATAACAACAAACAGAAGCAAATCAATATGTCCATTGCAATGGCTGAGTCTGATATGGCAGCTATTATGGCTGCAACAAATGAAGGTGCTGTGGTTGGCAACAGCTCTTCCATGCAATCAGAGAGTGACAAACAGAAGCAGCGCAAGCGCTGTCAAAGGGTGTCTATTTTGACTGAAGGGTCTGGTGTGGTTGGAGCCATGGCTGATTCCAAATCAATGGACAGCCAGTCACATCCCATCATTGAAGAGCTCAAGACCAAAGTATCAATACTGGAGCAGAGAATTGAAGAATTGAAGGCAAAAGATAAACTGGCAGATATCACCGAATTGGCCAGGCGCGATGACTATGAACGCAAGCGCAAGCTGGATCATGAACAGGACGAAGAGCGTGAGTACAGGCGCAATCGCGAGCGTGAACGCGAACATGAGCAGCAGGAGCGCGAACGGGAGCAGCATGAACGCGACCGTGAGCAGCATGAACGCGAACGTGAGCAGCAGGAACGCAATCGTGAAAACGAGCAGGAGCGCGAGCAATACGAGCAGCGCGATCAGGTCATGCGAACAGTGATTCTGGAATACGTGCATGGCGACGAAATCACCCGCCTGACGATCGAGCCTACGTTGAGCCATCTTCTGCAGCATCGGTACAGCGACGAGACAGCTCGTGCGACCTTCATCAAATCGCTGGCGGCGACAAAGGGCAAGCAGTCCGTCGAGTATGCGGGTGTGTATGCCCTGAAGATGCAGGGGATGCCTTTCAAATATTACGTCGGCTCTTCCCAGACGGTGATGGCGCGCATTTCACAACACCGTCGCGGCGAAGGCGCGGTTTGCACCAAAGGCGCGACGTTGATTGAGCAGCTGCCTCTTGTCACTATGGGCAGCGTCGAGAGTATGGACGACTGGGAGCGTGCGGAAACTTTGACTCTGATGTACACGATGGGCATTGAACATGTGCGGGGATGGCGGTTCGCACAGCGTGAGCTTTCTGACAAGCAGAAGGAAGAAATCATTGGCAGCATCTGCGCACGCAACAAGCTTTGCGACCGTTGCGGCTTTGGGAGCCACATGATATCAGCCTGCTACGCTCGCCGTCGCTCGTTCTGGATGGGCGGCGGCGCGCTGGTGTAGGTGCTTGCCGTTGTGGCATCGCGCATTGCGCTTGGGTTTTTGGCTATATAAAGTCTCTGCCTGCCATGTTGCTCATGACAACGCTTGATGATATGAACGAGTTTCTCATAGGATATTTCAATAATTTAGGATACAGGCTAAAACCTACGACTAGAGCTGGTGCAACCCCACGCACAAACTGCTATGAACTTAAATCATTGCCAATAGACAATAACAAAAGGCTGTGTATTTCAGATGCGTCTGTGCAAACGATGGTTAAGGCTGTGTTAGTCTGGCTGGAAAACCACGACCAACAACCACACACCAAGAGACAAATAACCAACACGGAAGAGCTTACAGCATATCTTGAGATTGAGTTTGGGACTAAAATTCGCAGAGTGCAACAAGAAGAGGTTGAAATGCAAGGGCAGCTCTGGGGTGCCATTGACAAAATGGCCACTATGCTGGAGAAAATGTCCTGACGATTCGGGATTAAATTAAAACATTTTAAAAAAGAATTGGACACCTGTCAAAGCGCCAAATGTTTCGGGATTACCTTACGCGTCTGAGCAAAACCGTCTACATACGAGAGCGGCGGTTGCGCATTCGGCAGTATCATGCCAAAGAGCGTGCAGCCTACTCGGCAATACCCTATTTTGATCTGGGTCCAAGCCGTGTGATGCTGAAAAACAGGACGTATGCCCTGAGTGCATACAAGAGGAAGACACGTCGCGTCGCGGTCTTCACGCTGATCAACCAACTGCGTGGAGCGCTGCATTGTGTGAATGACCCAGAGCACTGCTTGTTCACACGGCTGATAATGCGAGGCACGCTGAACGAAGACGACATTCACATCATCTGTTGGGCGTGCAATGTGCTCATGGCCAAGGAGACCCGGCAGTATATGGTTAGCACGCTCAAGCGCGTGCAGTGTAAGTTGCAGATGGTGCTAGGATAAAATATGTGACTGACACATTGGCATGACGTCTATCATAGAATACATATTTGAAGCAAAGACTCGGGCGCAGGGACTGGTGTGCCTCAGCGGGCGCAGGAGTGAGTTTGTGGTGGACGCTTGCCGTGGCATGATTCGTTGCAGAGATGGTCATGGGTTCGATCTGCGGATCAATCTCGCCAAAGTAGAGCAGCAGATGGAAGATCGGCCGCAGTTCTTCATTCCGTCATCGCTGATCAATTGTCACCTCTCGGATGGCAGCAAAATACGATGCGAAGGATATGCCGACCTGATCCTAGAAGAAATCCGAATTGATGCTATGGATCACGATTGGTTTTGGTTTTCAATTGCGTGAGCGCTATAAAAAAGAGTTTGTTGTGTGTATGGAATGCCACCTGTTAGCATGTCACTGCTTTTTACCTGGTCAGTAGAGTCTGTATTGCTGGGTCTGGTGAGCCTGGCGTTGTTTGGAAGCACGTGGCCTATGTTGTCACAGCTTGTCACCGCATCTGCTACGGCAGTGGCACATCTAGTGTTTGCTGCCACGCAGCGCGACGCGCACCACGATGTGTCAGTGGCATACCTGTGCATGGTGACAGGGCTTTTGGTGGCGCATTCGTTGAGGCCGCTGGTGTCGCTATGGGATGTGGTGGAGCTGTGCATATTCATCGTTGCCGAGCTAGCGGCGCTTGGGATGACATTTGCATCATGTGAGGGGACCACCACCCTGTTTCTACATTTCCGTGGTCAAGGGGTGCTACTGACTGCAATCGCGTTGGATACTGCATGTTGGAATAGTGTCATGGGATTGGTGGTGGGATTGGTGTTGGCGGTGATACTGGCAGTGCCTTCAAGGCGGGCGGTGCTCGTGCTCACAGGGATTGCGGGATTGCTGCTTGTGTGCTACACCATCATCACACAGGACTGGGCGCGGCTGGGCGTGGCTGCGTTTGTTGTGTGTGTGTGTGGGGGGTGGGGTTTGATGCATGAATCAGAAGACATGACAGAGATTCCCGTGGCGACAGCGCCTCCTTCACAAATGCAGCAGGGCAGACAGATGGTGTGGCCTAGGATGTCGAGGCCTGTGTTTAAGGATTTATAATTAATAAAACAAGTGGCCATTTGTGGCCACATGCAATGTACAATTGGTTGTTTTTAATGCGGTTTAACGCGTCACATGAGCTGGAGTATGTCATGTCAGAGGTGAACAACCGCATATTCAGGGTTGCAGTGGGGGTTTACGGCACAAGCATTTTGCTATTTATGATCTGCGTGGGACGGTGTCGATGGAACCGTGCCTGGACGGCGTGCATGAAGAGGACAGGCCGATCGTACGCAACGTCGTAGCTGTGCTGCAGGTCATAAAGAAGGATCCATTGTTCACGACGTGGACGTGCCACGTCGCCAAGGGATGCTACATTGTGACGGCATATATCGACGACGTGGACTGTGAGTTCACAGCACGTGAGCTGCAGACGCTACACGACGTGAACCCGCTGCGCGTGACCAGCGTAGCCATCCAGCGCGTTGGCACCCGCCTCAGCCTGAAGGTGCGCGTGTCCGATCGCAACGAGCCAATCATCATAACGGAGACTGAGGTAGTTCGCGTTCGGAAGCGATCCAGGTTTGCCTAGCCATCGAGCTCAACCAAGTGTCTGACAGGGATGACTTGAGCTCTGTCTCGAACCAGTCGTCAGCGTCGTAGGAGTCTAGTTGGGCTCTGATGGGCGCAGTTGGTATAGTAAACAATTGAGTGCATAAGTCTGTTTCTAGATCAAAATCAGAATTGGAATGGCAGAATGATGTCATTGACCCTTTTGTTAACGTATATCCCAGATAGTCACTTGAAGCAGAGTGTGGTGATCCTTGTCGTTCAATACAATACCTATTGCATAAACTGACAAATAATGCTATGGGTATATACAAACAGCTGTCTGTCTTACGTTTGATAAGCTCAACAAAGTCATGAACTGGATGTGTAGGAGGTTTATTTGGAGGTGTAGATGCAGCTGCAGGTATTGTAGCAGATGGAAATATTCTATGTTTTCTCAACAACTGATTAATAGCAATTTTGTTTATATAGAACTTATTACCATGTTGTATATAAAATTTGCCACGCCCAGTAGATTGATTTTGTTGGGCGGAGCTTGGTATCGATATGTCTTTGAAGTCTGTAATAAATGCAAGAGATTTGCTCCAAAATAGCTGCAACATTTTCTCAATCTCTACTTCATTGCCTATTGTTGGTTCAAGTAACCCAATTAACTTGTTTGGTGTTGCATATGTCACCAATGCAGATATGTCAGATATCTCCTTTTGAGATATGTTAATTAGTGGGATTTCTGCTGTTGCAGATGGTGGTGAAGTTGGTTGAAGTCCAGGCGTTGTGGCTGGCATCAAAGCCCCACTGGCAGTAAATTCCAGGAGAGCTATATGGAAATCTTGCTTCCACGTTGCCTGTAGCTGCTCTGTCACGTTTCTCACAATCTGTCTTGTGTTGGCTTCCTGATTCTTAATGTATTCTGTTACGAATAGTGTTATTCTTTGTTCTTGCATCACCAAAGAAGCATCAGTGATACGAGTACATGCAGCAACAGCGCCCTCTTTGAAATTCCCAACTGAGTCTTTAAGCGCTTGAAGTTGGTCATGCAGAGAATCAGAGAACTGTGTCTGAAAGGATGCAAGCAATGCACTAGTCTTTTCATCTGAAAGTGATGTGGTTGGTTTGGTTACAGGACGCAGATCTGCGATCAATGCCTTAAAATGTTCATCAAGCTCATGTTTTTGTGAATCTACAGATGGTATTTGATCCAACTTAACTTGCATTTTAGCAAGATTTGTATTTGATATTTCCATAATCAGGTCAGCCTGGGTTGTATGCAAATCTTGCATTATAGTTGTGGCTTCGCGAACACAGACAATGACACCATCGTTTAACTTTGGCATCTCTTCTGCAAATAGTTTCTCAATGTTAGAATTGGTGGTTGCCTGATGGGTTTCTATTGCTTCCGTGAGCTTATGAATGTCTTCATCAACAGTTTTGTTGACCTGTAGCAAAAGAAGGCCATTTGCAGCAAGTTGCTGTTGTATTAACAATACATCATCTACAACTTGTTGACGCTGAGTCTGCTCTTGTTTTGATACATCAACCAGTTGTTTTATGAGATCAGATGACACTGTGATGGCATCAAGCGTTGCTGACGAACCCTGCTTATCTATAGCAAGTGCCACCAATGATGCTGTGATTGCATCAAGCTTAGCAGGCGAGCTCTGTAGTGCATCCAGGCTGCTCAGCGCCGCCAATGATGCTGTGATGGCATCAAGCTTAGCAGGTGAGTTATGTAGTGCATCCAGGCTGCTCAGCGCCGCCAATGATGCTGTGATGGCATCAAGCTTAGCAGGCGAGCTATGTAGTGCATCCAGGCTGCTCAGCGCCACCAATGATGCTGTGATGGCATCAAGCTTAGCAGGTGAGTTCTGTAGTGCATCCAGGCTGCTCAGCGCCGCCAATGATGCTGTGATGGCATCAAGCTTTGCTGGTGAGCTCTGTAGCGCGTCCAGGCTGCTCAGCGCCGCCAATGACAATGTGATGGCATCAAGCTTAGCAGGCGAGCTCTGTAGAACATCCAGGCTTCTCAGCTCCATCAACGACGAGGTGATGGCATCAAGCTTAGCAGGTGAGCTCTGTAGCACATCCAGGCGGCTCAGCGCCGCCAATGACAATGTGATGGCATCAAGCTTTGCAGATGAACCCTGCTTGTCTGTTGCAAGTGCCATCAACGACGAGGTTATGACACCCTGAGACGCTACAATCTCATCAAGCTTAGCAGGCGAAGACTGTAGTGCATCCAGGCTGCTCAGAGTGCCACCTAATGTACCAATCATCGTGCTAAGGGCGGTGACCTGTGAATGAGTGTCAAGCAACGATACTCCCACACCCTTGAGCAGATCCCCTGACTCAGCCAACGTGGACAGCTTTTGAAGAGACAACAGGATCTCTGGGTCCACACCATCTGAGCAGGGTGTATTTGTGGCTTCATTTGTGACGCCTGCATCCCGCATGGCATGCTCGTAGAGCACGCCAAATTGGCTGCGACACAGGTGCATCCACTCGTCATGCGAGACGCCGAACGGGGCAGACGGAGGGCTCTCGGCAAGACGGGCCATCAGACGCACCCAGAGGGCAGGGACCTCGTGTCGAGGCAGGGAGCGCACGCCATCTACCACCTGATCCCACGAGGTTGGCGATTGCTGCTTCGTCGTGTCGGACATGTCAATGCGCATGGTGGACATGCAATCTACAAGCTCATCCATTCGTTTATTTAGAAGCAGTGAGTTTAAATACGTTATTGTTGTTCGAATCCCATAGCCATCAGATGCTCACGCGAATGAGAGCGCAGGGTAAGCTTGATGACGTTTTCAACCTCTGTAATAATTTTAGTCGAAAGGCCAAATACAGACTTGATCTGGTTCTCAGATGGCAGGACATCTTCGAGGCCCTGAACATACGGGACGATGACCACGTTGCCACAGATGCACATGCCAGCACGCATAAGGTAAAGCAGGCCGATGATGAAGCCATGCATCTTGACTGCAGGCGGGGTGCATTTCAAGGCATCGAGGAAAGTGCGGCAGAAGAATACTGCATGGTCCACGCATCTGCGGGCGATGACATTCATCCATTCGGCGTCCATGAGGCGCGGCAGTCTGAAATTAGCCATGGCATAGGCTGTGGCGGCACAGACGTCGATAAGATTGAGGGGGGTCAGGTTGGCCTTGTACTCCTTGGCGATACGCGTGAAGATGGCCGCGGTGCGAGTGTTGCGCTTGCTAATATCCACTTGGATAGAGGAGCGGGCTCGATCGGAGCAGAGGACATCTTCAATCCAATACTCAATTTGCTCGTGCTCTATGGTTCTATGTGCAGGCACATATGGCGTGCGAATGTATGCAACAGTATCTACAAATTCATCATCTGCAAATTGGATATTCTTGACGCAAAAGCCAGTGACCTCACACACCTGCCTGCCTTCGTAGTGTGTTAGGGGGCATGACTCTGGGCAGCATAGGTGGATTTTTCCGCACATGGTGCACCCTGCCTTGTCACAATCTATGAGCTCCCAGTCACCCAATCTGCATCGATGGATGCTTTCAGGAACCACAAATGGGCATGCGATCAGACGCCACAAGGCAATGGCAGGATCAGGGGGTTTGATTGCAGGCCTTTTCATTGATTGTTTCACTGAATGCAACACATATGTGTAAGATGGCCCTTTCTATTGTATTGTGACCGCTTCAAGATCGCGCGTCACAGCCTCTTGGAGTCTGGCAGAGAGATGATGCAAGAGGCGGTCTTTGAGCTTGGGGTAAATCTGAATGCTCAAACCGCGACAGACCAGCGTCTCGACAGTGGCTTCGACCAGCAATTGGATGTGTTGATCGGATATACACTCTTTGACGGTATTGTCATATAGAATCTCCTGCTCCGCCCTGAACCGTGTAGCCTGCATTGCAACGTTGGCTGTTTTGACAGAGTTAGCCAGCGCCTGCCCAGTAGGGAATTTGGACTCGAGATACTGCAACAAATCAGATTTGGACTTGACCTCTGTGAACCAAACCCTGCCTCGACTGTTATCCTGGAGCCATATCTTTGGCGACACTTCTGAATCACCATGCTCCATGCCGCCACGAAGTATCCAGCCTTCGGTGATTTCTAATTTGACCGCAGAAGGGATCAACGGAGTCGCTGTGTTGGAGTAGGTTATGCCATACACAGGAATGCGCGTAGATGCACGCGTGTCATACTTTGGGCCTGGTTTCCAGACGCCATCGGCATATCCACCTTCGCGGAGAAAGGTCGTGACACAGTCATGCATCTCGTCGATTGTCAGCATGCGTGGCAATCCCACGCGTCACACGGACACGTGATGGATTTGGGATTCCTTTTTTTTAATATAAAGACGGACACGTGTTGCGTCGATGGAGATGCTTCAGGATGCATTTGGCCCAAATCTCACGCGTGCATGCAAGCACGTGGCGACTCGTCTCAAAAAACACAAGCTGAATGAGCTGTTCCAAGATAAGCAGCTCTTGGACTTGCTTCAGCACCAACCAAGAAAGACAGTCAACCCAGCCAAGGTGGAGGCATTTGTGCGTGCGAAGCGGCTGCCTTACAATCGACCATGTCTCTATGCTGTCGTGGAGGGTGACTACAAGGGGGTTTCCTACATCAAATGCCTGCGGAAGCTATACGGGCTATACGACGCAGGCCGCGAGCGGCGTCAACGGGTACTCAACGCGTTTCGGTTCGAGGCGTTTCGGTCCGATGGCATGCAATCGGCACACAAGAAGATTGGCGTGGCAGTGTGTTCTTCTTGCCAACGCAGGTGCAAGCTTGCAATCGACCACAGCGGCAAACCATTCGCGCAGATAGTGGACGAGTTTCTGGAGCACGAGGGCATGGCACTCTGCGATGTGGTCGTCTCATGGGCAGAACGCGCAAGCGAATTTCGATGCAGGCAGCTTGGCGGCCGATGGTGCGCGTGGCACGACGAGCACGCCAAACTAACGGGATTATGCCGTTCATGCAACAGCGCCAAGGGATCTGGCGGATACAAACACAGGGTATAAACGGATCTAGGTCAGATCGATGATGGGTGGCTCATCGTCAGTAGAACAGTCGTCTGGGTTGGTTGGTTTCGCCATCTTACGCATCGGCTCATCGTCTGGCTTGGTTTGTTTCTCCTTCTTGTTTGGCTTGGTCGGTTTCTCCTTCTTACGTATCGGCTCGTCGTCTGAAGAGCTGTATTCCGCCTTGGGAATGGGTTTCACCCATGTATGCGATGGCTGGACAGGTGTGTCTGGTTGGGAATCAGGTACAACCTGATCATCTTCGTCAGACTCAGTGCGTTCTGGATCTGGAGTTGGACGAACTCGAAGGGCGTGCGTGACATCATAACCAGACGTCGGCATTCCGTATTGCGAAAAAGTTTCCTCTGGTTGACGATCGTTGTATGACATGGGAGCGAGTTTACCAGCATTGCATCCGTTCTTTTATACTGCAAGCTATATAAACAGGGTGAATTGAATGTAAATGGCAGGACCAGGTCTTGCGATGATGACTGGCACCAGGATTGATTCCGCCTCAAAGCATCAGATTGCATGCCGAGTGGACTTTGAGCGCATGCTGAGCTGGGTAGGATACGATCAGCAGACCCTGCAGCGCGATAAGATGCGTTTCTGCATGCATAGAGACGACTTGGCAATAGGGTGCTCGATGCCTGTGCGCAGCAACGAGCCTCCTCGCACGGGGTCGCGAAATAAAGCATATCCACCCATCGTGGTAACGCTGGCTGACATGCAGCCAGCCGCTTTGAACTACTTGCTCGCGTTGTATCACAATAGCTGCTCAATGGCAGAGCGTGATCAATTCGTAGACGACGTGGAGCGCATGATAGACCACTGGGTGGGGACGCGAGGCAACGTGGAGCTCACCAAGAAACAGATCCAGGAGATGCCTGAGTTCTACTTTGTTGGCGTATCAGTAGGGCTCGCGTACGCTCATCCCAACTCAGGCGACAATGTGGCTGCAGCCATGATTGGAGGTCTCAAGACCGTGCTCAATGGGGCATTTGAGATCCAATGTGGACAAGACGTGCAATGGTACTGGGACGAGGAGCGGCCATGCTTCCTCCCAAATGGGCGTCGCATGCTTCATAAGATCACTAGCGTGCAGACGGTACTCTGCAGCGACGATGTCAGCCGATTCATCGAAGCAAACCACGAAACAGACCCGGATGACGAGCGTCGTAGGAAGTTTTTTGATCGTGGCAACGGCAATTTCCCCAATGTAAAGGGCAAGCAGCGCGTCGCATTCCCAAAACCATTCCACAATGACAGCCGTCATGTATACGACAGATTACGTGTGTTTGCCAAGGCAATCTCATACGCTCGCCCGTTTGAGCATGTGGATCTCATGATTTGTCGCCAGAGCATGTGAGTTGTTGTTAGATATATAAACAAGATTGGTGTGTATGAACCATGTTTCCTACTGACGAAGAGATCATTGCCGTGTTGATGATGTTGGATGATACAGATTATGTTGACGGATTTCAAGAAGAGACTGGCAGGGAATGGACAAGGGTTGTACCCAGCAGTGACACACATGACGGTAGACAAGTTGCTGATCCAAGCAGACAGGCAAGAGCAGCTGAATACCGCAAACAAATGGATGATAGACGTGGTAGGCAGAATGCAGGGACTCCTGTAATTGATCCATTATTTGGTGATCATCACAAACAGGTAAAACAGACAGGCGAAAAGGACAGACCATATAGGATAAGAGCATTTGCCGGAACAATGCAGCTAGCTGCAAGATATGGCTGCTCATCTCATAGACATTGGCCTACAACAGATGTTAATCAGACAATCAGACCATTTGCACGAACACAGCTGTTTTTCTATAATGGTGACATGATTGACCTTGCATGTTCATTGAAACGTACACATCCAACAAATAGAATTGGAATTGAATGTTTTGCCAATAACACGAAAATGGGTGGTGGTGTTGATAATGGAGCAATGGCACAAGAAGAGCAACTATGCAGACGCAGCACCCTATACAATGCATTGAGGCTGCTGATAGGTATAGATGGAAAATACAAAATAGGAACAAGACAGAAACCAAGTGGGTTCAGACATAATAATCCGTCAATTGAATTTGAATATGGCACTGCTATTTTTAAGGATGTGGTTATACTGCGGCAGAGCGAAGCGCTTGAGTTTGCAGATGAACCAATACAGATACATGTTGACGTGATTTCCACCTGTGCTCCAGTAATGACAAATCACCAAGATCGTGTCAACGACATTCATACACAAACACTCATGAAAACATTAACCAGAAATGTCATCAGAGCAGCAGCCATCAACAGATGTGATATACTCATCATTGGTCTGCTTGGAGGTGGGGCCTTTAAAGGTGACACTAAGACAATAGCACAAACCACACTTGATGCCATTCAAGCAGAGCAGGGCGCAGTGGAAACCATTGTATTTGCTGTTATGAGTGACCACAACAATCCTGCTGCTGCTGCAGACTCTAAAGAGGTTATGTCTGCTGTTACTGTACTGCCAAGTGCTGTAGGTGAAATAAAGATTACAGATGCAATAGATACAGAAACAAAAAAAAGATGGGACGACGCACAGGCATATGTCGATTTTCTTTGTAATGGGGGTAAATCCAAAGCACCTGATGGTAATATATGCACACTTGATGAATTAGGTACAAAATCAATTCAATTTATGGAAGATAATCACAACTACATCCAATGCATGTTTCCAAGCAGTACATATGGTGTAAATCTGAATGCATGGCTGTTACATTCCGAAACAGCACGAATGATAGTACAAAATCAAGCCACAAAAGATCGAATTAATTTTGCATTGCGTATAATATTGAATTTTTATGGAATTAGTGAAGGAGCAACAGGATTATTTCAAATGAAACGGCAAACTGAGCCACCTCATTCGATACTAACAATTCCAGTTAACGACAAAGGCTTCAACCACAATTGGCAGCGAGTAAGCAGAATACTAGGGTTTCTTGTCTTAATAGGGCAGAAAGCCCGCGCCCAAAATCTACTTGCATTCCTCTATCACATTGACATTGCTACAAACAAATTCACATCAAAAGTAGACCACTGGCTGCCAGCAGTGTATGGGGTGAATACAAAAGAAATTAACGAAATAAACGGAGAACAGAATGAATACTTGCGATTTATTTTATATGATGGAAATATATCAGCAATGCGAATCAATGACGTAACACCACATCTTAATGGTGAACATGATACATTTAGCAAAACAAACTTCTTTGGCATGTACTTTCCAGTTGATATATTTCATAAAAATCAGTTTCCCGTGTTCATGACACGTGAAATGACTATGCAATACATGCAAAACACTGCATATGCAGCCAAAATAGAACCAGCTATTGAATTGGCATTAAATATGCTTGGCTTTCAAACAACAAGTGGAACCATAGTCAGCCAAACCGACGAAATGCGTATAAACTGGAGATCTTATAACATCACAACAGTGAAACACGATGTTGCTGTAATGTGGGCCAGACTTTACAGAATATTTACATTTTTATTATATGCAGGCAAGACTCACAATGCAGAGCAAATATTGATGATTGTAAATAAAATGATAGGAGACCATACATGTAAAATAAATATTGTGTATTGGAAGTACCTCATTGACAAATATAACAACGTGACTGGCAGCATGTTTACATTCGAAGGTCAAGGAATGAATACACCAGCCACAGATGAACAACTGAAAGCAGAAGAAGATGCAGCAGATGCAGCAGCGGCAGCAGCAATGGCGGCGGCGGTGGCAGCAGCAACAGCTGCTGTATCACCACAGCAACCAGTAATAGGAGCACAACTCGAATACACTGCTGAAAAAGAGCTTGAAGAGGCAGAGCCAATAGCCCACGACGGTCAAATCGATTTTGCACAGGTGCGCATGGCGCTGCTCATTCCCTAAAACAAGCAAGGA
>Ga0247835_1003920_pt1 | contig 13628 bp, 10 predicted proteins | sample LaCtaG_3_FD_189912 | JGI IMG/M metagenome (GOLD analysis project Ga0247835, IMG submission 189912) | Freshwater microbial communities from meromictic Lake La Cruz, Castile-La Mancha, Spain - LaCruzMarch2015_13.5m | ecosystem: Environmental > Aquatic > Freshwater > Lake | place: Spain: Castile-La... | reverse complement strand
CCTTGTGTTGCGCCTGCGGCAAGGCTATATTGCTTGCACGCTGTTATGTGTTGTGGTTCTTTTCAATTTTGTCTTATCAATTGATTTTCCTTTAAATAATTTATGAATTGTTTTGTAATTTCTTCTGTTCTTTTTGTTATATCCTGTTCTGTAAAATCAGTATTATTTGAAGCTAAATTTACAAGCTCTAATATAATTGTACCTGTTTTGTGTTGTCCTTTGTCATTGGTAAATCCTACATAATATTTTATTTTATCACTAAAACGGTAATCAGCCGCTCTAATATTAATTTTATCTTCTAAAAGCACTTTATTACCTAAGGCTTCTAAATTTTTAGTGTTTATTAAAGTTTTGTCGTTCTCTTGACGTTTTCGAGCGAAAATATGTTCAATGTCAAAATTTGTATTAAGTGTTGGAATAGATTGATCGTCATTATTAAATGCCCACCAAGTTAACATTGATCTTGTTATTGGTCTTCCATTCTTAAATTCAAAGTTATTTATAGCAATCCTTAATGTATTTTCTTCAAATTTATGTTCGTCAAAATTCACATCTTTATCTGTAACTACGTTAATCATTTCGGCATATACAGGAGTTCGTAATGCATTTACACCTGGATTGATAAAAGAAAATCCCCAAACAAAAGCAATTATTTTATTTAAAAAATCATCAAGTTTATTCTCATCTAATTGGTCGCTCTCATTTTTGTTATGTAAAAAATACACGGATAAAAAATATGTCCACATACCATTTGGAGCATAATTTAAAACAAATAACTTTCTCAAAACATTAGGTGGAAATCTTTCGGAATTTTGATTATAAATATCATTCCAAAAATCTACTAATATTTTAAGATTAGGTAAAGTTTCATCTTGTTTAAGAATTGCATATTTTCCCTTTTCATAAAATTTTCGGAGTGCTTCTGTTGTACTAGATTTAATTCCTTGTTTTGAGCGAATAAAATACATATACCTTGTGAATAGCTCATCCATTGGAATTCCATTTAAAGGCCTAAAAATCTTTCCTGATATTTCTTCAAGTTCTTTCCATTTTTCAATAAAATCATCTTTTTGATTTTTTGTACTGTAATGCTTGTAAAACTGTGCTTTGAAAATATCGGCATCTGATAATGGAAGTCCTCTATTATTTAAAGTTGAAAAAATTCTTAAAGCCGTATCTTGAGATTCTGCTTCAATAGGCAAAAGAATACAGTTTCCAAGAATTCTAGCAGGTAAGTATGCAAAGTAAGATGGGAATTCCCTCAAAAAATCATCAATTTTTTGTTGAAAAAAAATGTAATTTTTTGCATAATTACTTTTTTGCTCTTTACTCACAAAACCAGTTTTCAAAATATTAAGAAACTCATCTTTGTCATTATCGGTAGCTACTTCTGAATCAATTTTTAGTACATTGAGATCCGCTTTGCCAAATTCATCTGTTTTCCATAAACATTGTGCAATTCTATCACGTGTGCTTTTAGAATTGTCATCTTGCATATTATTAAATTTTGCATAAAATGCCCGTAATAACAACATCAAAGTTGTCAAACGTTGCTGACCATCAATTACTTCTTTTTTATTATATTCATTTTCAAAAGTTACTATCGAACCTAAAAAGTATTCTTCGTTTTTTTCAAATTTTTCGTAATTGTTATCAGGAAAAGCAAATGTAAAAATGTCGTCCCAAAGCGTCTGGCACTGGCTTTCTTCCCAAGCATAAGGCCTTTGATAATCTGGTATTAGAAAATCCGATTTCTTGTCGGAAAAAAGCAACATTATAGTTTTTTGGTCAACATTAAGTTTAGACATATTTTTTAATTTTTACTTATTGGTCAAATTTTTACTGTGAGTGTCGTTACACCATAACACATAACGGTTAGCGGCTACCCGAAGGGCGGGACTTTTACCACAAAACTTGATTTGAAAAATTAACGTTTGATTAACCACTAAACTATCTTTGAAACACGAAACCCCGCCTTTTGGGTAGGTGCTGTTATGCCTTCGTTGTTTTTCTTTATCAAGTCTTTCGTCTGTAACTCAAGTGATTTTATTATGGTTACGTCCGATTCAAAACCAAAAAGTCTGCTTATTCCTGTTTCTCTTGTTTGGATTAAGATTTTCATTTTATAGTCTTTACCATAAGATGCCTTTTCTAGTTTCTCAATTGCATCTTCAATCGTTTCGTATTCTCCTTGAATTTTCACTGGAACTGGCATACCTTCAAAATGGTCTTTTAAAAATCCGTCAATTCCGCCATTTCTCTGAACTGGAAAAGCATTGATGTTTTGTAAAATGGCTAGCTCTTTTTCAGATTTCTCTTGATATTCGTTTGTCCCTTTGTTTAATAAGTTTGATTCAGAAATTACCATTTCTTCTAATCGTGAATTAGCAAGTTCAATAGCATCCTGTGAAATGTCAATTCCAATAAATTGTCTTTTTAAAGATTTTGCCGAAACGCAAGTTGTTCCACTTCCGCAAAATGGGTCAACAACCAAATCGCCTTCGTCTGTGACGATATTTAGAATTTGATTAAGTAATAAAACAGGTTTTTGAGTTGGATAGCCTATTCTTTCTTTTGCTTTGGGGTTTAAATATGGAATCTCCCAAATGTCAGAAAGCGGAACTCCTTTTTTTTCTTTTCCTAAAATCACGTTTCCGTTCTCATCTTTCTTATAAACAGATTTGCCGTTTTCATCACGCTCTCTGTCTTGTAAAATTTGGTCAAGATTTGTTGTGGCAGAATAGTCAGTATAAAGCGTATTGAATTTAAAATCTTGTGTTTTAGAATAAAAGAAAATTACTTGATGAGCATTTAAAAGTCCTTTTTTTGCATTAGACCATCTTTTGTATGACCAAATAATTTCACTTTGGAAGTTTGCACGTCCAAAAACCTTATCCATTACAACTCTAATGTTGTGTGATGCGGTTTTGTCGCAATGAAGAAATACACTTCCTGTGTTTTTTAATACTCTTTTTGATTGCTCTAAAACATTTTCAATAAGTGTTAAATACTCTTCAATAGAGTTGTATTTATCATCAAATTTATAAGTTTTAGAATTGTCTTTATTCGTAAGACTATGTTTGCGTTGAGTAAAAAAAGGTGGGTCAAAGTAAATCAAGTCAACTTTGTTGGCTTCAATTTCTTTGAATTTTTCAACACAATTTCCGTGATAGATTTTATTAGTTTCCATTTTCGGGTGTCCTTTCGTTTGCAATCTGCGTCAAAATAGCTTTTAGGTCAACTCCTGAATAAGCTTTTAAATATTCCCAAGCTTCATCGCCACCATAGTATTCTCCGTCCACTCCTGCATAAAGTGTTTTTAATGTTTCTTGAATTCTGATAGCTTGGTCTCTTTGAGGATAATAGAACATTACCCTAATAGGCTTGTAACCGTGTTCTCTGATTACTTTAACTCTTGTATGTTCTTTTGTTATATGGTCTCCGTCTGTAGTTGCATCTCTCCACTTAACTTCTATTGCGTCATTGCCATTTAGAAAATCAATCTCAAAAGTTTTTGGTCGTTGTCCAAGGGTGTTTTCTATCTTGGTCTTTATACCATCAGAAAACTTGAAATTCAAACATAAAGTTGCGGCTTCTTCAAGAAATGAACCTGCATATTTATAAAGAAATCGTCCTGTGTTTTGGTATTGGTCAATTAATTGTCCTTCTTCTAATGAAATGCCTAAAACACGATAGACAAGATAATGAGAGTTGTCATCAGCTTTCATTTCTTCTGTTCTTGCTTCAATTTTCCCTTTCAAGTTTGCAGAATAAACTTCAGCTAAATTCTTTATATTTTTTATTAATTCGTCCATTTGTTTTTGTCAATTTCCTGTTGCAAGTTACGAAATTTTATTCGGTTGTCGGTCGTTCTAGCTGTCTTTTTACAATGAGGCATAACGTTTTGCAGCTACAAGAAGTTGGCGTTTTCGAAGCTATAAACTGTCTGCCAGCACTGAACTTGATACGAAGCACAATGTTTCATTTACCCACTGAGCCGCCAATTTCTTGTAGGTGCTGTTAGGTGCTGCCCTTCTTGTCTGTCCGAAGCGGTAAAGTGGTATGGAAGCAAAAAACTTTGTCGTGGCGAATGTGTTCTGTTGCATTGTCTGTCAGGTTTTGCTGGTGCGTTTGGGTATTTTTTATTTTTTAAAGGGTCGGAAAATTTTTAGTTCAATTTTTTGTTGGGTTGAAAACTTGTAAGCTCTTTTGCAATTTTTGGTCGTGCTTTTGGCTTGTGCGAATTGCAATGTGCTTACAAGTGTGGGTCGGCTTTTGTCATTAGCACTTTGTCAATTCTAACTCCGTCCATATCCATTATTTCAAATTCATAGTTTTCGTAACTTACCTTGTCGCTTGTGTTTGGCATTGATTGAAGTTTGGATATAATAAAGCCTGAAATAGTTGTGTATTGCGAAATATTGTCTTCAATTATTTCTTTTTGAAAATATTGGTTTAGTTCAAATATTAATGTTTTGCCATCAATCAAGTAACTGTTATCGTCCCGTTTTATTATGTTTAACTCATCTTTATCGTCCTCGTCAGGCAAATCTCCAACTATGGCTTCTGTCAGGTCGTGAAGTGTAATAATGCCTTTTGTTGCCCCAAACTCATCAACAACAATAGCAATATATTGTTTCTTACTTTTGAATGCGTTAAGAATTTTGAATGCAGGTGTATTATGGATGATAAAAATAGGTAGATTTATAATTTGAGCCAATTCAAAGCCTTCACTTTTGTAATGTTCTAAAAAATCTCTAATTGTTATTACTCCTAAAACTTTGTCTATTGAACCATCACCCACTATAAACTTAGAATGAACACTTTCTTTTAACTTTTCAAAAATAGTTTCAACTGGTAAGTTACTATTTAACCATTCTACTTCGCTGCTATGTGTCATTAACGATTTAGCGGTTTGGTCGGTAAATGAAAAAAGGTTGTGGTGTACTTCACTTTCTTCTTTTTCTAAAACTCCCTGCTTTCGGGCATTTTTAAGCATAAACCTTAGTTCATCTTCACTTACTTTCTCGCTTTCGTTTTCTTTTATCCCAAATAATTTTAAAATAAAGTTTGTTGAAACGGAAAGTAATTTCACAAATGGGTAAGTAATCATTGTGAAATATTTGATAATTGGAACACAAAAAAGTGCAATTCTTTCAGCGTTATTCATAGCAATGGTTTTAGGCACTAATTCACCTATCACAATTGAAAAATAAGTAATACTGCCAATTACAGTAACCAATGAAATGATATGATGGTAACTGCTAAGGATAGTAAATGAAGATAAAAATTGTTCCATATCATCGGTAAGTGTTACGCCTCCATAAGCACCCGAAATAATGCCGATCAATGTAATACCAACTTGGACTGAAGAAAGGAAATTTTCAGGATTTTCTAATAGTTGTAAAACGATTTTTGCTCTACTGCTTCCCTGAGCCGCAAGATGTTCAATACGGCTTTTCTTTACAGAAACTAAGGCAATTTCGGAAAGGGCGAAAAAGCCATTAAGTAAAGTAAGTATAAAAATTATCAATATTTCCATTGCACAAATCTAATAAGTTTACTTCCAACCGCCTCCTAATGCTTTGTAAATGTTCACGGTTGCATTGTATTGTCGCTTTTTGGTGTTTATTAATTCAAGTTTAGATCGTAAGGAACGGTTTTGTATCATCAAAACTTCAAAATAGGTTGCCCGTCCTGATTTGAACAAGTCGTTAGAAAGGTCAATAGATTGGGTTAATGCCTCAACCTCTTTGGTTTTGCGGTCGTGGATTTGTTCCAAATTTTTGATATTTGAAATTTCGTTTGATACTTCTACATAACCGTTCAAGATTGTTTTTTGATAACTATACATTGCCTCAATCTGATTGGCTTTTGCATTTTTGAATTGATTTTTTATGGCACTTCTGTTCAGTAGCGGTGTTGTCAAACTTCCCAATAAATTATATGCCAAAGATTGCGGAGAAGTAAACAGAAAAGCTGTGTTAAATGCTTGAAAACCCAGCGAACCGGTGATGTTGAATGATGGATAAAAAGCGGCTTTGGCTGCTCTTACATCAAATTTTGTTGCCAATAATTCAAACTCTGCTTGCTTTATGTCGGGTCGGTTTTTGAGCAATTGCGAAGGAATACCTGCTTTTATTTGTGTTGGAATTTGGTTTGTGAAATTTGCTTTTTCTCTTACTATTGGTTGCGGAAATCTGCCCAACAAAAAATTTAATTTGTTTTCGTTTTCGGCAATTTGTTGCAGGGTTTCAAACTCTAAACCTTGTGAACTTAAGACTTCGGCTTCAAATTGTTTTACGGCTAATTCGTTTGCTACACCTGCATCTTTCTGAATTTTTATTATTTCTAAAGCGTCTTGTTGCAACTTTATTGTTTCACGGATTATGTCTAACTCATTGTCCAACGCAACCAATTCATAATAAGCAATAGCAATTTCGGAAACCAAATTAGTAAGCACTAAATTTGTTCCTTCAACACTGCTTAAATATCTTGAAAATGATGCTTTCTTTTTGTTGCGAAGTTTGCCCCAAATATCAATTTCCCAATTGGTTTGCAAGCCAATAAAGTAGTCGGGTAAATTTGTTGGAATGATTTGTCCAGGTGTAATTTCTGTTGTTCTATTCCCTGCATCATCCATTGTATAGTAACCAAATTTGCGTTGCAAATAAGCAAAGTTTGAATTGACTGTTGGCAGCATGGCACCTTTGGTTAAACGCAAATCATTTCTTGCAATTTCAATTTTTTGCAAGGTCATCAGCACATCTAAGTTGTTTTTAAGTGCTGTGTCGATCAGTATGATTAAATCTTTATCTCCAAAAAAATCTTTCCACTTTATGTCTGCCGAATTAGTGCTATCCTTCACTTCTGTAAAGGATTGAGGCATTTGTTTTCTGTCTGTTTTCAGAATAGTTTCAGGTGTTTTGCAGCCTGAATAAACTAAACTGAATATCAAAAAAGAGAACGCTATATTTTTTTTTAGTGATTTCATCTGTTGTTGTCAATTTCTTCTGTTAATGGATTTTCTTCTTCTGTGTCAATCAGCAAGTTTTTTTCTGAAATCCTTGCAAAAATGTAGTAAAGCCCAGGAACGATTATTACTCCGAAAATTGTCCCGAAAAGCATACCACCTGCGGCTGCTGTTCCAATGGTTCTGTTACCTACTGCACCTGCACCACTTGCAAAAACCAAAGGCAATAAACCCGCAATAAATGCAAATGATGTCATAAGAATTGGTCGTAACCTAACTGTTGCTCCTTCAATGGCTGCTTGTAAAGGTGTTCGTCCTTCACGGTGTTTTTGAACAGCAAACTCCACAATCAAAACCGCATTTTTACCCAACAAGCCAATTAGCATAACCATTGCAACTTGTGCGTAAATATTGTTTTCTAATCCTAAAATAGTAAGAAGGAAAAATGCTCCAAAAACCCCTGTTGGTAAAGACAGTATTACAGGTAAAGGCAAAACAAAACTTTCGTATTGTGCAGCCAATAGTAAATACACAAATAAAAGACAAATAAGAAATATATAAATAGCTTGATTTCCAGTAGCTACTTCATCTCTTGTAATACCTGCCCAATCAATATCATAACCTCTTGGCAGCTTTGTTTTAGCCACTTCTTGAATTGCTGAAATTACCGTACCGCTACTATAACCTGCTTTTGCTTCACCATTTAATTCTGCTGATGGATACATATTATAACGTGTAATTTGGTCAACACCATACACTTTTTCAATATCCATAAAAGCGGAAAGGGGAACCATTTCGCCAACATCGTTTTTAACAGTTAGTTTTAAAATATCTTCTGGTTTAGAACGATATTCGGGCAATGCTTGCACCATTACTTTATACATTTGGTTAAACTTGATAAAGTTTGTAGCGTATTCGCTGCCAAGCATGGTTTGTAATGTCCCCATCGCATTGTTTACTCTTACACCTTTTTGTGCAGCTTTGTCATTATCAATATGTAGCATAAACTGCGGATAACTGGCATCAAAAATGGTAAATGCACTTGCAATTTCGGGTCGTGCTTTTAAATCTAAAAGGAATTGATTTACTACTACTTCCATTTTTTTGAAATCACCGCTTCCTGTTTTATTCAAAAGGCGTAATTCAAAGCCGCTTGCATTACCATAACCAGGTACTGCTGGAGGTGGAAAAAACTCAATTTTAGCATCTTTAATATGCTTTGTTTTTTCTTCAATGATTGCAATAACATCATCCACACTTTCTTTTCTGTTGTCCCAATCTTTTAGGTTAATTAAGCAAGTGCCATAAGTTGCCCCTGTTCCGTCCGACAAGATATTTGTCCCTGCTAATGAAGAAACGGATTTTATGGCATCAACACCCAAACAAGATTTTTGAACTTCGTTTACAACTGCTTTTGTTCGTTCTAATGTTGCACCCGATGGTGTTGTAATACTTGCATAAAAGGTACCTTGGTCTTCGTTTGGAATAAATCCCGAAGGCAAAATTTTACCTAAACCCCAAGTTCCCAAACAGAAAATAAACAATGCCAAGAATGTAATAACTCTTCTGTTTACAATATAACCAAGTAGTTTTTGGTAACTGTTTGAAAGTTTGTTGTAACGATTATTGAATCCATATAAGAATTTGATTAACCAGTTTCTCTTTTTCTCTTTTCCGTGTGTGTTTTTTAGTAATATGGCACATAAGGCAGGGGTTAATGTCAATGCACTAATTCCTGAAAGCACGATTGAGATCGCCATTGTAACCGAAAATTGTCGGTAGAAAATACCCACAGGGCCAGACATAAATGCAACAGGAATAAATACTGCTGACATTACTAATGTGATGGCTATAATCGCCCCGCTAATTTCTTTCATTGCTATTTCGGTTGCCGTTTTTGCATCTATGTTAAGTTCTTCCATTTTGGCATGAACTGCTTCAACTACCACAATTGCATTGTCCACCACAATTCCAATTGCTAAAACCAATGCAAACAAGGTTATTAGGTTAATTGAAAACCCAAATAGTTGCATAAAAAAGAATGTTCCAATAAGCGAAACGGGTACTGCAATGGCAGGGATTATTGTAGAACGAAAATCACCTAAAAAGATAAATACAACTAAAGCCACTAGCAAAAATGCTTCTAATAATGTTCTCAAAACTTCGTGTACCGAAGCATCTAAAAATTTAGAAACATCATAGCTCATTTCATAATCCATTCCATTAGTGAAAGTTGATTTTTTGATTTCAGCCATTCTCAACTTTACATTTTTTATTACCTCACTTGCATTAGAACCTGGCAATTGTTTAAGCATAATTGCAGCACATGGCTTGCCGTTTAGTTTGGCTTCAACATCAAAATAAATAGTGCCAAACTCCACATCCGCAATGTCCTTTACTCTTAAAATTTGTCCCTTAATGGTTGATTTTATGGCAATATTTTCAAACTCTTCTTTGGTATTGTATTTACCTGTGTATTTAATTACATATTGTAAGGCTTGTGCTTTTTTATCAGAACTTTCACCAACTTTTCCAGGAGCTGCTTCTACGTTTTGTTCTTCTAAAGCTGTTAAAATATCTTCGGTTGATAGTTTGTAATTGAGCATTTTATCCGGTTTTAACCAAACCCTCATTGCATATTCTTTTGCTCCTAAAATATCTGCATAACCAACACCGTTTACACGTTTTAATTCTGCCAAAATATTAATATCGGCAAAGTTGTAAAGGAATTTTTCTTCAACCGTTGTATCGTTGCTGTATATGTTTAAGTACATCAACATTGCGTTTTCTTCCTTAGCAATTTTTACCCCATTACGGATAACTTCGGCAGGTAGTTCGCCCATTACAGCAGCTACTCTGTTTTGTACGTTTACGGCAGCTACATCGGGGTTAGTACCAACTTCAAATAATATTTGCACTACACCTACACCATCGTTTCCAGCATCGCTACTCATATATTTCATTCCAGGAACTCCGTTAATGGCACGTTCTAAAGGAACAATGGCTGCTTTAGTTACAGTTTCGGCATTTGCTCCTGTGTATTCTATGGTTACGTTTACTTCGGGCGGTGCTATGCTTGGGAATTGGGTCATTGGCAACTGCGTAACCGCCAATGCTCCCAATAGTATTATGATTAACGAAATAACTATTGACAGAACGGGTCTGTGTATAAATTTATTAAACATAAAATCAGTTTTTTAGTTGTGAAATAACTTGTTGCATTGGCACAAAATCTGTTTGGATTTTATCGCCTTCTTTCACGTTTTGTATGCCTTCGTAAATGATTTTGTCATTTGTAGAAAGTCCGCTTTCAATAACATACAGATGCGGTAAACGTTGCCTTATTACAATGTTTCTTTGCTTTATAACATTGTTTGCATCTACCACAAAAACATAAAATTTATCCTGTATTTCAAAGGTTGCTTTTTGTGGAATGATTAAAGCATTTTTCAGTTCGCTTGTCAATTGAACTTTGCCGCTTGAACCGTGTTTGAGCAACAAATCAGGATTTGGAAACTTTGCCCTGAAAGCAATGTTGCCCGTATTTTTGTCAAACTCTCCGTCAATGGTTTCAACTGTCCCTTTATATTTGTGGGCTTGTCCGTTTGCTAAATAAAGTGTGATGTTCCCCTTCTCTCCGTTTGCTTTTTGGTTGGTGTAACCCAAGTATTCCTTTTCCGAAACATTGAAATAGGCATACACTTCTTTGTTGTTTGAAAGGGTTGTCAATAACGTTCCTTCATCAATCAAACTGCCTGTTTTAAAAGGAATGCGGTTTATTGTTCCATCAAAAGGTGCTTTAATTTCAGCAAGCGATAAACTAATGTTTGCACTTGCTTCATTGGCTTTTGCTTCGTCAATTTTTGCATTGGCAGCATCTAAATTGGCTTTTGCTTTTTCTAATTCTGTTTTGGAAACAATTTTTTTGTCGGCTAAGGTCTTAACACTTTCAAGTTCCAATTCGGCTGTCTTTGCCTCTGCAATGGCGGTTTTGAGCATCGCTTTTGCTTTTAAAAGTTCCTTTTGAAACTCTTGACTGTTAATACTGAAAAGGGTTTGACCTGCTTTTACAGGTTTGCCTTCGTCCACATAAATTTTTTCTATGTAGCCCTTAATTTTTGCCCGTATTTCTATGTTTTGAAACGATTGTATTTCGGCAATATATTCACTTGTATAAGTGGTGTCCGTTGCAAGCGGACTGGTTACAGGGAATTTCCCTGCTTCGGTTTTGGTTTCTTTATTGGATGTGCAAGCAGCAAAGCCCACAGCGATGCTAAATAGCAATACTATTCTGTTCATTGATTTTTTTGAAATTGTTAAAAATGAAAACAGGTTTGGCGGTAACGCCAAACCAAAGCCAATTCAATTTTTTGAATGGCTTAAATTAAAAACGCTTGAAAGGGGGAATTACGCCTTGGGTGGCGGTGGCACAATTTCGGGATGAAATTGTGAACTGTATTGTTCTTTATAATCTGTTGAAACAGTTATATGAAGTCCGTTGTCAAAAATATTGATTTTTTCAACTTTGCTTCTATTGTGAAAACTGAAGTCCTTTTTTATGGTAAAGCTATTACCTTCTTCGGTGTCATTTTCATCATGTTCGGCAATTGCGTCCTTTATATCGAGTACATTTTCAAGTACAATTTCTACAACGCTTTCCATATCGTTGTAGGTCAAATCTTCGGGAACATAGTCGGGCTTTGCATCTGGTGTGTTCACACTGCAGTTGAAGATGTGAACCGCCATAAACAGCCAAAAAAGTCGGAAAATAATATGTTGTCTAAACGCTTGCATTTTGCGGTTCGAAGATACTCAATAATTTGTGATGTCCTAATGGTGCGGTAGGAGATTTGGCTCTTTTGGTTTTGCGAAGGGTCGGCATGTGCGATAGGGCAAAACCAAATGTGCCAAATGTGAGTCGGCAAAAAATTTGAACTAAAAATGTGAGGTTGGAAAAATAAAAAATACTGAAGGTTCGGCTGGTCAGGTCGTGGTCAAATTGTCGGCAAGTTTTGCAAAGTCAGGTCGTTTTTTGCTGTCGGTTTGGGGTTGCTCTGTCGGTCGTGTCTTGTACTGAAATAGGTTGACCATTTTTGGGTTTATAATAGTGTTAGGTTTTTAAGTTTTTTCTGCCCTAAAAATGATTTCAAAGAATAAAGTGGGAGCTGTGCTCCCATTTCATTTTCAGTGCGAACAAGGTTTTGGCACTATCCGAGTTGCTCCTCAGCATTGCTCGTTTCCATCCTCACTTGAACTTGTCAAAGATAATTAATTAGGTTTTAGTTGTTGCATAGCTTTTGTATTTTTGTTTGTTATATTTTAAATGAACCGATTGCGGTGTTGCTAAATCTAAGCTCCAGTGCAATCTTTTATTGTTATAAATGTCTACGGCTTGCTTCATCATTTTTTTGGCTATTGCGATGCTTGGCAATGTTTTTCTTAATCCAAACTCATATTTTAGTATTCCATTAATCCTTTCCGCTACTGCATTTTCATATGGGTCGTACTTTTGTGTTGTACTCATCACAAAACCTTTATTTCCTGCAAAGGAGGTGTAATCTGGGCAGCAATATTGTTTGCCTCGATCACTATGATGAATAATGCTTTCGTGTTTAAATATGGTCATTTTATGAGCCATTGTTAATGCTTCTTTTACCATACTTACTTTCATGTTGTCTTCCAAACTCCAGCCCATTATCTTTTTCGAATAAGCATCTGTAACCAATGCTAAATAGGCATGACATTCATCGGTATTGATGTAAGTAATATCTGTCACAAATACTTGTTCTGCATGTGTTATTTCTATTTCCTTGATTCTATTTGGAGAGGTGTAATAGTAGTGATTAGAATCGGTCGTGATATGAAAGCGTTTGGTTTTACGAATAAGTAAACCTTGATCTCGTAACAAATTATTTAATCCATCTCTACCCATTTTAATTTCAACCTTCGGTAACTCTGGTCGAAGATGCTCCCATAGCTTTACGGTGCCCGTTTGAGGCATTTCCTTGCGTATTTCTGCTACTTTCTGAAGTACAACCTCGTTCTTCATCTCTTTTTCTTTAAATGCGCGTATACGTTTGTAAAAAGCTTGTTTACTTATCCCGAATACCTGATACAGCCACTTTATTTTAAAAGCTTTTTCTTCTTTCGCTGTATCTCGTTGGCCAAGTATTCGGGTAAATACTTTTTTGAAAGTTCCTGGCCTGTGATGTTTTCAAACTCTACAATCATGTCCTGCTGGAACTCTTTGACAAACATCAGTTCTTCTATTTTCTCCTTAAGCTTTTTAATTTCTTGATCTTTACTCATACCATTAGATTTTGCGTTAAAGTTAGAAAGTTTTTTTATCCAATAAGCAATCGTACTTCGAGATATGTTGTACTTCTTTGATGCATAATTAGCTGAAATAAGGCCATTCTTGATTTCGTCAATGACAGATAATTTGAAGTCAAAACTTACTTCTTTGCCTCGTCTTTTTCGACAGGCGTCTTTTTTTTGTGTTTCCATGTTAACCAAAGGTTGTTTAAGTTTTGGTCAACCTATTTCAGGACGAGGGGTCGGGTAGGGTTGCACCTAACGGTTTCGGGCTTGGCGAAGGTGGCGATTTTCACCACAAATGTTGATGCGGTGAACCAAACTTTCTTTAACCACAAAT
>Ga0247835_1003913_pt1 | contig 13637 bp, 12 predicted proteins | sample LaCtaG_3_FD_189912 | JGI IMG/M metagenome (GOLD analysis project Ga0247835, IMG submission 189912) | Freshwater microbial communities from meromictic Lake La Cruz, Castile-La Mancha, Spain - LaCruzMarch2015_13.5m | ecosystem: Environmental > Aquatic > Freshwater > Lake | place: Spain: Castile-La... | reverse complement strand
GGCCGAGCACCGGGACGCCCCTCTGCGCCTGCTCCTGGAGGACGCCGAAAGCGGCGCGGTCCGGCTCGACCAGCCGGTCGCGCCCTTCGCCGAGCGCCGCTTCGGGCCGCGTTATGTCACCGCGGAGGTCATCGATGTACCTGTCTAAGCTCACCCTCGACCCCCAGCATCCCCAGGCCCGGCGCGACCTCAGCAGCCCCTATGAGATGCACCGCACCTTGACCCGCGCCTTCGCCCCGGACGCGCAGAGCCCGCCGCCGCGCTTCCTCTGGCGGCTGGAATCCGGCCGGGACACCAGGCCCGCCGCCACCGTCCTGGTGCAATCCGACAGCGCCGCCGATTGGTCGGTATTGACCGCCATGCCCGGCTATGCCCCCCAGGTCCAGGGTAACAAGCCGGTGGACCTGGAACGTCTGATCGACCGACCTGGAAGACAGTTCCGGTTTCGCCTGCTCGCCAATCCCACCGTCACGCGCGATGGGAAGCGTCACGGCCTGACCAGGGAGGAGGATCAACTGGACTGGCTCACCCGCCAAGGAGTCAACTACGGCTTCGGCCTGTGCGCCTGTCTGCGCCTGGGCAACGGGCGTATCCAAACCCGCCAAAGCAACCCGGGCCGACGTATCACCCTTCAATCCGTCCTGTTTGAAGGCACGCTGGAGGTACGCGATGTCGCGCGCCTGTGCGCGGGAGTCAGCAGTGGACTCGGTCACGGAAAGGCGTTGGGACTTGGCCTTCTTTCGCTCGCCAGGATCGCATAAGGGGTAGATTTTTTCAGGCGCCTTTCGCGGCGGCCTGTTGTTGGTCCGCCGCTTAGGCTAGATTGCCCCCATCACCGTGGACGTAAACACAGAGGCCGCCATGCAAACCTTCAGCGTCCGAGAACTTCGCGACCATACCGCAGACCTGGTACAGGCGGCCGAGTCCGGCAAGCGCTCGATCGTCACCAGGCACGGTCAGCCGGTGTTCATCGCGGTGCCCTTCGACGAGGAACTCCTGCGGGAAGGAGTGGCGCTCGCCCTGGCGACCAAGTTGTTCGATGACGAGGCGATCTCCTTAGGCAAGGCGGCCCGGTTGGCAGGGATAAGCCTGCCGGACTTCATCGATCATCTGGGCCGGTTGCACATCCCGGTCGCTCGACCACGACCGGGGGAGTTGGAGCAGGAGTTGAAACCCTTTGGCTGACATCGTCGTCGCGAGCGCCCGATCATGCTCCCCCCACTGAAACCCATCGCCATGAAAGAACGGATTTCGCTGATCTTCATCGAGCACGGCGAAATCGACGTGCAGGACGGCGCCTTCGTCGTCATCGATAAGGCCGGGGTGCGCGTCCACATCCCGGTCGGCAGTATCGCCTGCATCATGCTGGAGCCCGGCACCCGCGTCTCCCACCGCGCCGCCGCCCTGGCCGCCCGGGTCGGGACCCTGCTGGTCTGGGTCGGCGAGGCCGGGGTGCGGCTCTATGCCGCCGGCCAGCCGGGCGGGGCGCGCTCCGACCGCCTGCTCTACCAGGCCAAACTGGCCCTGGACGACCAGGCCAGACTCAAAGTCGTCCGCAAGATGTATGAACTGCGCTTCGGCGAGGCGCCGCCGGAACGGCGCAGCGTCGAGCAACTGCGCGGCATCGAGGGCGCGCGGGTCAAGAAGACCTATGACAATCTGGCCAAGCGCTTCGGCGTCAACTGGAAGGGGCGCCGCTACGATCACACCGATTGGGACAGCAGCGATCTGCCCAACCTGTGCCTGTCGGCCGCCACCGCGTGCCTCTACGGCATCACCGAGGCCGCCATCCTGGCCGCCGGCTATGCCCCCGCGGTCGGCTTCATCCACACCGGCAAACCCCAGTCCTTCGTCTATGACATGGCCGACATCGTCAAATTCGACACCGTGGTCCCGGTGGCCTTCCAGATCGCCGCCAAGGAGCCCACCAACGCGGAGCGCGAGGTCCGCCTGGCCTGTCGTGATTGCTTCCGCAAGACCAAACTGCTCGGCAAGATTATTCCGATGATCGAAGAGGTCCTGGCGGCCGGTGAACTCAAGCCCCCGGAAGACCCGGAAGAGTCCGTCGGACCGGCCTTCCCCGCACCTGAAGGGATCGGCGATGTTGGTCATCGTAACTGAGAATGTACCGCCCCGGCTGCGCGGACGCCTGGCGGTCTGGCTGCTGGAGATCCGCGCCGGGGTCTACGTGGGCGACCCGTCCAAGCGCCTGCGCGAATTCATCTGGGAGCAGGTCACGGAAGGCGTGGACGACGGCAACGCCGTCATGGCCTGGACCACCAACACCGAATCCGGGTACGACTTCGAGACCATTGGCAAGAATCGCCGCGTACCGGTAGACTTCGACGGCCTGCGATTGGTAAGCTTTTTGCCGCCGGAAGCCTCGAAAAAAGCTCCTTAACAATACGGAACGTACCCCATTGAAAAGCGCACACATTTGGTACATTTTTCCTGCTTGGAATTTCCAAATGAAATCATAGGGTAACAAGCAGAGTATTCCCCGCGCACGCGGGGATGAACCGGAGTTGATTGCGTTGACGCTCCAATCATTTGTGTATTCCCCGCGCACGCGGGGATGAACCGGCGTTCTCGGCATTGACGCTGATAGGTACGCCGTATTCCCCGCGCACGCGGGGATGAACCGCATCTTTTATCGCGCCTTTCAAACTTCGTTACGTATTCCCCGCGCACGCGGGGATGAACCGGCGGCATTCCATCGCGTGCATTTTCATCCACGGTATTCCCCGCGCACGCGGGGATGAACCGCCCTCAATAGCGAGAAATAGCAATGTTCCCCAGTATTCCCCGCGCACGCGGGGATGAACCGCGAGCGAGTATCACCTGACTCGGTGTCCCGAAGTATTCCCCGCGCACGCGGGGATGAACCGTGGGGTGAGCCCGTGCTGCAAGCATTGGTAGAGTATTCCCCGCGCACGCGGGGATGAACCGGTGATGTCACCGGACCGTCCATGTCCCGTGAAGTATTCCCCGCGCACGCGGGGATGAACCGGCGCCCGAGACCCGCGGACGCAAGCCGTTGCCGTATTCCCCGCGCACGCGGGGATGAACCGTGTGCCACCGTTGCAGGCTTCTATCAGCATTTGTATTCCCCGCGCACGCGGGGATGAACCGCACTGCTGGTCCATGCAGAACGAGATTCGGTCCGTATTCCCCGCGCACGCGGGGATGAACCGAGTTCGTGTTTACTCCTGACGAGTTGCGCATAGTATTCCCCGCGCACGCGGGGATGAACCGGTCGGGTTGTATAAATCCCCGGTGTTAATGTAGTATTCCCCGCGCACGCGGGGATGAACCGGTCGCACCGATTCACCCCTATACCCTGGACAAGTATTCCCCGCGCACGCGGGGATGAACCGATACAAGGTAGCCTTGCCGGTCTCCACCATGGGTATTCCCCGCGCACGCGGGGATGAACCGTAGCGCGGTTGCGGGTTATAGCAATGCCTGCCGTATTCCCCGCGCACGCGGGGATGAACCGGCCGCCCTGGTCCGGGAACTGGCTGTGGAGCAGTATTCCCCGCGCACGCGGGGATGAACCGCCCTACCAGGTCCGCCCCGCCGCCCCCGCCCCGTATTCCCCGCGCACGCGGGGATGAACCGACCAAGCGCACCAAGCCGGAGTCCGTATGAGCGTATTCCCCGCGCACGCGGGGATGAACCGGTTCCTACCTCCCCGCCGTCCTGATCGACCGCGTATTCCCCGCGCACGCGGGGATGAACCGGTGCCGCGGGCGCGCGGCCCAGGTGTCGTATCGTATTCCCCGCGCACGCGGGGATGAACCGACTTGGCGAACTGATAGGGAATAACTCAATATGTATTCCCCGCGCACGCGGGGATGAACCGCGCAGGGACACGGACGCGGGGGACTCATAGGCGTATTCCCCGCGCACGCGGGGATGAACCGTCGTGCCAACTGGGCACCGGCCGGGAGACCTGGTATTCCCCGCGCACGCGGGGATGAACCGTTGCAGTGCCATCAGACTTGCTCCTCCCGGTGGTATTCCCCGCGCACGCGGGGATGAACCGAGCGATTTCTTCCGCCAGGTGAACGCGGCGGCGTATTCCCCGCGCACGCGGGGATGAACCGGCGTAGGGGCGGCCGTGCTTGCTGTTGACGTGGTATTCCCCGCGCACGCGGGGATGAACCGGTAGGCCTGCAACCAGGAATGCAGGCGCGCGCGTATTCCCCGCGCACGCGGGGATGAACCGGCATCCGCCCAGGCGGGCCGCCCGCTGCCATCGTATTCCCCGCGCACGCGGGGATGAACCGGGTGCGAGGGCAGGACGGCACCGAGCCTGACCGTATTCCCCGCGCACGCGGGGATGAACCGAAAGCTGCGCAATCCTCGCGCATCTTAGCGCGGTATTCCCCGCGCACGCGGGGATGAACCGACCCTTGCGCAATTGTGCGAGGGTGACATGGGGTATTCCCCGCGCACGCGGGGATGAACCGCCAGGAATATCATCGGGACCAATCTCGCCCTTGTATTCCCCGCGCACGCGGGGATGAACCGTAGCCGTATATCTCCAGTCGTATCTGGTTATTGTATTCCCCGCGCACGCGGGGATGAACCGCTATGCGAATGAATCATTCCGTTTACGGTCGGGTATTCCCCGCGCACGCGGGGATGAACCGTACTTCCATTTCCGGCGGGTATGCTCCCGTGGGTATTCCCCGCGCACGCGGGGATGAACCGATCGATTGCGTTGCGATAACTGCCGTTCTCCCGTATTCCCCGCGCACGCGGGGATGAACCGACAGGTTATTGGTTAACACCAATGACAGGTTAGTATTCCCCGCGCACGCGGGGATGAACCGTTTTTGGCGTTCTTTAGCGTCGCTCTATCTTTGTATTCCCCGCGCACGCGGGGATGAACCGCGTTACCGCAATCCATACAGTCGCGTTCACGAGTATTCCCCGCGCACGCGGGGATGAACCGACACCAACGTCCGCCAGGCGCACAGCGCCGGGGTATTCCCCGCGCACGCGGGGATGAACCGTACACCGGCGAGACCGAGGATGTCCCGGTCGGGTATTCCCCGCGCACGCGGGGATGAACCGGCCCTGGTATTTCTGTTCATCGCCGGGATTCTGTATTCCCCGCGCACGCGGGGATGAACCGACGAACTGGTCGATTCGCCCCTCTTGGCTCGCGTGTATTCCCCGCGCACGCGGGGATGAACCGATCGCCATATCCCACCGCCCCGCGGCCCGGCACGTATTCCCCGCGCACGCGGGGATGGTATTCCCCGCGCACGCGGGGATGAACCGCCTGTTGAGCGTGCGCAGCCCGGCGGATGTGTGTATTCCCCGCGCACGCGGGGATGAACCGCTGAGGCGCTGGCGAGGGGCGACCTGCGCGCAGTATTCCCCGCGCACGCGGGGATGAACCGATTGAGCCGTTCGGCGCCGAGCAGGCAGTGCGGTATTCCCCGCGCACGCGGGGATGAACCGGATGCGTCGGGCCGCCGCGGCGCCGCGGAGCCCGCGCCCAAGTATTCCCCGCGCACGCGGGGATTGTCGGCGCCACCGTGAAAGTGGTGCGAAACAGCCGACAACAAAGCGGACCGCCAATGGCATCGGTGGAACACTGATGGGGCAGGAACGGAGACGCCGCCGGTCACGCAGGGTGACTGGCGGCGGTCAAGGGCGAGCGCTGGTGCGGATGTAACTCAGGGGTCGGTCTGATCACGCATGCGATAGCTGCGACCTTCGATGACCACCGACTCGGCGTGATGGAGCAGCCGGTCGAGCAAAGCTGACGTCAGGGTACTATCGTTGTTGAAGGTTTCCGGCCACTGCTTGAAGGCCCGGTTGGTGGTGATGACGGTGGAGCCGCGCTCGTAGCGCTGGCTGATGACCTGGAACAGGCCGTCGGCGCCGAACTTGTCGATCGGCAAGTAGCCTAGCTCATCGACTTATGTGGAGCTCCACATAAATCGACGACTTCGGCTATGTCAAAAAAAGCGAGCAAGAGACCCAGGTCTTGTTTGAACTGATCGCCCACCGCTACGAGCGCACCAGCCTGATCATCACCTCCAACCAGCCGTTTGCCGACTGGGACCGCATTTTCCCCGACCAGAGCATGACCGTCGCGGCCATCGACCGCCTGGTCCACCACGCCAGCATCATCGAGGTCAGCAGCGACAGCTATCGCCGCAAGCAGGCGCTGGATCGCCTCGCCGCCACCCCCGCACCACCCGCGGCACCGCCCACCGGCCTGCCCGCCTGAGGTCACCCGGCCGCCCCACACGGCCGGATCGTCAACCCCCGCCCCGGCGTCGGCCGCCGCGCCCCTGGCGGGGCTGCGCACGGCCAGTCGCCCTTCGGGCTCCCAGCCGTGCGCAGCCCCGCCAGGGGCGCCCACCACCTCAGCTCTACCGCACTCACTGGCCCTATCGCTCCGACCCGACCACCGGCTAAGATAGTTGTCACTGACCGGCCAAGATAGTTGACATCAGATACCCCACTCACAAGCGCAGCCAGAGTCGCAGCTATAGCCGCATCCTCGACTGCAAACAAAGCACCATCGTTGGCTAGAACAACCACTTCAGCCACAGCTAAAGCCACCATGGATCCCGGAACGAGCGCGGAGACCGTCGACCAGAAGCGCCCCCAGCGGAGCCCCAATCCCGCCGCAACTATGAAACCAATCAGCACTAGCGCCCCAAGGGAAAAGTCTGAGGCACTGACACCGGTTTCCCCCGCGGTTCGGAACGACGTCACCTTAAGCGCCGATAGGACGGAGAAAGTGAGCAGGCCTAAGAAGAAGATCGCTGCCCCTGCCATCAATACGGCAATTAGGCCCGCAGGAACACTGGCAAGCACTGAAGCCCAATTTCGCCACCCGCCCCGCCCGAGCCGCGCCCCGCTGAAATCAGCCCCGGTGAGGTCCGCCCCACGGAACGAGACCCCACGCAGGTCGGCCCCACGAAAACTCGCCCCCCGCAGGTCGCCGGTGAGGCTCCACCCGCGCAGCCGTTGTCCGGAAAAGTCCTTCGCCATCGCCGCCCCCCGCTCGTCGCCCCAGGAAATCTACCCCAGCCGCCGCTGGATTCTAGCCGAGCCGGCCTGTCTTGGCATAGAAACGGAAGGGGAACCGGTCCCAGGCGGCAGGACTGCACCGGCACCCGCGCGCGCCTGCAATCCGAAATTCGCGGCTTCAGTCTCCGCGTTATGCTGCCGGACGGGGCATTGACCCCGTCCGAAACGTTTTCGCCGGACCTTCGGGCTCGAATCGACGGTCGGCGATGCAATGAACATTCGGGACGAGACGAATGTCCCGTCCCGCCGCGGTTGCAAACCGTTTCCCGGTCAGGCGGCCATTCTCTTGTCATTGAGCAATGATAAGCAAAGGGTGCGGATCGCACCGACCTCCCGTTGAAATTCTCGCTGAGCCTCTTCGGCTGGCAACGCATCAAAGATGTCAGGGAGTTGCACTGCACGACCCATGATCTCATCGGCGATCTTGTGCCTTAACTGCCGCCGCACATAGAGGCAATTGTCGGCGTGGAAAAAGGTTTCAACCGCTTCCGATGCGGTCATGGCGCCGCCGACCAGTGATTCAACGACGCCGAGTGACAGCAACGCAAAAGATGCGAGGCGCTGTCCCTCGTTATCGGACTGCGACAGGAGCGTTTGGATATCAACCCGTTGTTTCATGGCTTGCTTCCGTCTGGAAAGAATTTCACGCCTGCCACTTGTCCGGATGCGTGCTCAAAATAGTGCACGTCACCGCCGCGACCTTTCTTGATGATCTTCTGCCATTTTCCTGGAAGGAGTTGGCGGAGATATTGCAGCACTGCCGGATTGCGCACAGGATACTTGAGCGCATCGCCTTTGGTCGGCGTCCAGTCGGGCGGAACAGAGCCGGACGCATGAACATTTTGGTACAGATGAAGGGGCATCGTTGTGCCAAACTTGACCGATTCCAAGCACGAATGGATTTACCTTGCGCAGGTGTCGAGCAAGATCGCTGCCATCCCCTCTAATCGCCCCAGGCATCGCGGTTGGCGGAGATTTCGCGCTCCATTTGGGCTGGATCGCCGACGGGTCTCGCGGCGAAGGCAGGGCTGTCCAGGATTTTCAGCAGGGCAGCGCCGCTGCCTTTGACCGCCCCCGGTGCGCCGAGCGGCGCAAGGATGGTCACGATCGCCCGTGCGGCCTGTGACAAACGCACGGGCTCGCGCAGGGTCACCCGGCCGTCCGGGCTGATTTCGGCTTCGACTGCTTGCAACATCGTCGGTATCCGTCTGTAAGCTTCGGTTCTGCTGAAGCTGGAATCAGTTCGCAAAGAGTCGCCAGTCATCAACCGGGGCTTGGAAATCACCCAACGGACGCGGCCGGGGCGGCGTCCAATCGCTCAGCGGGGAGATGATGTCTCCCAGGATCAGACCCTTCCCGGCGATCTCGGGTGGCGGCTGACGCCGCGGGGACGCGGGCGGCTCATCCAGCACCAAGAAGACAGCCTCCATCCGGACACCCGGGGCTAGCGGAGGCAAATCGACGATCTGTCCATGTTTGTTCGTCTCGACGATCAGTCATGTGGCTTGCATGTCGAATGTCCCCGAACGGTCAGCAAGACGGCAGTATGGGCCTGGCGCCTGCCGCGCCCGTCGCGGCGGGTACGGCATCATGGCCTAGAGTATAAGGCCGAGGTATAGGCCGAGGAGGCACGCAGGCCAGCCTTGATCGTCGTTCCGGCCAACGAACGCGTAGGGTACGCCGTGCGCACCTGTAACGCCCGCGCAGTTCGGGGGTTACAGGTGCGCACGGCGCACCCCACGGACCTGCCGTCCGCGCCGGACGGGCTGCAAACCCCGTCCGGCGTAGACCTTTCGCGCGTGGGTCGGCCTGAAGGCCGACCTACACTGCGGTGCCGGTTGCCGGGCTGGCGCCTGTCAGCAGCCCGCCCGATACCGCAGGTCGAGGGTATAGGGATGCTCTCCGGCCGGCTCCTCCGCCGGTGCATCAATGATCCCGGAGCTATGCCCCATGAGCCGGAAGCGCGCGATGCGCCGGCTCTCGGCCTCATAGCTGTTGACCGGGAAGTTGGACTCACTGCGCCCGCCCGGGTGGGCGACATAGTAGGTGCAGCCGCCCAGGCTCGCGCGGTTCCAGGTATCGACGATCTCGAACACGAGCGGACTGTGGGCGGGGATGGTGGGGTGCAGGCCGGAGGGCGGGTTCCAGGCCTTGAAGCGGATGCCGGCGACGAACTCGGCCTTGCGGCCGGTGGGGCGCAGGGGGACGCGGCGGCCGTTGCAGGCGAGTACGTGACGGTCGCCGACCATGCCGTTGACCTTGACCTGCATCCGCTCGACCGAACTGTCGACGAAGCGGGAGGTGCCTTGGGCCGTGACCTCCTCGCCCAGGACGTGCCAGGGTTCGATGCCGGCGCGCAGTTCCATGTGGATGCCGTTCTCCAGCACCAGGTCCCCGTAGTGGGGGAAGCGGAACTCGAAGAAGGGGTCGAACCAGGCGGACTCGAAGGGGTAGCCGGCACGGCGCAGGTCGCAGATCACGTCCTCGAAGTCGACCCGTGCGAAGTGGGGCAGGAGGAAGCGGTCATGCAGTTCGGTGCCCCAGCGCACGGGCTTGCGGGCATAGGGTTCCTTCCAGAAGCGCGCCACCAGGGTGCGCAGGAGCGCGATTTGGGCCAGGCTCATGCGGGCGTGGGGCGGCATCTCGAAGCCGCGGAACTCCACCAAGCCCTGACGCCCGGAGGCGCTGTCGGGCGAGTAGAGCTTGTCGATGCAGAACTCGGTGCGGTGGGTGTTGCCGGTGACATCGGTCAAGAGGTTGCGCAGGACCCGGTCGACGATCCAGGGCTGGGCGACCTGCCCTTGCGGCATCTGCTGGAAGGCGATGGCCAGCTCATAGAGCCGGTCGTCGCGCGCCTCGTCCACCCGCGGGGCCTGGCTGGTGGGGCCGATGAACATGCCGGAGAAGAGATAAGACAGGCTCGGGTGGTGCTGCCAGTAGGTGATCAGGCTCTGCACCAGGTCGGGGCGACGCAGCAGCGGGCTGTCGGCCGGGGTGGGACCGCCGAGCGTCACATGGTTGCCGCCGCCGGTGCCGGTGTGGCGGCCGTCGAGCATGAACTTCTCGGTGCCCAGGCGGGCGAGCCGGGCCTCGGCGTAGAGGATATCGATGTCGCGCACCAGGTCGTCCCAGGACTCGGCCGGGTGGATGTTGACCTCGATCACGCCCGGGTCGGGGGTGACGGCAAGCTTCTGCAGCCGATGGTCGCGCGGCGGCTCGTAACCCTCGATGATAATGGGCATCTTGAGCTCCGCGGCCGTGTCTTCCAGACACAGGGCGAGATCCAGCCAGTGCTCCAGGTGGGTCAGCGGGGGCATGAAGCAGTAGAGCCGGCCCGCGCGCGCCTCGATACAGAGGGCGGTGCGCACCAAATCGGGGTGCAGGTCGTCCGGCAGGGCGACCTGGGGGTGCAGCGACTGGTGCGAGTCGTCGGCCGGGGTCAGGCGGCCATAGCGCGCGGCGATGCCCCGCGGGTCGGTGCCCTGCTCGCGGAGCGTCTGCGGGGGTTGCGCCGGCTGCACCAGTTGGCTGTAGCGGCGCGTCACCTCGTCGGTGGGCGAGCGCAGCGTCGCGACCGGCTCGAAGGGGTTGCGCTCCGGCACCTGGTCCAACTCGGCCTCCGGCAGGTAGGGCAGGCTGTCCAAGGGCAGGCGAAAGCCCATGGGTGAGTCGCCGGGGACCAGGAAGAGGCGCCCGTCGCGGAAGGTCCACTTGCCGCTCTTCCAGCCGCCCTGGTCGCCGAAGCCCCACCAGCGCAGCGGCAGGGCGTAGCCGGCCACCTGGTTCAAGCCCTGGTCGAAGAGCCGGGCGATGCGCTTGCGCTCGTTGGGGTCCTTGAGCTTGTTGTCCAGCGGGTCGACGTTGACCGGCAGGCGTTGCTCCTTCCACAGGTAGTACCAGACGTCCTCCCAGGCCGGTTCCGCGTGCTCCGGATCGACGCCCAGGTGCTTGGCCAGGGTGTGGATGAAGGTCTGCGCCTGCTCAGGCCCGTGGCCGTAGTCCTTGCTCTCCAGCCCGAACAGCGCGGGGTCGCGCCACACCGGCTGCCCGTCCTTGCGCCAGTAGCAGGAGAGCGCCCAGCGCGGGAGCTGCTCGCCGGGGTACCACTTGCCCTGGCCGATGTGCAGCAGCCCGCCGGGGGCATAGTGGCCCTTGAGCCGCAGCAGCAGGTCCTCGGCCAGGCCCTTCTTGGTGGGCCCGAGTGCGGCGATGTTCCACTCCGCCCCCTCCATGTCGTCGATGGAGACGAAGGTGGGCTCACCGCCCATGGTCAGGCGCACGTCGTTGGCCTTGAGCTCGGCGTCGACCTTGTGACCCAGGTCCTGGATCGCCGCCCACTGTTCCTCGGTGTAGGGCTTGGTGACGCGCGGGTCCTCGTGGATGCGCCGCACCTCGTTGTGGAAATAGAATTCCACCTCGCACTTGTCCATGGCGCCGGTGATGGGGGCCGCGCTCAGGGGGTCAGGCGAGCAGGCGAGCGGGATGTGGCCCTCGCCGGCGAAGAGCCCGGAGGTGGGGTCGAGCCCGATCCAGCCGGCGCCCGGGCAGTAGACCTCGGTCCAGGCGTGCAGGTCGGTGAAGTCCTTCTCCGGCCCGGAGGGGCCGTCCAGGGACTTCTGGTCCGCGGTGAGCTGCACCAGGTAGCCGGAGACGAAGCGCGCGGCGAAGCCCAGGTGACGCAACACCTGCACCAACACCCAAGCAGAATCGCGGCAGGAGCCCTTGGCCAGCCCCAGGCTCTGCTCGCAGGTCTGGATGCCGGGCTCCATGCGGATCACATAGCCGATGGTCTCCTGCAGCCGCTTGTTGATGTCGACCAGGAAGTAGACCGTCTCGCGCGGGGTCTGGTCCACCCCCTCCAGCCACTTGGTGAGCAGCGGCCCCTCCTCCTTGATCTCCATGTAGGGCGCCAGCTCCTTGACGAGCTGCGGGTCGTACTTGAAGGGGAAGTTGTAGGCGTACTCCTCCAGGAAGAAATCGAAGGGATTGATCGTGATCATCTCCGCGATCACGTCGACTTCCACCGAGAGCTTGGTCGTCTTCTCAGGAAAAACAAGTCTTGCCAGGTAGTTACCGAAGGGGTCCTGCTGCCAGTTCAGGAAGTGCTCGGCCGGCTCGACCTTCAGCGAATAGGCGCGGATCGGCGTGCGGCAGTGGGCGGCCGGGCGCAGCCGGACCACATGGGGCGACAGGTTCACCGGGCGGTCGAACTGGTACTCGGTCTTATGATTGATCTGGACGAGGATCGACATGGAGGGGGGCCGGACTCCGAGGTTGGGCGAAGGCGATAGAGCGGGGAAGCAGGAACTGTTCCAGCGTAGCCGACCATGGTACCGGCCGGGTCCGCGCCCGTCCATGTTGGTTTGTGCCCTATGTTGGGGCGATTGTTCAGAGACTTGGCCTTGCGGGTGCGCATAGGGCTTGAGGCTTCGGCGCGGGAGGCGGGCAGGCGGGCGGCCCAGTGGGCGGGCATATTTTGGTGTTGGTCGCTGAGGCGCCCAACCGCCCGGAAGACCGGGGCCGAGGCGGGCAAGGTCCCCCTGGTGTAAAGCGGACATTACACCTTGCATCGAGCTTAGGTATCTGTATTTTAAGGATACGCCCTCAACTCGTGTCGTTCGGCCCCGAGAAAATGTCAAGAATCCTGAGATCAAGCGCCAAAATCCCCCCCGAAAACGGCTCGACTGTCAGCTTTCTTTACAGTCCCGCGTCCAGCATCCACGAAACGGGCACTGGATGACGGCGCCCATGCCGCTGCAAGCCTTGCGATTGCTGGATCCAGCCGTGATTCGATGAGGATCGCGCGAAATTGGCACGCCGATCGCCTCCACCGGTAGCGACCGAACTTATGGGCCGCGGCTCATTGGTCGTGGATTGCGGGGCGAGGTTGCGGGGGCTGAATCGGGAAAAGGGTACTGACCCCTTTTCCGTGACCCCTTTTCCGACCGGAGCGCGAGATCCTGCGCGCCAAGCGGCACCTCCCCACGGCACTGTATCTGGGCATCGCCGACGGTGCGGCGAGCAATTGGCGTTTCCTCGAACAGCACACCGATCGCCAACTGATCGATTTTTTCCATGCCACCGAATACGTTGGTAAGATCGCCCAAGCGACCTATCCGCAACGCCAGGCCGCGAGCAAGCGTTCACAGTGGCAGCATGAGCACTGCGGGAAACTCAAGCACGACCCCGCCGCCCTCGACCTGCTCATCGGCGACGCCGCGCGCCTGTCGCAGCGGCACGCCCTCTCGCAGACGCTCCGCGACGACGTCCTCAGCGCTTGGACCTACTTCACCAACCATCGCCACCAAATGGACTACCCCGGCTTCGTCGCCGCGGGACTGCCGATCGGATCGGGCGTCACCGAGGCCGCCTGCAAGACCTTGGTCAAGCAACGTCTGTGTGCCTCCGGGATGCGCTGGAAAAACACCGGGGCCAAGATCGTGCTCAGCCTACGTGCACTGGCGCACACCACCGGACGATGGGCGCAGTTCTGGCAGAAGATCGACCAGTTTGGGGCTGAGTGCTGCGGTTAGGTACATTATTTAGAGGCCGCACCCCCGGCCACCCTG
>Ga0247835_1003912_pt1 | contig 13641 bp, 21 predicted proteins | sample LaCtaG_3_FD_189912 | JGI IMG/M metagenome (GOLD analysis project Ga0247835, IMG submission 189912) | Freshwater microbial communities from meromictic Lake La Cruz, Castile-La Mancha, Spain - LaCruzMarch2015_13.5m | ecosystem: Environmental > Aquatic > Freshwater > Lake | place: Spain: Castile-La... | reverse complement strand
CCGCCGGTGCAAGCAAACACAATGCAACTCCCCCCCGAAATGAAAGCGGCCTGAGAGGCCCCCTCCCTTTACTACTTCTTCCCAACGACCCCGCGCTTCCGCAGCACGTCGCGCACCACCGCCCCGGAGGCCACCGACAGCGCGGTCTCGCCGGTGCGGCCGACGATCGCGGGGTCCGCGCCGCACTTGTCGAGGAGGAAGGCGACCATCCCCGCGTGCGACGCGGCCGCCGCCATCATGAGGGGCGTGCGCATCCGCGCGGTGGAGGTGTGGAACATGCCGTCGATGCTACCGCCGTGCGCGATGAGGAGCAGCAGGATCTCCTTGGTCGAGGGCTGCACCGTGGTCGTGTGCTCGAGGGCCTTGTGCACGAGCCGACCGATCGCCCCCTTGGACGCGTGCGCGCCGCGCTCCAGCAGCAGCTTGATCTGGCGAACCAACCCCTTGGACAACACGAAGGCAAGGGCCTCGCGGAACCCGCGCCTCTCCCGTGCGTTGACGTCGGCGCCGTCGCGGAGGAGCGTCTCGACGGCGTCCATCCACTCGAACCCGCGCGCCTTCTCGACGCCGCGCGCCAGCGCGATCAGGGGGGTCTCGTCGTTGTGGAGGCGGGCGTCGACGGGGATTCGCCTGAAGACACGCATCGCCCCGGCGACGTCCCCGCGCCACGCGCACAGCTGCGCCGGGAAGAGCCGCCCGCCCAGGGCCTCGTTGGGCCTCCTGTCCGCGCGCGGACCGTAGTACAGCACGTACCCCCGGTACCGCTCGTCCACGATCCAAAGCCCCGCCCCCGCGATCACGTGGAGCGCCGGCGTTGCGCCCGCCACCGAGCCGAAGTGGCGCAGGAGCCGGTTGTCGGCGCGAGAGTAGAAGGTGAGCGCGCGCGGGCCGCGGCAGTGGACGGATTCGGAGGTCTGCGCGACCCCGAACCGCTCGTCACCGCCCACCGCCAGCACCCCCCAGTACCCCGTCGACGAGAGCTCGAGCGCGTTGCCCCGGACCAGCGCGTCCGTGACGGGCTCCTCGACGGTGACGCGCGGCGGCGCGGGGAACTCGGCGGCGGGCGAGGCGACGGCGATCGTCTGCTGCACGAACGCCGCCTGCGCGTCGGGGAACATGGGGATGGTGTAGGCCACCTCGCTGCCGTGCGGCAGCACCACAAACGACGCCCCGTCGGTTCCGATCTTCCACCGCATCTCGTGCGTGCGCACGCGCTGTCCGTCCAGGTACGGCTGGCCGGGCGCCAGCGGCCGACGCACCTGCAGCAGCTGTGGCTCCGACGCCCAGGGGCACGCGCGCATGATCTCGTCGTAGCGATCGTCCCAGAGGGTCTTTCCCACGCGCTCGCGGCAGAATCGGTTCACGCGAGACAGCAGCGCCACGTGCTGGAAGGGGAGGACGGACGCGATGCCGTTGAGGAGGTCCGCGTGGATGGTGAAGATGTCGCGGAGCATTTCTCTTCTTTGGTCTTCTTTCTCTGTGGAGGTTTTGATTGGTTTTGTAAGTTGGGTTTATATATCAAAAAACTATGTAGTGTTTTTTTTTTCTTGTCAGGAGGTCGGTCGCCATGCCAGCGGAAAAGATGTGGCGTTGTGAAGAAGAAAAGTTTTACGCGGCCAGTCGGTGATGAGGTGCGCTCCTTTCATCTCGAGAAAGTCCATGCCCAGCAGGTTCACGTCGGCGAAGTGCCTGTCTGGCGGCGAGAGGTGGCAGATCACAGGCGGCGTCCCTTGGATCTCCACATTCAGGATTAGAGGCAGATTCGCATCAGCATCCACCATCGACCCCATCGCCGCCATGGAGAGAAAGGTGTATGGGCTTCCCGTGTCAACCATAAACACCACATTTCGGTATGGTCCTGTGGTGCTCTTCTTCCTAACCAGCAGGTTCACCATGTACCTTTTGTTTGCGCCAACCACCACTCCCTCAACGGGGAACACTGGCTCTCGCGCCGACACGCTCAAATACGGTGCGCCCTCCATTTCAGCCAGATGGTACAGATCTGATTCGTCGATATCGTTCAGCAACACGTCCACATCATGCGAATTAACCACCATTTCAGACCGAAAGTAAACGCTTGAACCAACACCATGCATCAACACGCACACCACTACTAGCACCCACACCCATCGCATATACTACCAGCACCCACACACTTCTTAAATACAACGCCGCCGCCATTGCCGCTGACCATATATAAAAGCCCTTTCAGAGGCCCAAGCGCCGCACGCCAGTCGTTTTAAAAGTTTTAGCCTCAAAAAACAAATGAGCAATGAGCAACCATCATCCAACTTCGGCTCCAAGCGTCCGCGCGAAGAGAAAGAGGCTAACCAGCCCCCCCCGACCTTCATGGGCTACAGCGCCGAGCGATACTTCAACAAGATGATGGCCGCCGGGGAGCTCATCGCCGAGCGCGACGCTCTGAAGGCCAAGCTCGCCGCCGCCGAGGCCACCATCGCCCAGCAGGCGGCCACCATCGCGGAGATGCGGGCGGTCTTCGAGGGCGCGAGCGCGCGGTTTGCGTCGGTTGAAAATAAATAGGAATATATAAAGCGTGTGCTCTGCTTGCTACACCCCAAATGGACACCCTCGCCAGCAAGCGCCAGCGCACCGACGCCGCCGATGCCTTCTACGCGAACCCGGCCATCGTGATGGAGATCGTGACGGAGCGCGACGAACTGCGCGGGCAGCTCGCCGCCGCCAACACCAGGATCGCGCGGCTCGAAAACGTGGTCGCGCAGACCCGCCAGCACCTCGCGGCGCTGTTTGCGATCACCGAGTAAAGAGCGTTCAATCACAAATGCGGCGGCCAGCGCTCGACCAGCACGCCCAGCGCCCCCAGCGCGCGCACCGACCCGTCGGTGAAGGGCGCCGCATTCACCGGCGCGCACACGACGGCGCCGGCCTCGTCGCGGAGGCGGCGGTTGCCGTCGTCGGAGGTGAGCATGACCCTGCCCGCGCAGACCCCCGACAGGGGCCCCGTGAGCTGCAGCTCGAGGTCGGTGGTGGTGGCGGCGTTGCCCGCCAGCCCCAAGGGTTCAAGAGCGTGGAGCACGTGAAAACGCGCCTCGACGCGCACGACGTGGCGCCGAAGGTTCGCGGACACCCGGACCACGCGAGAAGCGAGCGCGTCGTCGTCATCGCCGTCCAGCACAGCGCAGATGTCGCGCAGGAACGGGCGATTCCGCGGCATCGACGACAGCGAGCGCGTGCCAAGGCGTGGCACCTCCGAGAGCTGCACCTGCAGCTGCACGGCATTCAACGGGTGCGCCCGAGAGAACTCGCGCAGGAACACGTCGGCGAGGTGGCTCGCGGTGTCGCGCGTGAGCGCGCAGAGCCGGACCTCGGGGTTGATCACGAGCCGAATCGACTGGCACGCGCCAGCGAAGCGGAGCATCGCCGGAAGGTCGGGGAGGAGGAAGCGGGTGATCAGGATGAGAGGGCCCGCGGGGATGGTGGTGAGGTCCATCGCAAACGAGGCACAGGGGGCGACAAGCCGCGTTTATATAGTAAATGCTGATCGCTCGATAGCGAGAAAGGGGCCATCAGGCCCGAGGGAGAAGAGGTCGCCATGAAGGCGTTGAAAAAAGAACAGAGGTCGAATTTTACGCGTTTTAAAAAAACAGCTGTGGGATGAACGATTGCCTCATCTGCCTTCTGCCCTGTTCCTGCGCCACTATCCAGTGCAAGAACAAGCACGAGATGCACCTGCAGTGCTTTAAGGACATGGTCAACCACATGGGCAAAACCACGTGCCCATACTGCTTGAGCTACGTTCCCGCCGTCCGCACGCTCAAGTTCAAGGCGCCCTCCCGCTTCAAGCGCACGTTCATCACCCTCGAGCACTGCCTGTTCATGCTGTTCCTCGCCCCGAGCTTCTTGCTTAACCACCGCTCCGAGTGGACCATCAACCGCAAGCTCTTGCGCATTCGCCTCCGGTTCGACAACGTCTCCCCGCTGCAGGAGGAGATACGGGACTTCCGCTCCTTGATGCTAACGCGCATCTCCCGCGTTCTGGCCGTGCTGTGCTTGGGCGTTGAGTTCGCGATCAAGACCACAGCGTGGACCTGGTTCGACGCGGTCAAGGTCGCGCTGGCGTTCCCGTTCTTTTAATAAATGGCGGTGAACGCAACCGCTCTCGCGCCCTGTCTATAAAAACGGCCTGTTCCACTCCCCATGCACCGATACCACCAGGTGCGGTGCAAAGGATGGCCCGACGGCATGCTGCAACGAGACGGCATGTACTACTACAACCACGAGGACCACCTCATGCAGATGGACGCTGACACCACCGAACAGATCGACCTCGTCGCGTTCAACATATCGCAGTACAGCCGACGGCACGAGGACGCGCGCGACACCCGGGTGATGACGAGCATCATGCGGCGGCTGGTGCGCGAGGACGCGGTGGTGGAGGTCCTGGCCGGCGAGAGGCCCAGCGCCTTCTGGGAGCTGCGCCGGGAGCTCATCGCCAGCCTGCGACGGCTCCGCGCGCAGAACGCGAGCGCCTTCACACCCGCCGCCGTCGCGCGAATCAACATCGCGTTCGCCAACGTCTTCGGCACCGACACCGACAGGCCGTCGGACTGCCGCTACGTGTTCGACGACGCGCCGTCCCGGCGCCGCGACCTCCCGGACGTGCGCGGGCCGAGGGTCGCAGAAGCGGGCGAGCAGAGGCCGCGGGCGGGTCCGATGCACGCGCGGGCGCCCCCCGCTACTTAAAGCGCTGGGGTGGAAAGCCATGCTGGGGTGGAGAGCCATCGAGAGCACGCTGTCGGCGACGACCCTCGCGAGCATCGAGTCCATCGCAGACCGCGAGGTGGGGTCCACCGTCATCACCGTCCGAAGGCCGGGCGGCACCCCGCAGGAGCTCACGTTCCGCGTGGACTGCGCGGACGCCGCGGCGCCGGTGCTGCTCGATCCCGCAGGGGGGCGCCACCCGGTCACGATCGCGCAGCTGTCGACGTTCCTCAGCCGCATGTACCAGTGGGGCTACGCGCCGTTTCCGTTTTTTGCCGACGGCACTTGGGCCGCGCCGATTACTTAAACACCCCCCACCACCCCTGCAGCAACCAATGAGCCGACGCGCCTACACGCCCGTGAAGAACAAATCGGACTGGCCCGACCGCATGTTCACCAGGGCCGGGCGCCATTACCTCATCGTCGGGGCGCACGCCGACCCCGTCCTCGTGAGCGCCGACACGGACCGGCAGCTCGCGGACGTGGCGCTCACGCTCGCCGCGCACGCGTGCCGGCACAACGCCGACGACGACGAGCGCGACGTCCGGACGCTGACCGGCATCATGCGGCGGCTTGTGCGCGACGGCGAGGTGGCGGACGCCATGGATTCCGAGGCGCTCCACGCGCTGGGCGCGGAGCTCGCGGGCTCGCTCAGGCGCGCGGGGGACGCGTTCTCGCCGACGGTCAAGCGCCAGATCAACGCGGCGTTCGAGGAGGTGTTCGGCGGCCTGTCGCTGGTCTTCCAGGACGCGACGCCCGACCCCCCGCTCGATGCCGCGCCGGAGGCGCGCGCGGAGAAGGACATCGACAACATGGCGGGCGTGCTGCGGCGCCTGGCGATCGGCGGCGAGGCCACCACCGCCATCGCCATCTGCAGCCAGATCCGCGCCGCGCTCCGCCGCGTCCACCACGCGCGGAACACCCGCGAGAGAATCGACGAGGCGTTCGCGCGCGCGCTGGGCGGGGCCCTCATCGCAGTGAAGATGTAATGCAATCGATCAATCGCCGCGCCGGCCGCGCTTGGGCGGGGGCGGAACGACCTCCGAGCTCGCGCCGTCGTCCTCCTCGGCGGTGAGGTCGATCACCACCGCCACCCTAGCAAGCGGCGGCAGGCCGACGCGCTCCAGCAGCCCGCGCTCCTGCATGAGGCGCAGGGCGGCGCCAGAGCCCGCGGTGAAGGGAGGGGCCAGCGCCTTCTCGTACACCCCGTCGTGCCGCCCCGGCTGCGCGAGGAGGTTGTCGATATTCGCCGTCGGCCACCTGCGCATGGCGTCCGCGAGGCGCACCACCGACAGCACCCCGAGGTTCACCACCGCCACGCGCGACTCGGCGTCGACCGCAACGCGCGCCGACGAGGCGAGCACGGAGGGCAGGTGCGCGCGGACGGCCGACTCCGTGGGCGCGGCCACCTTCAGCAGGCGGTGCACGGGCTCGCCGGTCCCGGGGTCGCGGCTCCTGCCGTAGAGTGCGTACGGGTGGTTGCCGGATTCGGACGTGTAGGCCACGAGGCAGGGCGTGGTGTGGGCGGCTATGGGGCGGTCCATTGAGGTAGAGCGGGTTGGACGGGTGGGGGGTCGGGGGCAGGCTTTTATAGTGGGGGTCACGTCATTCTCCTTTTTTATTAGTATGCTCTTACCCGGCGCGGACGATCGGCGACCATCATGATCACAATGGGGGAGCTGATGAGCGCGATCAACGGGCACCGGATCGTGCGCATGGCGAGTGGCGAGAGGACGGGAGAGGTGCTGCCCGGGATGTGTGGGGAGTACGGGGTGGTGAATCCGGACTACGAGGCGGGGTTGAATGCATATTTTGAGGAGCTTGAGCGGTTGGTGGAGAGCATTTACTCGGAAGCGACAGATAACCCCGATAGGAAGTTTACGCTGGACAACGGCACGATCGAGGGCAGCACGTACGTGACGGTGGATCTCGGGTCGAAGGACGCGACCATGGCGCTGCTCAGCAAGTTTTTCGTGTCTGTGAGACATGCTGTGTACGAGCACTTCCATCCGGAGATAGATCGGGCGCGGCAGGAGAGAATCAGGGCCCATCTGGCCACGGACCCACCCATCGGAAAGCACCGATACGATCCAGCGACCAGGACGGTTATTCGACTGCCCGAATGTACAGACCATCAGCAGACCTGATATACACGTGCACCTCTTTGTATGGCACGTTTTGAAGGCGTGGCTGCTCCGATTTGACTTTGTTCCAGACCTCTTCGGCATGATACAAAGGATTTGACCCCCTTGGAAGGTTGCCGTCCTCAAACACTGCTCCAGCCAAGCCAGTGTCTGGGTAGTCGAATTCAAACATGTAGTGCGTAAGCATTATTGCTGAAGAGTTTTATCCTACTACCATGCTCACTTCCAGCTTTATATACAGATTGACTGGGCGGCGTGTAGAACTCGATAGCGGGGTCACTGGGTCGCGTATAAAAGGAGGGGGGTGTTGAGTGAGTAAATGGCGCACGCCGCGCTGGAGAGGATGGTGGATTTCATTGGGAGCAATGCCAGCAGGGCAGCAACGCCCCTAAGGGTTAAATTTCAAAATGTGATTAACAGAGGCAGCGGGGGTGAAAAGCTGTTTGCAGATTCGCCAACTACCAAATACACGGAAATGGACGTCACATACCATAAACCAGCGGGCGGCAAGGCTGCTTGGGCGGAGTTTAATCTGAAAGGCTACAAATACAAAAGCGAGTCTGATATTTCAAGCATACTAAACAATGATACATGGGTGGTAAAGGCATTCTCTCCAGGGGGGTACATTGATTTTTACAGAGGAGATACAGTTCTTAAATTCTCCGCGTAATCACGTAAACCACTCCTGCCCCGTATATAAAAGAAAGGAGCACCTGGTTGGTATAATATGGCACACGCTGCACTGGAGAGAATTGCAAATTTAATGGCACGTCGCATTCCATCGGACGCACCCGATAAAATTATGAAAAGGCTTGCACAAAATGTATTACTCACCGACTGCACATGGGAATATAAAAAGGATCAAGACGTTTGGCTGCTCACACGTACAACCGACCGGCTGATAGTTGCAATACTGTCTAAAGACGATGAAGACGACGACAGCGTTGAGGCCACATTTATCCATGCAACGAGCGGCACCCGGTACAACACAAAGACCATTACTGTTACATATCCCACCATCACAGATGCAATACGTGAAATCAAATCATCGATTGAAAACGTTCCAGCTGGCAGCACTGCGGTCGAGGGTTCAACCAGCATTATATAAGGACCCTTTTTTCAGCCCCCCAAAAAAACCAACGAACCACCAAAAAAAAATGGCGCGCTTCGCCCTCGACCACCGCGCCTTCCGCCGCACCGCGCAGTCCAGCCGGTGGACGCACGCCGTCCGCGAGGTCCGGGTCGTGCGGTTCGTGCAGCGCGGGAAGGCGTACTTCCTCGTGGACCCCGCCATCTCCGACGATCTGTTCGAGGAGAACGTCGGCGCCAAGGGCGACATGGCGCCCCTCGCGGTGTTCGCGGGCGACGACCACGTCGCGGGCTGGTTCTTCGAGCAGGCGGAGAAGGAGGAGTCCCTCGACCCCGACGCCGAGTACCGCCACCTCGACCGCCGCGCGCTCCCGCTCGGCCACCCCCGCACCCGCCGGTGCCTCGAGGACTGGCGGCGCGCCCTCGTGCGGATGGGGAGCGGCCGGGCGTTCAGGGGCTGGGGGTCCAGGGCTAACGCGTGGGGCGGGGCGTGATGGAATCGATTACATCCTTGGTGACGGGGGTGTGCACGTTCCACGTTAACAGCCGGAGTGCCGTCTGATGCTGCATCTGTTTTGTTCTGAGGGTTTTCTCTTGTTTAAAAATACGAAGTAAAACGTCTTCCAAAGGCTTCCATGCTTTCAGCTCCTGTTCTTTGGCCCGATCAATTTCGTTTTTGATCTTCACGTTGTTACCAAACCACCAATTAAAAGTACTTGATTTATCCAGCTCGAGCTGCTCGCGTGCTTTAAGAAGTGGATCAAACATCGCCTCCAGTCTTAACCTTTCCTCATTCAAAACACGCAGCTCACGTTCAGCTTCTTGTAAACCAACACCATTGTGCAGCCACCCTTCCCCCACTGCTCTTTTCAGAAGGTCCACAAGCGATTTCATCCCAGCACAATTTATTTGATCTGTTACGCGATGCAACTCACCTTCCAAGTCGCTTATCCGCCCTAGTGTGTCCCACTCCCTATCTTCAAATTCTGAGACCCGCTCCCCAGGGTCCCTTTGCAATTCACGTCGTTCGCTTGATATCTCCTGGCGTATTTGTTTTTGTTTTCGTTCGAGCGCTGTCTTATCCAGTTTCGTCATTTGATCCAATACACCTTCAGCCTCCACGAGCTTTGCCTTTAGTTTGTCTTCCTGCGACGTATTTACTTCCTGCGCTGAAGACCCAGCGCCGCCACCACCCCCCGCCACAGCAGCCGACTCCAGCCTGCCACACAGCGCGCGGCACCGCTCCAGCAGCATGCACGTCCGCGCGGCGACGCCGGGGTTTATATATATGATACACAGCCAGCATTTTAATATACCCTGCCTGCTTCTTTTTAGAACACGTCCAGCCAGAAAAGAAATCCATGCTCTGGCTCATCGTATGCATCGCGGCCCCGCTGCTGTTCTTCACACTGGCCATCCGCATATTCGTGGCAAAGCACGGAACAGCGGTTGACAGGAACATCTTCGAGTTCATGCAAAGCCAGGCGCGCAATCTAGCGAGCGACATGCTCCTCGGGAGCCATGGTCCAGCACAGAAGAACGAGGCGCTGCAGCTCATACGAGCGCTCGACTTCTTCGCCGCGCGTGGGTTCAAACTGACCGATGGCGACAAGACAACGATGCGCGTAATGCAGAGGTTCTGCCAGTAATTTACTCATCGGCTGCCCAGGGAGACAGGCGATTTACTGCCACCCAGGCCGCGATGGATCAGAGCTCCGCGAGCTCCAGCAGCATCCGCGCCACCACCGAGTCCACGCGCGCCAGCACCGAGTCGCCCCCCGCGCGCAGCATCGCCACGCACAGCAGCTCCCGCTTGCGCGCGCGGAGGTGGAGCGCCCGGGCGTCGGCCACGAGCCGGAGCGTGTACACGATGCGGAAGTCCCGCCCGCACCCGGTGCCGATGAGCGCCACCAGCACGTCGTCCCGCACCGCGCCCGCGGGCACCGCGCGCCACGCGGACCGGACCAGGTCCATGTCCAGCATCCGGTCCACGTGCCGCAGCGCGAGGAGCGCGAGGTCCGCTCGGCCGGCGCGCGCCTCGGCGGTGAGGGTCGCGTACATGCGGGGGGTGCGGGCTATCCAGGAGGCGATCATTGGTTTGCGGGATGGCGATCCGCGTCGGGTTTATATACAGCTGTTCGCGACGGGATGAGCGAGCGAATGCGGAGCTCGATGTCGCGCACGCGCTGTGTCTGGTCGTAATCGAGGTCGCTGAGCATGTCGAACCGCACGGCGTTGAGCTCCGAGATGAGGTGCTTTACTTCGTAGAGAGCGCGCGTGCAGTGACTGCATTTGACGCACTGCACGAGAAGGCTGTTGGCGCACGCGAGCGCCTGCTCGACCTCGTGCTTCCTCCGGACGGTGGCGGTCATGGTCGGTGGGTTGGATTTTTTTTTAGGCGCAGGTCGAATCATCGCCAACCATCGGTGGCGGTATCAGCTCCCACAGCAAACGCTCGAGCTCCGCCGGCGCGTCCCCTCCCAGCTCTATCTCGTGATGCTCCCAGTCGTCGTCAACGGTGGCGTAGCACCGATCCTCGGCTCCTGGAGGGAGAAGGTACACGACCATCCAAATCCCACCGTGCCCAACGACGTAATCCCCTTCGCCCCGGCTGAACTCCCACCCCTGGCGGCGGCAGTAATCCTCCAGCCGCGCGGCCTTCGGGCCCTCGTTCAGGTTCATTTCCAGAAGGATCAGACGCTCCCGGACGGCGCCCCACGTGGCCATCCGGACCCCCTCCTCATCGGCCCCATCTTCCAGCCGCACGCGGCACACGCTGCGGGGGTCCAGGCTGGCCACCACCTCCGCGCGGCGGCCCCCTCCCCCCAAGTCCACCAGGACCACGCATCGGCCGTACGGCGGCGCGTCCTCCGCGGACCGGAATTCCGGGCCGCCTTTGCCTTTCCCATCGCAGCCGTAATGCCCTATACCTTTCCGCGCCTCCGAGGGAAACGCCTCGAGCCGCGCCCCCGCCCCGTCGACCACCTGCCAGAAGAACCCCGCGTCGGGGCACTCGAACACCTCCACCTGCCTGATGGTCCGGAACCCGCCCCCGGTGGCATAGAGCGCGTTCGTCCGCACCGAGCAGAACCCCCCACTCGCGGCCGACGCCGTGGCCTCTATTGTTAGCGTGGGCCGCTCCTCACCCCCCTCTCGCCGCGTCTCCACGACCACAATGAACCGGTCGCCCCCGCCGCGCGTCACCCACTGGCCCCACTTGGCCGGCATGCTCGCAAGCAGGGCGGGGCCCGCTGCCAGCGCAGGGGGGGCGGTGTTGTCGCCGTAGTTCGCCTCCGCGTCGCTGATCCCCAGGAAGTGCCGCTCAAGCCGCGCGCAGAGGGCCAGCATCGTGCGTTGCCGGGGGGCTTGCTCGTTATATATCGGTCGCGCGAGGGATCGCGCAGGTATAAAAGCGACGCGGGGCTTCCTTTGAAAATGAGTTCTTACACCGACAATACGGAATTTCTCACAAAGGAGTACGAAACAACGCGCGCTCAGTTACAAACAATAAAAACCGACGCCGATAAACAGAAAGCGCTCGCTGAATACGCGCAAAAGTGGACAAATTACGTTGCAACGCTTCAACAATGGGTGTCAAACGCAGAAATGTCAGCGCAAGCTTCGCGAGAACTGCTTGCAGAGGCTAAAAAAGAGAGAGAAAATATGTTTGGTGACAAGAAGAAACACATACAAATAGCTGAAGAGCACATGGCGCGCGACAACCAGATCCTCGCTGAGGTTCAAAAACCTCTTACGCTTGCGAACTGGCAGCTCCAGGAATTCCAGAGGCTGGCCACCACCATAACGCAATAAATGTTTTTTAATGCACCCCCACGCGTGCGTGCGCCGCCCGGTTGCCGCATCCGAGTCGCAGAGTGTGGAGGGGATTGGGATCTACCCATCCTCCATCGGCAAACACATTGCTGTTTCCTCTTGTTCATCGCAATTTAACTCGTAGCACACGCGGTCATCCTCGCTCGCATTCGAGTTGGACAGGTACACCCCCACAAAGGCGAGCAAAAGCCCGAGCACAAACAGAATTGCCTTTTGCACAACGGGATCAAACGCGGTTTCCTCGAACACCAGCATCCCCGCTGCCACCGACGTCAGGGTATGCATAACAAAGTAGACGGGCACGACCTTGGAGGCGCCAAAGTGCATCAACGCGAGATTGAAGTAGGCAACCTGCGTAAAGGTGGACACGATCATGCCAACCAGCAAGGTGCACTCCAGCCACGCATTCGCAAGCATGCTGCTATCACCGGCGACGGCTTGCGATAGGGCGGTCGAAACCACTTTGACACTGACGACCGACACAGCACCGGCCAAGCAACACACGGAAATATAGCACACCACATGCCGTTTTGCAAGGCCCTCTGCATAGCCTGCGTTGAACAGGTTCGCCATAAAAACAGCGCCCGCGCCCGATACCAGCAAAAACGCAAGCCCCTGCCACGACACCACGTCGCTGTAAATCTGAGAATCGTCGCTGCTCGTCGGTCTGGTAGGTGCGCTCAGTATGACAAGGATCGTTCCGCTCAATGCGCAGACGGCCCCCGCGTAACTTTTGCACGAACCCGATTCTCTCAAAACAAGGTGCGACAGCATGGCGTTCAAAATGACGGCAATGGCCCCGATGGGCGCCACGAGCGAGGCGGGCGCTACTCCGTAGGCTATAAAATTCCCGGTCTCGCCCGACACCATGCACACCAATCCAACCCACCACAGCGGCAGTTTTAGGTAGCTCACGTTCCGCTCGTTGTGCACGTGCGCGTATCGCTGAACCTGGAAGCTCACGCCGTTGAGAAGATTACCAACCACAGAGCACACGACGCCCACCCACAACAGCATCGGTGCCCACAGCACCAAAGGTTTAAATACAATGGTACGCCTCACCTCTACTACGCAGGGTTTTTCACACCCGCCGCCCGCGCGTGCGTGCGCCGCCCGATGGCCGCATCCGGGTTGTTTCCATATACTTGTGGAGTGAAGTGATGGAGAGATGGAGTGATGGAGAGATGGAGTGATGGAGAGATGGAGTGATGGAGTAATGGAGAGATGGACTGATGATCAAGAGGACCGCTCGGCCGCGCCGAGAAGACAGCAGGCCTTGTGCGTGGGCCAATGGGTCGCCTGGCACGCCCTGCCGCAGTAGATCGCGCGGCGACACGCGCTGCACTTGAGCCTTCCGTCGGTGACGATGCCGCAGGCGGCGCAGCACACGGTCGTGAAGGAGAATTGCTTTCCGTGGGTGCTCATGAAGCCGTCGACGAACGGGTTGGCATTCACGTTGATCGTGCACGCGAGCTCTCCGTCGGCCAGCGGGAAGAACGAGAAGAGGGTCTTGTCGCCAGCCTTCGCGACGCCGAGACGGGCGCCAAGCTTTGCCACGTGGTTTTTTTTCCGAACGCCCTCCACCAAAATGCAGGCACGCCCCTCCCTCCGCGCGCCATGCGCCCGGCGTGCTGGGCGGCGTGGGCGGTGGACGAATGTGTGGGTGGGCGTTGGGATGGGCTGGGTGGTTTTTTATGTTGAACAGATGTCCTACTATCCTACTATCCTACTATCCTACTATCCTACTATCCTACTATCCTACTATCCTACTATCCTACTATCCTACTATCCTACTATCCTACTAAAATATTTTGTTTTTGCAGGAAACACCAAA
>Ga0247835_1003903_pt1 | contig 13666 bp, 9 predicted proteins | sample LaCtaG_3_FD_189912 | JGI IMG/M metagenome (GOLD analysis project Ga0247835, IMG submission 189912) | Freshwater microbial communities from meromictic Lake La Cruz, Castile-La Mancha, Spain - LaCruzMarch2015_13.5m | ecosystem: Environmental > Aquatic > Freshwater > Lake | place: Spain: Castile-La... | reverse complement strand
ATTGCCTGCTGCTTCAGAGCCTGCTGCTGCTAGTGGTGCTCATGCTGCTGCTTCAGAGCCTGCTGCTGCTAGTGGTGCTCATGCTGCTGCTTCAGAGCCTGCTGCTGCTAGTGGTGCTCATGCTGCTGGTTCTAGCTATGCGGCGGCTGCTGCTGCTGCTAGCCGTGGTCGTGGTGCTGGTAGCCGTGGTGGTGCTAGCCATCGTCCTATCCATGACGATAGCCCTTTGCAAGGCGAAGCTATGTCTACCGCTGAAGTCCATGAAATGCCAGCAGATCGCTTGCAACATCCAATGACTGACTCACGAAGCTTAACTGAAGAAAAGGACGAAATGCTGGCTAATTTGATAGATAACAATAAGAGCAGGCCAGCTGACCTGCTAAAATATGCGAATGCGGAAAAAATTGCGCTTCAAGCTGGGTGGTATTTGAACTCCATGCTTGATTTGTTTCGACACACCAAAGTTGGCACATTTAACGGACACGCAAATAATGTATTTTTTAAGAATGCTGCCAACAATTTATTTTCGGCTATAAAGGCAGAGTTTCCTCGTACCGTTGAAGCTAAAAAACAAGAAGACCAGATCAAAGCGCTAATGTGGGCAGATCATAAACATATAGCAGTTCTTTTGCGGCTCAATGGTATGAACGTTCCTCAGCCACTGGCGTTGGGATGAATGCCAGCAAGTTGCTGAGATATACCTAAAAGTATATATGAGTCTGATTTTTTCTCGCAACCAGTCGACATGGCACTGTATGCTGGCACAGTGGTTCCCGCGCCTGCTGCCTCGAATGATCCCTTTATTGGCATGGCGTTATATGACCCAACAATTCGTGTGACCCATCGCATGTTTCTTTCGGATTTGTATGCCACCTTTGTAGGTCAACATTGTACTTTTCAAATGTTCACCTTCAAGCGCTTCTTAGAAGATAGCACGCATGTGATTGCGCAATTTCTGACTCCAAGGCCCGAATGCTGGTTTGACCTCAGTATACAGCGGCAGTTTCATCAGTTTCAGCAGCATCAAGCCAAATATATGGGCACAAGTGTTGATATGCCGCTGGCGCCACCAGCAAGCAGCAAACGGCCTGCGGCTACTTCGCAGGCTGCTGAGCCTAACAAGCGTTTAAAAAAACTAACAGCCAGAGAAAAAACACTCAAGCAATTACTTTTAACTGTTATGATTTCTAAATCGAAGGAAACGCGCGTGGGTGTCGCATTGTTTGCCAATGGTGATCCGTGCGTTGAATTGTCGTCTCCAAAGAGAGGTTTCGACGAGATTGAACTCAAATTTGCATTTGACAATGAGGGTTATATCAAGGTTTATTTTCAAAAACGTGGCATTTACCTGATCTTTTCGAGTGAAGCCACCTGCAAAGAGTGCGCGCGCCAAGTTCTCCGCGGCATCATCTAAAGTATTTATACACGTTTGAATTTTATATACAAAAAATGTCTACTTTCAGGAAAGATATTGCTTCATTAGTAAAAGAAGAGGAGGAAGTGAGACGCGAGGTTCTTTCTAGTTTGCCCGTTGTGTATACTGAGCATTTTTTGCAGCGTGCCGATGGCTATGTTTTTGGGAAACACCCGTACGGTCGCTATATCGCAGGAGCCGTTGGTGGCCTGTTTATTAACTATATTGTTCGCCGAAAAGCTACAAAGTAAATCTGCATGCCGTTGCTGGCCTGCTTATTAACTATATTGTTCGCCGAAAAGCTATAAAGTAAATCTGCATGCGGTTGGTATGTCGCGCTGTACGAAAGGTCCTATATATTAACCTATCTCGCTTACCTAAAAAACAATGATTCGTGATATTATAATAGACGGCTTCGCCTTTCTCGCGTTTGTGTTTAATGGCCTGCTGATCTACTCGCTAGTTATCAACAAAGACAGCGTTACCGACACGCTGTGGACATATTTAGTGATACGAGAGGTCTTTGGCTTCATTTGTTTTATCGTCACGTACTCTCAAAAGTGGCTGTCGGCAGACGACCGAGTGCAGCGCTATAGTTTTAATTTTTGGTTCTACATGGTATATTTCGTTCTTTTGTTTGGCTTCGCCTTGGCGGAGCTTGTGATTATGACCAAGCACATGGACGCTGCTATCACTGGAACACTGCCGCTTACTGTGTTTGCCTGGTTTTTTGTGGTGATTGATTGGCTGGTTATTTTTTCAATTTTTATTATGGGCATTTGCGTCTATGAGAACACGATTCCGCGGTATTTTCTCGGCCCAGACGACGGCAATGTGGGCAGCGGGGATGATGAAGCCTGACCTGCACACCTTATAAATGCTCCTGTTTATCCGCCTTTAAGGCTGCTATGGACTGGTTGTATTCTAAGCGTTGTGAATCGCGTTCCGAGTGTGCTCAACAAGCCAGGCTGCTGCTAAAGGTGCTCGTCATGCACATTGAAGCGCCCGGATGGTTTGTGCACGGTGACAAGTGGGCTCTACAGCAGTGGTATTTGCTGCCCAAGCAGACCCGTGCTCAGATACTTGACACTATTTTAGATGATGCAGACCTGCATGTGCTATCTCGACACAAGTGCCCGGCGCTGGCTCTTGAAACAGTACGAGAGGCGACGCTGCTGCTTGATTCGGCGAGCAACCGTTTTGCGTATTCAGAAAGCGGCAACTGCAACAGCGATACGCAGTATCTTTGGTTGCGAGTGATTGGAAACATTCTTCGGCATCCGCCGTATGCAAAAAACGTTGCAATAGCAGGCACGCTCGCGTGGGCCTTGCCCAAACACATGGGGCATGGAATGGAAAGCCTAAAGGCGCTGCACGCTAGTCGAGCCGGCTAATGTCGTCTTGCATGTACGTTCTGACAGCGTGAGCTCGTATGGATACTTGAGTTTGAAGGGGGCTTGAAAGGGCAAATCGGACCCTGTGGACCAGCGGGTTGGGTCCTGAGGCATCTTGATGGCGAACATGAATCTTGGAAACAAGCGAACGTGAAGGCCCTGCTCCAGCAAGAAGGTGGCCAGCAAAATTTCGGAATTCACTGGCTGCTTGGGCGTCAGCAGCGTATCCGCGTAATAGGCGGCCTTGCACACTAAATCGCCGGCGATATTGAGTGAACGCTTAAACGCGTCTGCGCCTGCCACTAGAAACCGGTCCGTTATGCCGCCGTAGCCCTCACCCTCCGGCACGCCTATCTCGTTAGCCGCCAAGCTTATGGGTGGGTGGGGGCAAAGGTAAATGTGATCTGATCTTGACAAAATAAAGTGCTGGTACTCGTTCCACAGACCCAATCTTGACAGTTTTTGGTGCAGAGCCCATCGAAAGGCGAGTTGAATCCCCCCTGAGCCTGCATTATCTCCGCATTGCGCTACACCGCCCAGCATAATGCCCTGGATAGGGCATAAATGTTTTCGCCAGTTCACGGAGGGGCAAGTTGTGGCCACCATTTCATCGAAATACGAGCCCCAATCGTCTGTTTCTTTCAAATTCCAGGTGTACTTGGCCATCGCCTGCAGCTCTGGAGCCGGTATGTCGGGCGTAAAAAAAGTGGCTAGGTCGGCGTGCAACGTGTCCAGCACGTTGGCTTTCAGAGACGACCAAGCCGGCCTTCCGCCGCGCGCCTGTCCGATCAGCACCACCAGCGTCTTGCTCGCTGCCTGCCGAGTCTCGATGGTACGTAGCAGGTGCTGAGCAGATAGGTTCTGTGTATTTTTAGGCAGCGAAACTGTGCCCTTTAAGAGCATGCTGTGCAGAATGTCCAAAAAGGTGTGAACCAGCCTTTCATTAAAGGTGCTGCTGTTGTGGCCCAACTTGTGGGTGTTGGTGGCAGGCTGCATTTCTAGGCCACAAGGCCCCACAATCTGCGCCGACAGCAACTGAATCAGGCGCGCGCACTCTGCGATCGTCACATTTATTTCTGTTGGCTGCGCGGTCTCATCGTAAACCGCCTGAATCGCGTCGTCGACGTAAACAAAACTCTTGGCCACTGCTGCTTCCCCCCTTTGATTGCATGTGAGCGCTCTCCTTATTAGAGACGGTATGATATCGTCTTCCGCCTGCATGCCTGGACCGTACACGTTTGCGAGCTTCACGATGCGAACCCGCGTCTCGTTTTGCGACCATTGACCGTCTGGCTGCCTTTGGTCATGGGGTACCACGTACACCAGGTTTGCGATGCGATTGCGCTGACACGCTTTCATAATATTGACATCGACCGTGGACGCGAAATGGAACACGGTATGAGCGCAGCGCAAGTGTTTTAAACATGAGGCGTAATCCTTAAGTTTGGAGTGTGAGAGTATTCTAATCGACGTGTTCTGTTCGTAAATATATTTTGACAACCGTTGACTCAAGAAGCTGTTGTCTGTTATGACATAATCGTAATGCGTGCACTGATGGCCTATGCTTGGAGATGCCCTGTGCATCAACCAGAAGACTAGCCATGTGCTGAGCGTCGAAGCGCACAGGAGCACACCGATAATTATTTTTAGTAAAAGATACCCTTTTTGCATCTTTCAAATATTTCGCCTGCAGGATGTGTTGTTTTTTAAGGCTATGATATAGGTATGCTGCCGTCACAGCGTCGAACCCCCATAAGCGTAAGCTGCTATACATTTTTAATGGGCAGAAGACGCGGACAAGAGATCAGCGATCACTTCGGTGTCAAAGGGCGTCTGCATCACAAATTTCTGAGTGGTGATCTCTGTTTCAGTTGAGCCACAAAGGCTTCCTCCGCCGCTCCGCTGACCCGCCTCGGCCGCCACTGCCGCATTGGTCACCGCAAAGCGCCACAGCTCCTTGGCTGCTGGCGTGCAGTACGCCGCTAGATAAAGTCTCAAAACCGTGGACCAATGCATCAACAAGCTTCCTGGAATGCACCGATCCTTGAACAAACGCAGCGAGGCGCACGGTGGGCCTGTGTGATGAATCTCGCTGATGAAGGCCTTGAGAGCTTTCAGATCTGGCTTCCCCTGAAAGGAGTCCAGCATGCTTGTGTAGTACAGAGCGCGCTTGACTTGCATGCTTGCGCTCGAGGGCAATCGTGCCGCGTTGCAAAAAATAGCAAAATCATCTTCATTCTGGCCCGCGCCACTGCTAAGCTCGAGGATTTGAGTTAGGCTGGGCTTTTTGTGCGCGTGGTACACGGACTGTGCGTTCTTTTTTACCCTTTCTCTCCTTTGGATCCGGCTCTGAAAGGCCTGGTGCAGCACGTGGGTTCTGACCTGGCAGCATTGGCCTAGCAAAAAGTTAAAGGCCTGCGTGTATTCGTCGGGTGTGTGCTTGCATGACGGCAAGGCCTTGATGATGTTATCGACTATTGCCGTCGGTTGGCCTACCAAAAACTCGTGCATCACAACGGCGTGATCGATTTCCGCCAGATTGCACAGAATAAGCGTTTTGCACAAAACGTCCCATGCGGGTGCGATGCCCGCTTTGGCAAAGCACAGCTGCAGCGATTCAATGGGCGACAATTGTTTGCCTTGCACGTTTACCTTGATACCAGCTAGGGTGCTGGCTATGATTTCAGTGACCAACTGCCTGCTGGGCTGCTCATTGACAAAATCAAGCAGGGCGAGCAGCGACAGCCAGTCTTTGCTTGTGCATCCGCCCATTGTGGCCGTGTACTCTCTGACTCCAGTCCAGTCCATGTGCTGTTCAGGAAATAAGGAGTCGTGCAGGGCTCTTGTGTTGGCAAAGCACAGCGATACCACGATGCGTTTTTTTACGACGGCGGCGAGGTCCTTTGAGATGCTTATGGAAGCGGCTTCGCAAAAGGGCACGAGCAAATCGGCAAGCGACTCATTGTCCATGCTATGCAATTCCGATTTTTAGATTTTGTTATAGTCGAGTGTATAAATACCAGAGCGTGAGGAGCGTCGTATAATGGACGCGATGTACGAAATCCCGGGCGAGCTTTTGAACAACGCGCTAGTGATTGCTTTTCCTCTACATTTTTTTAAGGAGCTGCCGCTTCCCAACAATGAGTCAAGGCCCTTGCTTCTGATGGTGAGCAAGAAGCGGTCTGTGCTCATTGATTTGCAAGCCTTTATCGAGCCAGGTATCGAGCCCGCGCGCTGCTGGCTCAACCGCAGGCATGTCGCGGCTGATCGTAGCGTAGCGTACGGCTTGGCGGGCGTGTCTGATACCCTGCCTGATACGCAGCTCGAAAAATATCAGGCCGAAACTGCTATATTAGGCCGGCGTGATTTTTCAGTGTGCGCCCTTCTCCCGGAAGCGGACCTGCGCGACACCCTGATTTCCTATCAGCACTTTGCCATTGCTGTTGAATATTTGCAGACCTTGGATACCAAAGCCGCTCATGTGACCGATTTGCTGCTCTTTTTCAAAACTTTTATCCGACTGCTGCAGTCAAAGCACGACGATGACGATGAGCTCTCGGATCGAAAAGTGGTTTGGCGCCTATTTTCTAAATGCGCCTCCATAGTCGATCAAGATCAAGATGAAATGCCCGTCGAGCTAAACGCTGAGGAAAAGCAGCGTTGGACTATGCTGCTGCAAAAAGTAAAAACAGAATGCAATTTGCTTCGCTAAAATGGTTGGCATGATGTCACGCCGTTGCCCCTGAACCCCGCGTTGCAAACGCATTGTGTTGTGTCTTGTGTGCTTCCGCTGGCGCACGTCGATGTGTATGTCGCGTTAGGAGCGCAGACGCGGCAACGCTGGCAGTCGCTTCCCATCCAAAAGGTCAGGGCCGGGCACGTGCACTCGGTGGTGTCCAAAGGCGCTGTTCCTTTTTCGCACACACCCGATAAAATCGCACGTTTGGGGCATACGGCTCTGCAAGGCTTGCAGCCCGTGCCGTTATTGAAGAAATTTCGGGGGCAGCCGCACAAGCCGGGGATTGGGCACGCAGTGCAGGTGGTTTCGCCCCTTTCAGGGCAGGCGCATACCGAGACGTCTGAGACGCTGCCCATCGGACAGCCCTGAAGCAGGCTGGCTCCTTCAGCGCACGTTTTTCGACAGGCGACACAGATGGCAAACGCATACATGTAGAAGTTTGCAGGGCACATGCATAAGACGCTCCCTAGGGGAGAGACAAACGGCGGGGAGCACGCCGTACAGACAGAGGAGCCTGCGCCTGCCGAGTACGTGTTGGCGGGGCACGGTTCGCATCGGGTTGCGCTCACGCGGTAGGTACCAGGCGGGCAAAGGCTGCATCGCTGCCCCGCCACCACAGCGCTTGTTGGAGGGCATGACATGCATGTGGAGTTGGCGTTTGCCCTAAACAAGTCGATGGAGCCACAAGCGCTACCTGAAGCGTTGACGTTGGGCTTAATCACGGTGCCTGCAGTGCACTGAACGCACGATGCGCCCTGCGTAATGCTCCCAAAAGGGCAAGCTATACACTCTGGCCTATTGAGGCTGTTGACGCCCACATAGGCTCCGCCGACGCAAACGCAACCCGTCTGAGCAGCATTTGGGTATCCATAGGGGCCGCAGCTCCAACACCCTCCGCTAGCCGCCGACGCGGACATGAAGGTGCCACTGGGGCATGGTTCACATTTTAGACCCAGCTGATAAGTGGCGACGGGGCAGGCGACACACGTTTTCAGCGATAGCAGGTAGCCGGGGGGGCACACGTAAACGCACGCATCTGTGCCCCATAGCCTGACCGCGTTCTGCAGCCTGTACGTTTGGTTGCTGGTGAGTGCTATGTTGGGCGCCGCGAGTATGGGGCACGCGACGCACGCCTGCACAGCTGTGGCGGCGCAGCGATTGGTGGGCGGATCCGGCATGTACAGCGTGCTGCTGGAGCAAGCCGCGGAGCTTTGAAGTGCGACGCACGCGGTGACAATCATTAAAAAATTGACATTGCAGCAGTAGCTGCAGCCTGTGCTAAAGGCCGCGTTGGCTGGCAGAGCCGGACAAGCCTGGCACGCTGAGAGCTGTGCTGCCGAGCCTTGAGGGCACGTGTTCGCGACCTGGCTGAAGCCTGGCGTGGTGCATGTTGCCACCGGGCAGGCTATGGGCATGAGAGCGCCCGCAGGGCAGTAGTAGCCACTCGGGCATATTGTGGCGGCTTGTGAGGGTATGAGATAATAGCCTGCCGCGGCTCTGCATTGCCACAGGTCGGTGACTGCAACGCTCGCTGTAGCCTTGACGGAATTGGCAGGGCACGTCACTGTGCCAGCGACCGCCTTGTAGACGCAGTCAGCCGCTTTGGTAGCGAGCGGTGGCGCGTACCACAAGCCGGTGTTAACCGGCGAGCATGCGGTGATGATGTTGGCGGCGCAGTAAGCGGAGCCCAGGCATGGCCTGCATACCGCAGCGTTGAGGCTCGATATAAAAAAGCCGGCTCGGCACACGCCTGCAACGGGCACCAGCGTCGCCCGACAACCGCTTGCCAGCACGGTGCCCACGGTGGCGGTGTAGGGAGTAGCGACCGGACACGCAGTGGCGGCGGTGGTGGAGCAGTAAAAGTCAAAGGGGCAAACGACACAGGCCGACTGCGCGCTCGCGGCGGCGTAGAAGCCTGTAGCGCACGTGCTGCAGTATTTGACATTGGTAGCGGCGTCCACGAGGCCCTGCAATGTAGCTGGCGATGGAGCCACGACAGCCCAGCTGCCTAGCAATGTGCCCAAACCGCGCTCCGTGTACGTATACGCCCATCCTGCAGCTCCCATGCTGTAGAGCAATAAGCCCCCGCCCCCATAGGCGGGTAGGCCTCCGTAGCTTCCATTTAGTGAGTATATGGTGCTGGAGTAGGTGAGCTCCACCGGCGTCATCGCGTTTGCCGTCGCGAGAAAGGTGCCGGCAGCGCAGGCGGTGACAATCGACTCCCGCAGCTGAATTTCGGCGAGGTTGATGCAGTCTGTGGAGGGCCTATAGAGGTAGGCGTATCTGCCCGCGATGGGCGAAGCGCAGGCAAAGCTTTGACTATTGCCGTTGGCGAGGCCCTGCGTGTGCTTGAAATCGGTGAAGCACCACGTGAGCCCTGTGGTGGCCCACGCACCAGCCAACGCCGAGCTTCCCACCCATATCTGAAAGTCGTTGAGCCTGTCCGGGTAGCTGTCGGCGCGGGACCACACGATGCCCCCGCTGACAGTTCGCACAGTGCCCAGATCGACGCCCCACCAGCTGCCTGCCGCATTGCTGCACAAAGAATGAAAGATATTGGCGGTTGAGCCGTCGTTGCCGTTGGATGCCGGATAGCTAGCGCTGTACACAGAAGAAGCAAACGCCGTTTTGCCCTTGACGAGGTTGCTCAATGTGGAGACGTAGTAGCCCACAAGCGAAAGGCACGCGGTGGCCCCCGTCGACGGCACCTGTGAGCCCACCGCGCAGGGGGTGCAGGCGGAGGCGCCCGAGCCGCTGAAAAAATTGATAGCACAGGGGAGGCAGGCGGAGGCGCCGAGTATACTGTTAGCGGAACCGGGGGGGCAAAGGTAGCATATGCCATTTCCTATGCCGTAGGCGCCCGCCAAGCACTGAGCGCACTGGTTGGCTGCAGTGACAGCGCCATAGCCCCTTAGGCTGCAGGGCAAGATGGCGATAATGCTGGGGCTGTTAAACGTGGCCGATGAACCCACGCCATCATTTTCAGAGGCGGAACTGGAGCCAGCATAAACAGCCAAGGCGGATGTGGGATAGCCGATACCAGCATTGGGAAACGATATTTTGTATACTTTGTGGGCAGTTTGCGATGCGACCATGAGGTAGTCCCGCGAAGGCGACACCGCGATACCATAGGGGGAGGTAATGCCGGAGTTTAGCAGTGTTTCCGTATACATGGTTGGCACCTGGATGATTCTGACCACATTGTTCGCGTCTGTCACAAAGGCCCAAAAATTGTCCGAGCTTAAAGCAATGTGCTTGGGGCTCGTAAATCTGGAGCTTGCTCCCACGCCTGCTGTTGAGCCGGTGAGCCCCGCGGCGTTGGTATTACCCCCAAGCAAGCTGCAGGTAACCGGGCTGGTGGTCAAATCCAGCTTGCGGACCCTATTTCCAGAGATTTCTGTCAGCACAGCAAAGGTTTTGTCTGACGCGATGCTTATGCCCGATGCTGCATAAAATGTACAGTCTGTTCCGTCTCTATAGCCAGCCAGCAAATATGTCCCGGCAATTTTGCTCAGATAGTTGGTGTTGAGGTCCAGCTTGCGGATGATGTTTCCATCGCAAATCAGAGCAAATGAGCCGTCGGACGCTATAGCAATACCTTTGGCGCTCGATAAGCGGGAGACACCCACGCTGCCGTCTACGTAGCCCGTCAGATAAGCGTGTCCGGCTATGAGAGCGCTGATAGCTGTCCCGAACGTGTACTTGTACACAGCCGAGCTAGCTGTAGTATACAAAAGGTACTCTTGTGTCGAGGCCAGGCCAGTGACTTGACCGTTGGGTGTTAGCAGCGTGGTCACAGCCGCCGTCCTCACATTAACACTTCTGATTTTGTATAGACCACCATTATCAGTCACTAGAGCCGTCAAGTCATAAGCACCAACGCACGCGCTTACGCCCGAAACACTGCTCAGCCCCGCAGCGCAGGGTCCACACACTGTCAGGCCCGTAGTACTTCCAAATGTTCCCACGGGGCACGGTGAGCATGCCCACGAGCCTGTCCCCGCGCTAAAAGTGGTTGTCGGACACAAGTCACAAGCAGCAGAAGGTCCATCCAGGGCCTTGAACCTGCCTGCCGCGCAGACGGTGCACGTTGTCGTCCCATAGTAGCCCTTGGCACACTGTGTGGCGCAATTTGTCGTCCACACGGAGCCAACAGGCAGCTTCGTCGGATCACAGGTGCCGCATGTGTTGGCCAATGCCGTGCCGGTGCACAGGGTAAGAAACTGGCCCGCCGGACAAGTCACCGCCGTGCACAGGGTGCACCTCGCAGTATAGCTCTTTATGCTTGCGGTGGCAAAGCTCTGGTAGTAGTAGCCGGCGTTGCATGTCGCAGGTGCGGGGCAGGCAAAATTGCTCTCGTCACTGCTCGCGGCGGCCAGAGCGCCCAGAGCTATCACTGCGGCTGTGGTGCTGGCGGCGGTTAGGGTCGCGGCATTGGAGGATGGAGCTACGCAGTCTGTGCAGCCCAATGTGACGCGATATTTGCCGCTGGCGCACGAAAACGCTGTGACCGTGCAGGTATTGATTGTGTAGTTCACCAGGCTAAAGACGGTGGCGGGGCAAGCCCCACACGTTGATGTGGCCACATCAAACTTGAAGCCTTGCAAGCAGCTAAAATAGATCCTGTCTGCATTCACTACCGCATTGGCAGGCGGGCTATCGCAAGCTGTAGGGAGCGACTTGCTTTGTTGGTACTGCGTTGAGGAACATTGTGTGCACGCCGCCGAGCCTGCCAGCGGCTTGTAGTATCCACCATCGCAGTTCATGCACTGGCCATCAGCTCTCTGATAGGCACCCGCCCTGCAAGCCCACACGCACGGCGCCGTGTAGTATGAATAAGCTTTGAGCGTTGTCGGATTGCCTGAGCAGGCCGCGCAGCTGCTGTCGACAAGCGCCGTGCCCGTCACAGCGTATTGGCCGTCCACGCAGGCGACCACAGTCCATTTGACACATGCCGCAGCCGACCAATAATACCCGGAATCGCAAGTCCACATGCACTTATTGGCGGTCCCAGACGGCGCGGCCACAGCATTGTCCAGGGGCGTGCAATCGACACATTTTGGGCGCGTGTCCATGCCAGCCTTGCTGGTGCACGGGTATGTCACATATGTTCCAGCGGCGCACATGGCTGTGCTGACAGCGCTGCAGGCGACGCATGCTGTAGTCTCCCAGTAGTAATTGATGGAGCACTGATAATTGCACGCGACGACGCCATAGCTAGCGTTGGAGGTAATCCACTCGGTGCCTGCGCCATAGGGATTGAGGGCCTGACCACATGAGACGCAGGCTGGATTTATGGTTGCAGTGGAGCACATGGGCTTATAGTAGCCCTTTGTTGTGCACGTATCGCTAAAGGGGCAAGCTGGACACGCTGTGGCCGTGGCGTAAAAGCCTGCGTTGCAGGCCCAGGGGCAGCTCGCCGCGTTTGTGATACCAGTGGTCACTTTCACAAACGCTCCGTTGACGGGCGCTGCCGGCGAGCACGGAGAGCATGAGCCTACGGAGGTAGAGAGGGCGTTGTTTTGGGCGGGACATGCGTTGTTGTAGTTTCCTATCGTGCAGCTGGTGCAGGCGGCGACGCTGCATTCGGCTGTGTAGTATCTCAGGTCTGTTGTTGAGCCCCCCGACGGCCACTTGGCTATAGTCGTACACTCTGTCGTGCAGGTGCCGGCGCTTGTGCCCCCGCAACCCGCCATTTTGTGTCCCGCGCTACACGTGCCGCAGCTCTGGTAGTAGCACGAGTTCTGCCAAAAAGATTAACAGATTAGCATTCACATTAAAATTTCACTTGTGTGTGTGTGTGTGCTAGCCTCAGTGGTAATAGAGGCTGTAGAATAATAGCTTGTGCTTGCAGTGGTGGAGTAGTATTTGCCACTGGCAGGCAGATTAGAGCACGCTGTGCATTTCGTCACAGCACATGTGGTGCTTGAAAAGCTGGGGTAAAAGCCAACGGAACACGCTGCGCCGCTGATGGAAGCATACAGACATGGAGGGCACACTGAACCGTCTGCGAGGTCCTTTGTGCTTGAGCTTCCAAAACTGCACTGGTCACATGATGGAGTGCTTGTTTTATAAAATCCAGCATTGCATTTGAATGCACAACCAGTTTCTGATGCTCCATTACCAGAAATATAACCGTTTGCTTGAATTGTTATGCATGGCAAGCAAGAAGTTGCTCCTACATATGAATATGTCCCAAGTGGACAGGGTATTGGATATGCCATTGCCACTGAGGGGCAGCTATAAGTTGCAGGACACTGTGCGCATTCCTCGCGCCAGGATCCAAGATATGGAGAATGTGTGCCAATGGGGCAATCAAGACATTTGGCTGAACTAGGCTGTATTGTACCTTGTGGGCAAACCTGACATCCACGCGAAGCAGGACAGTCTTGAATTGAATAGAGATCTTCATTCAAATAATTGCAGCCTTGTTTGTTTGGAAAATCTTTATAAAAACGGCCTGCAAAACATCTGCCAGCTGTTTTTGTAGTACCACATAAATTTCCTTGAGGAAAAAACAAAGTTCCATAATCTGCTTGGTCACATTCAGGAGTAATTCTACGGCCTGATGTTGGGTCGCATATTGATGTTGAGCAAGCAGAACATTGAATGGTCCCACGCGAGAGAGTATATGTACCAGGAGGACATGGAGAACAGCTCCAAGCATAAGAGGATTCCGCTTTGAATGTGCCCCAGTCACATTGATTGCACATGCTGTTATAATAATACTCTCCAGCTGGACACGCAAAGCATGCCACATAGTTCCCTCCACTATCATAACATGCCAAACAGTTCACACTTCTTGCAAGCGTTAACAAAAAAAACAGCTTAATCATGATTCTTATATTTGCTTATGACTTAGCCATCAATATATGCTCGTATGAGCTTAGCCATAGCTTAGCCATAGCTTAGTTTTTGTTTGTTTCAAGTTTAAATGGTAAGGCTCACCGCTGTGGTAATGGCGGCGGTAGAGTAGTAGTTTTGATCTGAAGTGGTAGAGTAGTAGTTGCCACTGGCTGGTAAATTGGAGCATGCTGTGCACTTGGTCACTGCGCAGGTGGTGCTTGAAAAGCTGGGGTAGCTGCCGGTGGCGCACGCTGTACCGGTAATGGAAGCATA
>Ga0247835_1003885_pt1 | contig 13723 bp, 24 predicted proteins | sample LaCtaG_3_FD_189912 | JGI IMG/M metagenome (GOLD analysis project Ga0247835, IMG submission 189912) | Freshwater microbial communities from meromictic Lake La Cruz, Castile-La Mancha, Spain - LaCruzMarch2015_13.5m | ecosystem: Environmental > Aquatic > Freshwater > Lake | place: Spain: Castile-La... | reverse complement strand
TTCACCGAAACGGTGCTGCAAGGTGCTGCAAACGATGAGTTTACCATTTACATCAACGCCGTAAGCGATGGCGGAGAAATAACAATTTCGGCCCTCAACTTCACCGTTCACACGCTATGAGTAGCATAAAACAATCGTTCACCCAATGGCTTGGGATTGAACACAAAGTGCCCGTCATGCTTGAAAACAAGGCGGGCAAGTACATCACCTACGGTGCGTTCAACGAGTACCCTTACTACCTGCTGGACAACTACCGCCGAAGCAGCAAGCACAACGCCATAGTTAACGGAAAAGTGAACTACATCGTTGGCGGTGGCTGGCAACCAGGGGAGAAGATGACCGTGGAGCAGCAGGCCCGCTACGCCAAGTTTTTTGACGGGTTATCCGAGCATGACGACCTCAACGACATCACCGAGAAACTCGTCCTTGACTTGGAACTATTCAACGGGTTTGCGGTTGCCGTCACATGGAACAAAATGGGAACCATCGCCAAGATGGAGCATATTCCCTTTGAGAAAATCCGAGTGGACAAGGACGAGCGGATGTTCCAAGTCGCTGACTGGTACGACGATGCCATGGTCCAACTATACCCTAAAATCGGGGATGTAGAGAAAATTCCCGCCTTTGATGCAGGCAACCGCATCGGCAAGCAACTGTTCTATTACAGGGTCTATGCCGCAGGCGTGAAGTCCTATCCCCTGCCCGAATACATGGGAGGGCTTGCATATATCGAAGCGGACTGTCAAATTGCCAACTTCCATGTGAACAACCTAAAAAATAATTTTTGGGGTGGGTATCTCATAAACTTCAACAACGGAATCCCGACCCCCGAAGAACAGGGCGACATTGAGCGGCAAATCAAGCGCAAGTTTTCGGGGACCGACAATGCAGGTCGCTTTGTGGTGACCTTCAACGACGATGTCAGCAAGGCTCCAACGCTGGAACCGTTGACACCGTCCGACATGGACAAGCAGTTTGAAATCCTCAACAAGACCGTGCAGCAAGAAATCTTCATCAGCCACCGTGTCGTGAACCCCATGCTATTCGGTGTCAAGACCGAGGGCCAACTGGGAGGGCGGCAGGAACTGGTGGAGGCTTACGAACTATTCAAGGCTACCTATGTCAACGACCGAGTTCGCAAAGTGGAGCGGATGATTAACTATTTGGGGTCGTTCAATGGCGTGGAGGGGATGGAACTGATTCCCGTGGAACCGATTACGGAGCGACTATCCGAGCAAGCCCTGATGACCATTATGACCCCCGAAGAACTGCGGGAAAAAGCGGGCCTCCCTGCATTGGAAAAGCAACCCGCCGATGTAGTCGGACCCAATCCCCAACCCGACGAGCAACCGCAAACCCCCGCCGTCATGAGCAACGACAACATCAAGAAGTTATCGGGCCGTGAGTACCAGAACTTGATGCGAATCGTCCGTCACTATGCCCAAGAAAAGATTACCTTGGAGATGGCCCGCACGATGTTGTCCGCTGGATTCGGTCTAACCCCCGAAGAAGTGAACACCCTGCTCGGCGTTCGGGAGCAGGCGTTTAGCGAGCCTACATGGGGCGAAGAAGATGACGAGGACTACGGATGGGGGGACGAGGAATTTAAGGTCTTGGAGGTGGTCGCAAGTAAGTTTGGGAGCAGCAGCGACGAGTATGTTGTCATGCATTCCAAGCCAATGCGGTTTGACACCGACTTAGACGACCAAGTCCGTCAAGCCTTCGCTGAACTGGGCGAGGAGGAGAAAGAACTAGATAAAAAAATTGAAACCTACCGCAAGAAGAATCGGGACGCAAGCGTGGAAGAAATGGCCAAGGAGTTCGGGGTCAGCAAGGCGAAGGTCGCCAAGCGGGTCGCTTACCTAATCACAAAAGACCGTTACCCCATCGCCCGTGCCGTGGACAAAATCGCCGAGCAGGGCTTGCCCAAAAACATTAAGGAAGTGGCCGAGCCAGTATTGGAAGTCCGCTATAAATACGCATGGGCCGCAGGGTTTAGCAACAAGGACAAACGGACCAGCCGTGAGTTCTGCAAGGTCATGCTGGACTTGGCTGACCAAGGCAAGGTGTACACACGGGACGATATTGACGGCATCTCCAACATCATGGGCTATTCCGTTTGGAACCGCAGAGGTGGTTGGTATCACACGGCCAGCGGAGTGAACCGCCCCCAATGCCGCCATGTGTGGGAGCAGCAGTTGGTAATCCGTAAGGGCAATAAAATCACGAAAGCATGAAGGCACTTTTTATCAGCGAACAAACCCTGCTGGACAATTCCGTAATCAACGAGAATGTGTCGTTTACCCAAATACGGCCTACCATCGTGAAGGTCCAAGAGATGCGGATTCAGCCTATCGTTGGGTCGGCCTTGTATAGCGAAATGGTGACGCAAGTGGTCAGCGGCACAACGACTGCCCTGAACAACACGCTCTTGGAGGACTACATCCAACCCGCTATGGTGCAATGGCTCTACTACGAATTACCCATGGTGCTTGCGTTCAAATACATGAACAAGGGAATGGTCCGCAGAACCAGCGAGGAATCGTCGCAGATGTCCATGGACGAAATCACCCGCCTTACCGACAAAGTGAAGAACGATGCCGAGTGGTACTCGGAGCGAATCACCCGCTACCTCATGGAGCAGAAGGCCAACTATCCGCTATTCAACTCACCGCCATCGGCTCTTGATACTATTTACCCGAACGGAACCAATTACAACACAGGGATGGCCTTGGACGCAAGAACCCTCCGCCGTGGTGCTGGGCTTGATAGGCCATGGCCCTACGGTTACGACCCCTACTGCAATAACTGCTAACGATGGGCGCACATTCTAAAAACATTCTGAAACTCCAAGCATATGTCATGGATAAAAATCAAGCAGGCACTTCTTGCTCTTGCAAATGCTCACCCGCAGGTGAACTCGTTCGGAACGGGCGACCCGCTTGCAATCGGAACGGACAACACGATAAACCTTCGCACCCCAAGCCGTGAGCGAATCGTCTATCCGCTCGTCTTTGCGGATGTTCAGTCAGCGAGTACTGATTCTGGCACTCTTAATTTGGTGGTTGGTGTATATTTCTCTGACCGTCTTGAATCCATTGCCACGATGGGCGGAGTGGTTTCGGGCAGTCCGACGCTCGGTTGGCAGGACAACGAAGACGAGGTTTTGAGCGACCAACTGCAAATCGCTCAGGACTTCATTTCAAGCCTCACAAACGACCCGACGCAAGAGTGGACGCTAAGTACCTCCGTGTCGCTTACACGCTTCGTAGAGAGCCGTGATGACCGTACGGCGGGGTGGGTGGCAACGCTACAGTTCCAAATCCCATACTCGCACTCGGTTTGTGAAATTCCGACATAACCTACATTTACCCTAAAGCAACCCATACAAAATGCCTACTCCAATTTTACAACAAATGCTCGGACAGGGCGGCACGATGGAATTCGTGGACGCTGCCGTGTCGGGCAAGAACTACGACTTCCTTGTGGTGAACGCCGCCGCTACCTTCACGACCTTGACGGGTACAGGAGGCGAAAACCTGCTGACCGCCTACGCTATGAGCGGCAAGTCCGTTTCCGCTGGCATCGTCATCAGCGGAAGGAACGGCGGCAAGATTACGGCGGTCACTCCATCCGTGGGTAGCGTCATCGGATACACCTTCCTCTAAGCGATGTTCATCGGCTACGGATACGGCTATCCCCGCTCGCTCATCCTCGGCGGTTCGGGCAACCCTTATTGGGCTGCCTACAATGTTCGTGCATCTGCTGACGGCGCAACCGCTCCCGAAACCGCAAGCAACGATTGCCTGCAAGCGAGATTCATTGCCACCTTCCAAGATTACAACTTCTTCGTGTGGACGGACACGGTTTGGGCGGTGTTTAACTCCCGCTGCGATGCCGATTCAGCCACCGCGAAAGAAACCCTTTTTGAAAACTGCCTCCAAGTGCGCACCTATAATCTAAATTAAAATGCCCGCAGCACCATCTTTACTCATTGTCCCCTATCGTTCAAAGACGGGGAAACTATACTCCCAAATCCCCACCAGCGGGGCGGGGGACTTCACCGTTACCCGCAACACCGAGGCACGGCGGTTCAACTCTGCGGGGTTGATTGAATCCGTAGCATCGGGCATCCCCCGATTGGACTACTACACCAGCGGTGGAACGGCGGGTTGTCCTGCGTTACTCGTAGAGCCTGCGGCGACGAACTTGGCGTTGCAGAGTGAGGCTTGGAATGTATCGCCTTGGACGGCTACAAGCGGCTCGCAAGGAGCGACGGTTTCGGGGAATGTGACCACATCCCCTGACGGCACAACAAATGCCGATAAATTGATTGAGGCGGCAGTTACGGGAACGCACTTTTGTTTGCAGTCAATAACATTAACAAGCGGCACAACTTATACGGCAAGTTTTTTTGTTAAGGCATCCGAAAGAACCCGTGGTCGTTTAAGGATGAGCGGTTCAGGGGCTTACTGGGATTTGGATTTTAACCTAACATCAGGAACAGTTACAGGTGGAACAAATCCGTTCATCCAAAATTTTGGCAATGGATGGTTTCGCATAGGCGCAACATTTACTGCCAATCAGGCATCTAATAATTTTATTTTATTTATTCTTGACGCTTCGGGCAATGCGTCTTACACGGGTATCGGCACAAATGGAATTTTTGTTTGGGGCGCACAACTTGAAACGGGCTCCGTAGCCACCTCCTACATCCCCACGGCCGCCGCAAGCGGTAGCCGAAGCGCCGATGTTGTTTCGGTATCGGGAGCGGTCAGCGGGTCCATCGGGCAGACGGAGGGGACGATGTATGCGGAGGTGGATATTCGCAACATGGCCAAAGAAACATACCTCATTCGCATAGACGAAGGGGCAGCATCAAACATTCTCTCTTTGCGAACATTGACAAGCAATGTTGTACGAACCGCAATTACCGCTCCAACGACATCGGGCACGATTAACATATCAAGTGCCGCATTTACTGCTGGAATAGTCAAAATCGCTTTTGCGTACAAGTCAGGCGAAATTGCTTTGAGCGTCAATGGCGCAACGGCTTTAACGGCAAATGGGACATTCGCTTTTGGGGCGTCTTTGAATAGAATAACCCTTGGTAGTAATGCGTCTGCAAGCAGCGAGTTCAACGACCGCATCCGTGCCGTGGCACTCTACACCACAAGGCTCACCAACGCAGAACTCGCAGCCCTCACCGCCTAACGATGCCCACCTTCCGCAAATTTGCATTCCCCGACGGGGCCACCGCTGACAAGGTTTTGGGGGAATTCCTGCAACCGCTGGACTTCGCCGTGCCAGTCGGGGAGATAGACAAGGCCGTCTGCGTGGACATCCTATTCCACGACACCTGCCCCGAACCCTTGGCCGCATTTGTCGTGTGGCCCGAACCCTGTGGCGTTCACTCGTTCAGCGGATGGGAGGAACAATACACCGCCGATTACCAAGAATTTGCAACATCACCCAAATAAACACATTTCCAACCATGGGCCTATTTCGCCGCCGCCAAGACAACCCCGACCAACCAAAACTTCCACTTATGAAATCAGCCGTCATCGCTCTGCTCCGTCACTTGCTAACCTTCATCGGCGGTACGCTCGTCGCTAAAGGTATCATCGACACCGCAACACTCACCGAAATTATCGGTTCGGTAATCACCCTTCTATCAGTAGGTTGGATGGCGTTGGATAAATCAAAAGGCGAACCCAACAAGTGAACTTGCTGGAAACAACCGTAATCGGCACGGTCAGCGCAATCGTTGGCGGTGCTGTGGCTTGGCTCACACGGGGACGCTTTACGGCGGATTCGTTGCAGGTGAAGCAAGCCCAAGCGGTGCTGGCGATGTGGCAGGCAACCGCCGAAGCACAAAACAAAGAGTTGACTGAATTACGCAATGAGTTGTTAGTTTTGCGTCAACGGATTGAGTGTTTGGAAACTACCATCCATACGCTGGAATCCGAAAACGCAACACTAAAAGCCATGCAATGATTCTACCACTCACCAAGCACAGCCGAAACATCCACGACATTACCTGCCAATCGGGGCAGGAGTTTCTTTTAATCAGCGACCTGCATTGGGACAACCCCCATTGCGATAGAGGTCTGCTGACCAACCACCTAAAGGAAGCCCAACGGCGCAACGCAGGAGTCATCGTCAACGGTGACTTTTTTTGTTTAATGCAAGGCAAGGGCGACCCACGACGGAGCAAGGAAGACATACGGGAAGAACACAACAACGCCCGCTACTTGGATTCCATCGTCAACACGGCGGTGGAGTGGTTTGCGCCCTACGCCAAGAACCTCCTGCTGGTTGGCTACGGTAACCACGAAACATCCATCATCCACCACCAAGAAACCGACATCCTGCAACGCTTCGCAAGCACGCTGAACTACGCCACGGGGTCAGCAGTTGAGGTCGGCGGATACGGCGGCACGATTGACATCCGAGTACAACACGACAACCTTCGGGGGAACAACTTCGTAGTGCATTATTTTCATGGTGCAGGTGGGGGAGGCCCTGTCAGCCGTGGAGTAATTCATGACCAACGCCTCCTCGCAAGCACCGAAGGCTACGACCTAACTTGGATGGGCCATGTCCATGAACTTTACTACCACCAAAACATGATTCACCGCTATGACCGTTCTACCAAAACGCTCCTTCAAAAACCTATTCACCAACTGCGTACTGCGACTTATAAAGAGGAATGGGACGGCGGGTACATGGGCTTTCACACTGAACGAGGACGAGGCCCAAAGCCTCTTGGCGGATATTGGATGAAGTTGGAAACCAGCAGGAACGCAAGCAAGGACAACAAAGGCCCAGAGTTGCAACTGCACGCCACCTTCACTCCTGCGGATAGGTTGTATTGACCTGTACGATTCCTTCGTACAACTGTCTAGTTTTTTCCAAAATAAACTGGACATTCGGGGAATCAATTCTCCAGTATCACCCGCAAAAGAGAGAATATTTTCCATAAGTAGCGGATTCCGCTACCTTCCGCAAATTATCCCTCCTGCGTATCGGAGGCGGTCAAGTATAGGTAACCGTACTCTTTTTCAGCGTTAAACTGCGGGCAAGCCTTCGTCACCCCTGGGAAGTCCCTGTGTCCGCAGATGCGGGCCTTGGGGTATTTCTGCAACCAAGATAGCAGCACCCCTGCAATCGCTTGCCTCTGCTGGATGGAGCGGTCGTCCGTATCCTTGCCCCCGATATACGACACATGGAGGCTTGTAGCGTTGTGGCCCGCAACCCCGTTGGTCACTTTGTCGTCGGTGGCAAGGGTGACGATGTTCCCGTTGGGTTCCACGATTTTGTGGTAGCCTACGGCCTTCCAACCCAACCCCTCCTTCCAATGGCGGCGGATGCTGGCGATGGTAGTGTTCTTCGGGGTAGCCGTGCAATGGACGACGAGGTGGGTAATATCTCTCATTCTTCGGGGTTTAATAGGGGGTAGTAACAAACGGTGTGGTCCTGCTCGGTGGGTAACTGGGAGGCGGACACTTCATGAACCCCAGCCCATTGAGCCTTGGCGGGGTCGTACCCCAGCAACTCGCAGGCACGGCGGTACTCGCACAGGAGAGCGTGGTTCTGCTCCAAGTCTTGGGGGGATATGGCTATCATCAGCCGCTCCAAGGCGTTTGTGAGGGCTTTGGCAGGTCGGGTGGAGTGGTATGGCATAGTGCGAAATTATGCACTTTTGATTACAAACATGCCGAAAATTAGGAATTTATACGCTATCGGGTGTAGGGCCAAAAAAAAAGATTCACAAAAAAATGACTACAATGGTCGCAAAAGGGAAAAGGCGTTGTAACTTTGTCGGACACTAAACCCAATAACCCATGAGATACTACGAAATTTTTGAATTAGTAAAGGAGCAAGACCCCGTGACGGGGGAAGTTTCTTCGGGAGATGAAGTCCTCCTTGGCAAAAGATTAACCGCAAATGCAGCAATTAGGTACGCCGTTAAAATGGCTGCTAAAATGTACGAGGTTATGGTTCGTGAATACGACGAACGCCTTGAACTGACTGGCCATTGGTACATGAAGGCCGATGAAAACGGCGGTGTTAAAATTGATAAAGTACTCTAAACCTAAACCCAAAACCATGACCCACGAAACCAAAACCAAACTCAAAGCCGCCCTTGCGACGGGCTACATCGTGCTGACCGCTTGCCTCGGCATCGCATTTTTCGGCAGATTCTTTCTCGCAATCATCACCAACTAAACCCCCAAACCATGAACAAGTTCACCGTTATCAACTGGTCGCAATACGGCAAAGCCAGCGAGCAATTCCGTCCTCGTGACACAATGCAAGAAGCAATGGCCTATTGCAATCACCAGACGCCACACGGCGCAGACGCTCAAACTTGGGAAGAATACTCCGAAGTCACCGAACTGGACCCGCACGGCAACCCCGTTGAAACCTACTATTTCGTTAGCCTCTAAACCCCAAACCATGCACAAATTCAAAACCACCAACATCAAAGGTAAAGACTATGTTGAAGTCAACCAACGCCTCCTGTTCTTCCGCAACGAGCCAGCCTATGCAGGTTGGTCCATTGAATCCGAACTCGTTGACCTGCAACCCGACCGTTGCTGCATCAAGGCCATGATTCGGGATGCCGATGGCCGCATCCGAGCAACGGGTCATGCTCACGAGGACCGCACCAGTTCCATGATTAACAAAACGAGTTATGTAGAGAACTGCGAAACCTCTGCCTTTGGTCGTGCCTTGGCCGCCCTTGGAATCGGGATTGAAACGAGCATCGCATCCGCTAACGAGGTGTCCATGGCCATCGCCAAGCAGGACCAGTTCAATGACTTGACCGACAAACTCGGCCTCGTTCCCGCCTACGACGACCTCACCGCCGCAACCCTCAAGGCCGACTTCCTCAAGCTGGTGCAGAAACTCCCCGCCGAGCAACAGGAGCGGTTCATGAAAGACATTGACCAAATGACCCCCGCCCGCTTTGAGAAAGGCATCCAATTCATTCAAAACCAACTCTCTAAAAAATAAACCATGAACAACCTACTGACCAAATGCAACGCCGATGTGTACAAAGCCATCCTTGACATCAAAGCGAAACAACCCGTAATTGGGGAGAAACTTATCGCTCTCCTGCAAGAGCACCAATACTCGTGGAAAATGATTGCGGGTGATATGCTTTGGTTTTCAGCCCACCTTCCTTTGGAGATTTGGGACGGCAAAGTCCACACCTTCCAATTCCTCTTTCTATCCCAACAACAAACCACCCCAATGCAATGAACCATCTCGTGACCATCCCCAAGTCGGACATTTCCAAGCAGGACATCGCCGACATCGCCGCTGGCCTCATCCTACGAATCGAGGAAGGCGAGGTCAACCCCATCGCCGCCCATGTGCGCTTGAAGGCGGTCGTCAAAGCCCTGGAGCAAGTCCTCAAAGCCACCGAGGATATCGTAAGGGACGAAGCCGACAAGCACGGAAAAACCTTCTCCGCCTTCGGTGCAGAGATTCAAGTCAAGGAGGGGGCGTTGACTCCCGACTACCAGCACGACCAAGTTTGGAGCGACCTGCAGGCAAGCATGAAAGCAAGGGAAGAACTGCTGAAACTTGCCTTCCGCAACGCTGGCAAGGCAACGGTGTACGACGAATCCACGGGCGAAGCGGTTCCCGTGTGTCCCGCAAAGGGGACAAAACCAAGCATCGCTGTTACTTTTAAGACCACTTAACCATGCCCAAAGCCAAAGGAAAAGAAATCCAACGAAGAGTCGCCACCATCTACGCCGTGTCGTACCTTGCCTCACGCCCATACAGGGCATCAGAACTCGCCAAAGTGCTTGGTGTGAACCTTCGTACCACCTACCGCATTCTAAGCGATTTACGGGCCTCTAAATGGCTCATAGAAGAAAACTGCAAATACTCAATTCAACCTAACAAAATCCAAAGCCAATGATGAAGGACTTTCCTAAATCTATTGAGGATGGCAAAGAATCCGAGAATTTGTTTATGTTCCTTTTTGCGAAAAAGAATGGGATACCATGCAAGCCATCAACCCAAAAACAAAACACGGTTGAGCATATTGACTGCTTTTGCGGGGACTGGACCTTTGATGTAAAGGGCCGAAGAAGAACAAAACGGAAGAATAAAGACGACTTTTGCAATGACCAAATACTTTTGGAGATTAAAGGAGTTGCAGGTTTTGACGGCTGGCTTTACGGGAAGGCCGAATACATTGCTTGGGAAACATCCGATTCCTTTCTTATCTTTAGAAGGCAAGACCTTGTAAACCACTACGAAGCCAACGAGCATCTTTACGAAAAAATCAACCGTCCAAACAAAAAAGACCTTTTTGTGTGGGTTCCATTTGACCACCTCAAAACAATTAAATTCTCAATTTTACCTAAACCCCAACCCCAACCCATGAGCAACTACACCCCCCAACCCAACACCTTCTCCCTGTTCGCAAACGACAAGGGCGACAACCCCAAACGCCCCGACTACCGTGGGGACATCATCCTCCCCGACGGAACCAAAATGCGGTTATCCGCATGGGTCAAGGAAGGGCAGTCAGGCAAGAAATTCCTAAGTGGCAAAGTCGAGCCAATGAACGAATCCCGTCCCGCAAATGCTTTTGAACCACAGGCTGGAGATATGCCTTTTTAGTGTAACTTTGCCCGAAGATTACATTTAAGAGTAGACGCATTCCTCGTATAGCAGCCGAGGAGTGTTTAGATAAAGGGTTTCTGTTAAACCCCTCGCCCTGGCTGCTGCTATCAGTCGGGGCGTTTTTTTTACTACCACATGGAAAATAGTTGGTACAAGCACTCCCCCAGCGATTGGCTCGCAGGACGAATCAGCCGCAAATCTTTTGAATTGCAGGGGGCATTCATTCACATTTGTCAACTCTACTGGGTCAAGCACGGGCATTTTACGGCCCATCAAGCGGGCCTTGAAATCGGTGCGACCCTGCTTGGTCAGTTGATGGAAGCCGAAATCATCAAGGAGGCAGGTGAACAAATCCGCATTGAGTTCCTTGACTTGCAGATGGATGACCTTAACCGTCTAAGCCAGCGAAGAAGCGAGGCTGGACGCAAAGGTGGGGAAAATAAAGCCCAAGGAATAGCCAAGCAAGATGTAGCAAGTGCTAAGCAAATCGTAGCAAGTGCTAAGCAAAACGAAGCAGATAAGATAAGATTAGATGAGATAAGAGAAGATAAGATTGAGATACAAGAGAAGAAGAAGAATACTTGTGTGCTTTTTGACCAATTTTGGAACCTCTACCCCCGCAAGACCTCCAAGCAGTCCGCATCCAAAGCCTTCGCCAAACTCAAAGACGAGGACCAGCAGGCCGCCATCAACAACATCGCCCGCCTCTACTCCGAAACCCCCGTGCAGTTCATCCCCCATGCGGCGACCTACCTAAACCAAGGCCGATGGGAGGACCAAGTAATCCCCCGCAACGCTACCTTCAACCCACTAAACCAAACCGACGATGAACCCCTACCATCTTACCGCTGAACGGCGGCTCCTGTCCTGCCTCATGGACCAGTTTACCAACCGAGCGGTCCTGCTCCTGCAAATTCCCGAACGGTTATTTACTGGGAACCATGTCCTCGTATACCGAGCGATTGAATCACTTCACCGAGCGGAGCGACCCGTGGACCTGGTGGCCGTTCACAAGCACCTAATTGACAACGGTCAAGCCCATGTCATCGCTGACTTTGTAGACATCCTTGACGGCAATACGCTGACCTCCGACTGGAAGGTCTATGCCTCCGACCTAAACGAAGCGTGGAAGCAGCGTGAAGAACAACGCATCATGGACGAGTTAGCCCATGACCGTGACATCCCCAAAGCCTTTGCCCGCTATCAATCTATGCAGGCCATTGAAACCAACGCAACCGAAACCACCGCCCACGAACTCGCCAAGACCTACCTCATGAACATGAACGAGGTAAGGGAAGGCAGACGCAAGGATTCAATCTTCCCGACCTACATCAGCCCAATGGACCGAATGCTGACGGGGTTCAAACCCACCGAGTTTATCCTCCTTGGCGGACGGCCCGCAATGGGCAAGACGCTCTTGGCCCTGCAAATCGCAATGAATCAAGCCATGGCTGATATTCCTGTTGTGTTCTTTACCCTTGAAATGTCAGCGGAGCAACTGACCCAGCGGATGCTTTCCAACCTCGCCACCATGGACGGGGCGCACTTCCTCAACCCGACCGAGCGAATCAGCACCAAAGATTTCATGGACTTGGGCCAAAAAGCGGACCTACTTAAATCCAAACCGCTCTACATCGTGGACCTGCACCAAGCCAACCTCGACCGCATCGAGGGCGAAATCGCCAAACTCAAAACCAAGTACGGGATTTGCGGATTCTATCTTGACTACCTGCAACTGGTGGAACCAACCAAGATTGACAAGGCCAAGCCAAAAATTGAGCAGATGACCAACATATCCAAGACCCTCAAAGCAATCTGCAAACGGCAGAAGGTGTTCGGGGTCGTGGTGTCATCCCTATCCCGTGCCACGGAAGGCCGAAGCGACCATCGCCCCATCATGTCCGACCTTCGGGAAACGGGGCAACTGGAGTTTGACGCTGACAAGATTGGATTTGTCTATCGCCCCTACGAACACGACAGGAACCAGCCATCGGACCTCATGGAAGTCATCGTCCGCAAGAACCGCAACGGTTCCCTTGGCATAGCAAACATTCAATGCCACCTTCCCTACACCAAAGCCAACGAGTTCCCACCCAATTCGCTATCGCTATGATGGAAGAATACAACCTCCAAGCCGCCTGCGTCAAGTTGTTCGCAATGCTCCGACCCAACGAGCAGGGTCTGCTATTCCTAAACCTTAACAACCCTCGCTCCCGTTCCAACGGTTACTTTCTCAAGGGCATCGGCCTGACCGCTGGCGTTGCCGACATGACCTATCTATCGCCCAAGGGTGCGGTGTTCCTTGAGTTCAAAACCCCCAAGGGCAAGCAGTCCCTCTCCCAAAAATGGTGGCAGGGGGTTGTGGAGGCAGTTGGCTACAGGTATGTAGTCATCCGAAGCGTGGAAGATTTCCAGCGGGTGTTGGCTGAATGTTCTTAACTTGTGTATATCTTTGAGCCATGCACCGCTTACTGCTCCTGTTCCTTCTCACCGCCTGCACTAACGACCGCCCTTGGACGGTCATTGAGGTACGGGCCAAGGGGGATGCCTGCGAGTATGTGCTATCTCGGTCCAACGGATTCGGGCCGCAGTTAAAAAACATAACCGATTCGTGCGGTAAATACACACTTTTCCAAACCATAAACCCATGAAAACCTTCAAAGAATACCTCAAATCCGTTGACGCTTGCCAATCTGCCATTGACTGGGCAGGCGACAAGCCCATTGAGCAAGTTGTAGCCGAGTGTCATCGTGGCGATTGGTTGCTATGGCTTGCGAAAAAATGCGGCGTTGAACTGCAACCGCTGACCCTTGTCAAGGGGCATTGTGCCAACACCGTGAGGCACTTGATGACCGATGAAAGTAGTTTGAAAGCCGTGGACGTTGCTATAGCGTTTGGTGAAGGCAGGGCTACTCGACAGGAATTGGATGACGCCGCCTCTGCCGCCTATGCCGCCAACCAACAGGAAACCGCTGACATCTGCCGCAAGTATATCGGTGATTTGATTATCGAAAAAGTAAACCAAACCATAAACCCATGAAAGCAACCCCCACCGATTTCCGTCGCT
>Ga0247835_1003879_pt1 | contig 13735 bp, 26 predicted proteins | sample LaCtaG_3_FD_189912 | JGI IMG/M metagenome (GOLD analysis project Ga0247835, IMG submission 189912) | Freshwater microbial communities from meromictic Lake La Cruz, Castile-La Mancha, Spain - LaCruzMarch2015_13.5m | ecosystem: Environmental > Aquatic > Freshwater > Lake | place: Spain: Castile-La... | reverse complement strand
TTCTCCTCTAACTCCTCAACCTTCTTAATTAAGGTATCAACTCGGTCATTCCATAACTGGGAATCCACCGATTGAGGCCATGTAATTAAGTGCTCTTTAATCAGTTCTAAGATACTTTTAGTCATTGGGATCAACCTCATCTAATCCGTAAACCTCAACGATCTCCCAGTTATCAACATCTTTTGGATTAGCCACATCCATCCCACATTCTTCAGGATCTTCACCATTTGGCACATCCACCTCAACATAAGTCGTGCCAATAAATTTGACACTCATTCCATATCTACGCATGATCTAACTCCTTCCATATTTTTTTTCTGTTTTCAAGCACTACGGAATCACTCCAATCGGTAATGCCATTTGTGCGTTTGTATGCAACCACGCTTTCAGAATCAGGCTCGTAGGTGAAATTGATCTCCCAATTTCTAGTAGCCCAAAACCAATCTTCGTTTTCTCTTATCTCATCCTCATACTTATCCCACAGTATTTTGGCAATCCGTTTTAGGTGTCGTTCTTTGCTCATGCTTTCTCCACCTCACTTCCTAAAGTATTTGAATAACTTGTGCTAATACAATCGGCATCTTCCATGGCTAAATACTTATCTTGTGCTATCTGATGGGCATCTTCCTCGTTTTTGGAATCAACATAATAGCCATAATCTTTTGTGGATTCCTCGGTAAAAACTACATAGAATTTAGGCATTTGCAGTCTCCTCTAAGCAGTTAATCTCATGGGTTTCTTCTTCCGCATAAACCACCTCTGAATCCTCATAGTCGTTTTTGCCAAATCGTTTGTATGCTTTTGTCTCAGCATCCTTTTCGTTCTTGGCATCTACTTCAACTGTATAGACAGTGGTTTCGTTTCTTGCAATCAAGACCTCGTATTTAGGCATCTTGCATCTCCTCAATATCTACCACCTCTGAGTCGGTGTATTCGGGTTTTGCCCAGTGAATGTTGGTTTCCCACATTTTGTCTTTAGCAGTCCCCCAACAATCGGCTTCTACCTCAACCTTGTAGTAGTAAAGATGCTTTACATACCCCGTGTATTTAGGCATTTTGCAACTCCTCAACAGATTCAGTAGATTCTTCAGCGTTCACACACTCCCATTTTCCAGACTTATCCCAAGCAATATCTAGGGCTTCATCTGCATCTTTGGCATCTACCACGATATGTTCAATCAAATATTCCAAACGGCTTAGTTTGACCTTAAATTTAGGCATCTTCCATCTCCTCAAGTTCTTTCTTCTTGGAAATCAACTGGGCAATCGTTTCGTGATTGTCTTTATCCTCAGACAAAGACTGTTCGAGTTCATGTATTTCATCTGCTAACTGTTCCATAGCCCACTCTTTCATACTCTCACTGATACAAAACTCGGTATCAATCGACTCAGGGATGTTGTTCCGCACCCATTCCCAATTACCCTCGATCCCGTAAGTTTCGTCATTTCCATCCGAGTAATGCCCACAGAAAGCACATCCACCCTCGTAGTAGTAGGCATCCACGCTATACCCATCCTCTACCAGTTTGTCAAAGATACCCGTTGGGGGAGACCACGCAGTAGCGAATGATGCTTTGATTTCATTCTCCTGAATATCAATGTAGGCTTCATCCGTTGTGATCTCCCACTTTGTTCCCCAGTTCTGAACCCGCCAGTCCCACCATGCTGATTCAACACTAACTGGATCGTCATTACCCTTGATACTGGGGAATGTCGGCTTGACCTTGACCTTGGTGTAGTCAGGCTCAGGATAGATAGTTCCAAAGAATTTGTTTTCTTTCCACGCATCCACAAGAACCTGAATCTTCTTGGGATCATCATGGGTTATATATACAGTGTTATCGCACCAATTAGGCATTTTCAATCTCCTCTAAAATAAGTTCACGATCAATACATTCATCAATTAACTGTTGATCCGTTTGATTTTTGTATCCAACGAATCCAATACGCAACCACATGGAAAAGTATTCTGCTTGATCATCTCTGTCATACCAGTTATTGATATCATCATCAACGAGCAAGTCAATTAACTTCTCCCTTGGGGGGTAAATATCAGGCATCTTCTTTCTCCTCATGTTCATCACTGCTTACGCAGACCTCTATATCTTTGCCCTCGTATGGCACTTCGCAGATCATGTAGTAAATCCGATTAACAAGGTGATACCCATTGATTAGGTAAGTCCCCCGATCACCATCCACATAAGTCCATACCCTATTGGGATTGCAGTCAGCAACCCCCAACACATAGCCCAAGTCCATGCCATAAGTTTCGAAATAGTCCACACCATCTTCATTTAAATGGTTTGGAATGGGTTTGTATTTTGCACTCCAAGAATCTAAGTCCATAGGATCACCAACTGGCTTGATAGTAAAACTCATACTGATTCTCAGGCAGTGATTCCAACGCATTGGTAATGCCCTCGACAGTGTTCTTTAAGTCTTGGAGATACCAATCATCCTTTTCCGTTGAACCAAAGAAGAATCCCTCTGTCGGCTCTAAACCAGTTATGTTTACATCAGGATGTTCCACTACGGCTTTACACAAATCCCGCAACTCCACCAGTTTGGCTCGATCCACATAAGTCTCTTGGCATTCATCCTTACCCCCTTGGCAGTTTTCTACGAACCACCCATGGATAGCGTTTGCCTTTCTCCAATACATGGCATCAATGGATACTTCCTTGACCATCAGGCTTGAACCAACGAATCGTTTTTCAGGATCACACTCCACGCCTACGGCATCATTGATATCCTTTGCGATCTCTTTGTCTTTGTCAGACCAAAGATATCTCTTGGCAGTTAAATACATATCTAAACCCATAACATTCTCCTAGCAGTTAAAGTTATGATTGTCGAATGACAATCCCTATGCCCTCACACAAAGGCATAGAAGTATCACTCAGGGCATTACTGGCAAACAACTTTCTTTGTTATCACTGGTAAACAATGCACCACCCCCATTACCCTCATCATCCCGACTGGGGAAGAACCACAAGCCATCTTGGGTTTGGAATGCCACACTCCGTTCATACCAACCCATATCTGCCGATTCTTCCTTGGTCAGATAACGCACATTAACAATCCGTTTATGCAACAACAGTTTTTTGGCAACATCTTCCCAATATTTGTCCAACTCTTTGTTGTTCATTTCATCCAGTTTTTTCATCACACTCTCCTTAGTTAAATACAACGATTGCACTCCACACCACATAGGCAGTGTAGGCTATTGCTATTGGCACAATCCAGTCCCACATCACTGCACCCCCAATACTCGATATTCCAACTTCTTCCAGTTTGGGATACGGCACAACTGCCCAGTTTGAGTCCTAAATGCTTTCTTCCCATTCCAGTCCGTAGCGATTGTGAAAGTGTTTTCTTCAAATACACCACTGCGACCAGTAAACTTAAATGTTTTCATAAACTGGATGATTGTTCCCAACTCCGCCTTGATCTTTGCCCGTTGAGCATTCTCCAAGCAACGATCCCGCCATTGACTGGCATTGTCATTGAACGGCTCGCCCAACTCGTTTAGTTTCTTAATCAGGCTTGCAGGTGCGTCAAAGTAAAAGGGCAGACAACTCTCACCTACTTCTTTGTGATAAATCCAATGCGGATCATCCTTACGCTTTTCAGTCAGGATGACCATTCCCTCATGGGTTTCTATCCCAGTGGTTTCATCCCTTTGCCAATGGATACAGTAAGCCACTGCACCCCGCATAGACACATCCGATATCCACCAAGTATGTGTCTCACTCTTTTGTAAAAAAGTATGTTTCAGGAAGTCCTTACGGCTTCCAGACCCAAACCATTGTGTTCCAGTCCATCCCATATCAGACCCCCATTTCTTCAAGTATGTATTCAACTTCAAAAACAGTGGGATCAACCTTATCAATCTCAACAATGGTGAAGTCCTCACCATCATTAAGAACATCACCCACTTTCAGCGATTGCATTTCTTCCTCTGTCAGGTAGTAATAAATCTTCTCATCTGCCCAACTATCGAAATGAGCATCCTCAGGATGCCCTTCCTCTGCAACTCCGAGTAAAACACTTGCACCATTACCTAACCAGTCGCAATTTATGACTGCATCATAGGCTTTGATTTTGATTGTCGGCATATCCATATCTCCTAGCAGTTTGACAAAGACCAAACCCCTTACTGGCGGTTTGGTTTCGACTATTCAAGTCTCTTCAGTTTGCCTAATAATCCTCGTTTTCTTCCCACAGGCAAGGATCAACTAACCTTTGCCCAAAGGCATTGAACAACTGCCCACAATCACAAGCAACATCCTCGCCTGAACCATCCGAGCAGACCTTTCTATTGCACTGGCACTTCCATTCCCGCCACAGAATCCGACCAGTATCTTGGCATTCAACGATTCTCATTATTCAAACTCCTTTGGCACAATGACATCAAACTTACGCAACAGGGCTATTGCCTTGTCAGACAGGCACATGACCCCATCATATTCATCCAAGGTGCGGATGCCGAACTGGTCAATGGTGAACCACAGACCAATGTATTCAAAACCCACATCCTCGATATCCCACTCAATAAACCCAGTAGCATCATCCCTGAAATACAACTCCATGGTGGATTCGTGAGTCCCGATATCCCTCTCGCCCCAACTGCCTTCCATGATTAGGGGGCAGTTAAAGGTCTCTTTGCCGATAAAGTAGTGAGTCATGGTTAATACTCCGAAGTTAGCATGAGAACATTGTTGGTTAGGAAAAACTCATACAGACCACTGGGGCAGTCAGTGTAGGCAATATGCTTAGAAAAAAGCAATCCAAGATCACCATCCTCAACTGAGATTGTGGCTTCACCATCTTCTGCTTTTAGGTTGATAGCCAAGAATGGCTCTTTTTTGGTCAGGGGAAAAATCTCGGTGGCGATAATGTCCAAGAACCAGTAAGCACCATTCCCTGCATTGTCAGCAAAGTATTGAACCCCGTCAGTGTGAACCATGTCTTTAGCAAAAAGGTGGTTAGTGCGATAGTAATTCTCAGTCCCGTAAAACTGGGATAAATCTAATTTGGTAGTCGATTCCATTTAATTCTCCTAGCAGTTAATGATTATCAAGTGATAATCCACAAACCCACGCAGTGCATGGGCTTGTAGGTATCATTCGTCTAAATTTTTACCTTTGAATAATTCAATAACATTATTGATAGTAGCAATATCTTTTTCTAACATGATAGTTATCTCCTTTAGAAATTAGGAATTTCGCCAAAATCAATTACATCAGCCCGTTGTTCCTGTTGGCGTTGCAGATACATATTGACATAGCCTTGAATGCCAACAATGGTCTTATCGAGATCCATGCCATAGTAAGACAATTCATCCAGTAAATCGCCATCATCAAAACACTCTACAACATAGTCCCAACCCTTATCGTATAAGGCTTCAGCGTGTTTGCGTATTGCTTGAATCTTTTCTTGATCAGTCATGCTTTTCTCCTATTAGTCGAATCGGTGTTTAATCACCTACCGACAGTTTTACAAAGTAGCAATACCTTGTCAACACTTTTTGATAAATATTTTTAGGGCTTACTGGATAAGGGTTTGCGGGTCATGGAGTCTGGGAGAAAAGACCTAAAAGCGGGCAAAGGTGCGAAGCACAACAGTCCAATGACAACTCTCAGTGTATAGAGACATAGAGAGATAAGAGACCATACTTGCAGTCCTAGAGGTATTGCCCTAGAATCAGACCAATACAATTCTCAAGAGATACTCGTGAAAAAACTAACTAGGAAAGAGATAGAGCAAGGCTTACAGGCTATGCCAATGGAGACCATTCTACTGGGAGTCAATCAGGCAAAGGAAAAGAGACTCACTGCTTCACAGATCAATTTCGCCAAGGAGTTAGCACTGGGAAAGACTAAGGCAGAAGCGTTTAGGCAGAGCAGACCGAATGGGAGAAAGACCAAGGCAAAACCCGCAACTGCATCTCGCAAGGGGCAGGCTCTCGCAAAGTCAGACGCTATACAGGCACAGGTGCAAGCGTTTAAGGTGGCTTTAGAGGCACAGAAATATCAAACTCCCGCACACTTGAGGGCATTGGCAATCCATAAGATCACTGAAAAGGCTCTCGATCCTGAATGCCCGCCTGCTCAACAACTCAAGGCACTGGAACTACTGGGCAAGATCACAGAGGTCGCACTCTTTACAGAGAGGCGGGAAGTCATCAAGGTCAGCGATCCCAGTGAGATGAGGGCAAAACTCATGGCGAGTATTCAACTGGCACTTTCTCATACCCGAACAATCGACATGGAGACTAAAACGGCAGACGATCTACTGGCTGAACTTGTTGGAGTGGCACAGGATGATGATGATAAGGCGGGTAATGATGATGAAGTGGATGATATGGATGGCAAAGACACATCCTTAGACGGGGCAGACCAGTCGCAGATCGAGAAAAGCGAGACCCCACGCACCCACGACCCCCAAATTTTGGCATTGGCTCGTGAGCCAGACTTGCATAGTATTCCCCACACTCAATCCCCTCCAGATTCCATACCTAGGGTAAACCCTGCGTCACCATAACAGCTGTTATAGTGAGACAGGGTAAACCCTAACCCCCCCCCCCCCCCCTTATGAAAATACCATCCAAGAAAAAAAATGTTTCACGTGAAACACCCCCCGTCAGTGATTTGGGTCCCATGGTCGAGGTGGATATGGATCAGTTAGAAGATCGGCTGAAGAGAATGAGTCCTAAAGACAAAGCGTATTTGGAGTATTTATTAAACCAGCATGCAGTATTAATAAAGAGTAAGGGCTCACACACATGAACGCAAAACAAATCACAGGAATACAAAAAGAACAACTTGTCTTAGATTATTTAGAGGAATTACTACATAAAGATAAAGGTCGATTGTTAAGAATGATGAGTTATCTGAAAGAAAGAATTTTAGAAGAGGAAGCAATGGCACGGGCACATGATGTCATTGAACGTGTAAAACATGGGTAGACATAAGGAGAAAAACGTGACCCCCGCACAAAAAGAAATATTTTTGGTAATAGATGAGTTTTGGAAAAAGTTTGGTTTTGCACCGAGCATTGATGATGTGATGTATATCACGGGCGAAAAGGGTCGTGGTAATGTTAGTCGTAAAATGTGGAGGTTAGTAGAGCTTGGTCTATGTAAGGGAATTAAGGGCAGGTATCGTACCATTCGCCCTTCGTATATAAGGGCAAGACACATTGAGTAGTTTAAAAACATTGTTAGAAACGTTGCCAGATGGAGATCGAGAGAATCTTCTGAATATGGCAATAGCGTATAAGGACTCTCTGGTGCGAGATATTGCCCAGAAGTCATTTATGGCGTTTGTAAAAGAAATGTGGCCTGGGTTTATTCACGGGCGACACCACGCTTTAATGGCTAAAAAATTTGAGGAGATTGCCGATGGTAAAGTTAGACGCCTTATTATTAATATGCCTCCTCGTCATACTAAATCTGAGTTTGCGTCATATCTTCTCCCTGCATGGTTTTTAGGTAAATTCCCGCATAAGAAGGTAATCCAGTGTTCAAATACAGCAGAATTAGCGGTGGGCTTTGGACGTAAAGTAAGGAACTTAGTCGATGGCGAAACCTACGCAAAAATCTTTCCTAATGTTGCTCTGCGCACTGATTCAAAGGCTGCTGGTCGTTGGGCTACTAACGCTAATGGTGATTATTTTGCTATTGGTGTGGGCGGTACCGTTACTGGTAAAGGAGCAGATTTACTCATTATTGACGACCCGCATTCGGAACAAGAAGCCGCACTAGCAGCAGGTGACCCTTCGGTCTACGATAAAGTTCATGAGTGGTTTACCTCAGGACCTAGACAGCGACTTCAGCCTGGCGGCGCCATTGTGATCGTGATGACTCGATGGGGAAAACGTGACTTAACGGGAAGAGTCCTTCAGTCTATGATCGAGAGAGACGGAGACGAGTGGGAAGTTATCAGTCTTCCAGCAATTATGCCCAGTGGTTTATCGCTATGGCCTGAGTTCTGGGCTTTGCCTGAATTAGAAAAATTAAAAAACGAACTACCAATTTCGAAGTGGTCAGCCCAGTATCAACAAGACCCCAGTGCGGAAGAAGGCGCCATCGTAAAACGGGAATGGTGGAAAGTCTGGGAGCAAGAAAGACCCCCTCAGTGTGCCTTTATTATCCAATCTTGGGATACCGCCTTTACTAAAAACGAGCGTTCAGACTATTCCGCATGTACGACTTGGGGTGTCTTTTATATGAATGAGAATGAAAACGACCCCCATGTGATTCTTTTAGACGCTTTAAAAGAACGCTTAGAGTTTCCTGAATTAAAGACACGAGCTTTAGAAATGTATAAGGAATGGGAGCCCGATGCGTTTATAGTAGAGGCTAAGGCTTCAGGAGCTCCGTTAGTCTTTGAGCTTAGAAGGATGGGAATTCCTGTGCAAGAATTTACACCAACCCGTGGAAACGATAAGATTACCCGTGTAAACTCTGTATCAGACTTATTTGCATCAGGGAAAATATGGGCGCCACGAAAACGTTGGGCAGAAGAAGTCATTGAAGAGATGGCTGCTTTTCCAAATTCAGACCACGATGACTTGGTGGACTCGGCAACCCAAGCATTAATTCGATTTAGAAAAGGCGGATTTATCCGATTAGAGTCAGACGAAGCGGATGAAGTTCAATACTTCAAGTCTAGAAGAGCAGCAAATTATTACTAAGGACATATTATGGCAATTGAAAAAGCACTGTACGAATTACCAAAAGGTCTTGAGGCTGCCATGGCAGAGCCCGTTGAGATTGAGATTGAAGATCCAGAATCAGTCACGATTGGTCTTGATGGCTTAGAAATTCAAATAAAACCCGAAGAAGAAAGTGCGGACGACTTTGACGATAATCTTGCTGAATATATAAGTGAGGGTCAATTATCGCAAATCGCTGGGGAATTATTAAGCGACATTGAATCCGACATTGGTGCCCGTAAAGAATGGATGCAGACTTATACAGACGGCATCGAGCTTTTGGGAATGAAGATCGAAGAACGCACCGAGCCATGGGAAGGTGCTTGCGGAGTTTATCACCCCCTATTATCCGAAGCACTAGTTAAGTTCCAAGCCGAAACCGTTATGGAAACTTTACCGCCAGCTGGTCCAGTAAAGACCGTGATCGTTGGCAAAGAAACCCCTGAAAAGATGGCTGCCGCAGATCGTGTCCAAAAAGACATGAACTACCAAATTACCGAAGAGATGCCTGAGTTTCGCCCTGAACACGAGAGAATGTGCTGGGGTTTAGGACTCTCAGGAAACGCCTTTAAGAAAGTCTACTTTGATCCCTCATTAGATCGGCAGGTCTCTGTCTTTGTTCCTGCGGAAGACTTGATTGTTCCGTATGGCGCTTCAGACCTTCAAACCGCAGAGCGTGTTACTCACGTAATGCGTAAGACCGAGAATGAACTTCGTAAGCTGCAAGTTGCTGGGTTTTATCGGGACATCGACTTAGGTGAACCAAGTACTGCCTTTGATGAGGTGGAAAAGAAAATTGCCGAAAAGATGGGCTTTCGGGCAAGTACAGATGATCGCTATAAGATCCTTGAAATTCAAGTGAATTTAGATATAGAAGGCTTTGAGGATAAAGATAAAAAAGGTAAATCTACAGGTATCGCTCTTCCTTATATTGTGACCATTGAGAAAGGCTCACAAAATGTTTTGGCAATCCGCAGAAACTGGAGACCAGAAGATGAAACTAAACAAAAACGGAATCATTTTGTCCATTATGGATATGTGCCAGGCTTTGGCTTTTATTGTTTTGGGCTTATCCACCTTGTCGGTGCTTTTGCTAAGTCTGGTACTAGTCTTATCCGACAGCTTGTCGATGCAGGTACATTATCGAATCTGCCAGGCGGCTTTAAAACCAGAGGTCTGCGAGTTAAGGGAGACGACACCCCCATCTCGCCAGGTGAGTTTAGAGACGTAGATATCCCTTCTGGAACACTAAAAGACAATATCATGCCGCTCCCGTATAAGGAGCCAAGCCAAGTCTTATATACCTTACTTGGAAATATCGTAGAAGAAGGAAGACGCTTTGCCTCGGCTTCCGACATGAAAATTGCCGATATGTCAGCGAACACCCCCGTCGGTACGACTCTAGCAATCTTAGAGCGCACCCTAAAGGTCATGTCCGCAGTTCAAGCCCGTGTTCATTATTCTATGAAGCAGGAGTTAAAGCTCTTAAAAGACATTATTAGAGATTACACCCCTGATGAATACGAATATCAGCCAGATGTAGGAAACCGCTTTGCTAAGCAATCGGACTACGATAACTGCGATGTAATCCCCGTCTCTGATCCTAATGCAGCAACGATGAGCCAGAAGGTCGTTCAATATCAAGCTGTCCTTCAGTTAGCGCAACAGGCTCCTCAGTTATACGACTTAGGGCAATTACACCGCCAGATGTTAGAGGTTTTAGGGATTAAGAACGCTAAGAAGTTGGTCAAGATTGAAGATGACCAGATGCCAGAAGACCCTATTACCGAAAACATGAACATCTTAAATATGAAGCCAGTCAAGGCTTTCCTCTATCAAGATCATCAGGCGCATATCACGGTTCATATGAATGCCATGAAAGATCCTAAACTAGCCGCTTTAATTGGGCAAAATCCCCAGGCGCAGGCTATTGGTGCGGCAGCAATGGCGCATATTCAACAGCATTTAGCCTTTGAATACAGAAAACAAATGGAGCAATTGATTGGCATGCCACTCCCGACTGGCGAAGAGGACGAGGCAATCCCACGAGATTTAGAAGTTCAGATCTCTCAGATGGCTTCTCAAGCCTCAGACGCCTTATTGCAAAAGAATCAAACCGAGATTGCTGCTCAACAAGCACAACAAGCTGCCCAAGATCCTGTTATTCAAATGCAAGCTAAGGAATTAGAACTTAAACAAGCAGAAGAACAGCGTAAAACCAACAAAGATCAGGCAGACGCAGCCGAAGCAGCTGCTCGTTTACAGTTAGAAAAAGAGAGAATAGCCTCTCAAGAGAGAATAGCAAACGCTCAGATCATGGCAAAAGTTGAAAAAGATCAAAATGATAATCAAATAAAGACCATGCAAGCACTTACGAATGTGAATAAACCCAAAAAAGGAATTCTATAGTGGATAAAAATTTAGATTACCTCTTAAATGAGTACAAAAACCGTATTGAATCGCTCCAAAAAGCTATTTCAGCGGGTAATTGTCTTAATTTTGAGGAATATAAATACGCATGTGGACAAATACGAGGTCTTGAGTCCGCCTGTTTAACAATTACAGACCTAAAACAAAGAATGGAGAACTCTGATGACTGAATTACTAATCGGTTCAAACCCCGATGATGTAACACAGGCAACAACTCTGCCCCAAACAGCAGAAGAAAAAGCAAAACAACTACCCGAACCTTCTGGATATCGCATTCTGTGCGCCATTCCAGATGTTGATGAGACTTACGAAAGCGGCATCCTCAAATCGGATACCACACTGCGTCACGAAGAAGTCCTATCAACGGTGTTTTTTGTTGTAAAAATGGGTCCTGATTGTTATAAGGACGAAAGCCGTTTCCCTACTGGGCCTTGGTGCAAAGTTGGTGACTTTATCTTAGCCAGACCAAACTCTGGCACACGATTAAAGATCCACGGGCGTGAATTTAGGATCATTAATGACGATTCTGTAGAAGGAATAGTCGAAGATCCCCGTGGTATTACAAGACCCTAAGGAGAAATCATGCCAGAACTACAATTAGAAGAATTTAAATACCCAGACGAGAAAGAAAGCGTTGAGGACCAGATAGAAATTGAAATAGAAGACGATACTCCACCAGAGGATCAGAATCGAAAACCATTGCCCAAGGATATTGTTGAGGAATTAGAGGAAGATGACCTTGAGGCTTTTACGGGAGAGGCAAGGCAAAAGCTCTTTCAGCTTAAAAAAGTCTGGAATGATGAACGTAGGGAAAAAGATGCAGCTAGAAAAGAGGCAGAAGAGGCATCTCGGATAGCTCAGCAATTACTCTCGGAAAATCAAAAACTTAAGACCAAACTAAGCGCTGGCGAACAGACCTTACATTCTAAATATAAGGAAAACATCGCCCACGAATTAGAAAAAGCTAAGGTGGAATACAAGAATGCGTATGATTCTGGCGACTCAGACCGTCTTGTAGAAGCCCAAGAAAAACTAACCAAAGTACAGTTAGATTCTCAACAGATCGAACAGTACAAACCAGAGTATTCAGAAGACACTTTACAAAATTCTGAAAATGATGTACAAATACAGCAACAACCACAGCGTTTGGATTCAAAAACCCAAGCGTGGCTGGACAAAAACAGCTGGTATGGAGTTGATGAAGATATGAGTTACCTAGCAATGGGTATTCATAGAAGGTTGGAAAGAGAAGGAGTCCCAACTGGCTCCGATCACTATTTCAACATGATTGACAAGGAAATACGTCAACGTTTCCCAGAGAAATTTGGGATAGCAGAAGAGACCAAAGACTCTTCTGAACCAGAGTTCAAACCCTCTGCAAAAAGTAAACCGAGCACGGTAGTTGCGCCAGCGACTAGATCAACCTCTCCAAAAAAGGTGCGTCTAACGCCAACGCAAGTACAACTGGCAAAGAAATTTAATCTAACCCCAGAGCAATATGCTCGTGAACTTACAAAATTGGAGTCACAAAATGGCTGAAAATAGAAAACCTCGTGAAGTAGAAGATCGTCAACAAAGCATGCGACCCCAGCAGTGGAAACCGCCTGAATTGTTGCCAGAACCAGACAAGCAGGCAGGATTTGCTTATCGCTGGATCAGAGTTTCTACTTTAGGTACTGCGGATCCCAGAAATATCTCTGCCAAATTCAGAGAAGGATGGGAGCCTGTACGAATAGAGGAACAACCGAAGTTCCAACTGCTAGTCGATCCCAATAGTCGCTTTAAGGACAATATTGAGATTGCGGGTTTACTGTTATGCAAGACGCCTGAAGAGTTTGTTGCTCAACGTAATTCACATTACCAAAAGCAAGCAGAAAATCAGATGGACGCTGTAGACAGTAGCTTTATGCGCCAAAGTGATCCTAGAGCACCACTCTTTAAAGAGAGCAAATCTACGGTGACCTTTGGTAAAGGTTAATTTTATTTAGGAGTTTAATATGGCTTACCCAACCGTATCAGCCCCCTATGGACTAAAACCAGTCAATCTAATTGGCGGTCAGGTCTTTGCGGGAGCAACTCGTCAAATGCAAATTGCAAGTGGATATAACACAAACATTTTCTATGGCGATTTAGTAAAACGTATTTCCGATGGAACGATTGAGAAAGACACTGGTACAGCTACAGCTACACCTTGCGGTATATTTTTAGGTGTTAGTTTTACCAATGCCTCTACTGGTCAAGTACAGCAACAACAGTTTTACCCAGCAAGTCAGCAAATCAAATCTGGAACTAAAATTTTTGCAGTCGTTGCAGATGATCCTGATACGCTGTTCCAAGTAGTTTCTTGTTCTTCAGGCACAACCGTTGCTGCAATGGGCATTTCTGCCATCGGCAATAATATTGAGCTAATTCAAAACGCTGGATCTACCACCACTGGTAACTCCGCTGTAGCGATTAATGAAGGTACGCAAAACACTACCAATACTCTACCTATCCGTATTATCGATGTGGTAAGAGATACAGTAATCGTCGATCCATCAACTGGCGCTGAGACGTTTGTTGAGTTTATCGTTAAGATAAATGC
>Ga0247835_1003849_pt1 | contig 13797 bp, 1 predicted proteins | sample LaCtaG_3_FD_189912 | JGI IMG/M metagenome (GOLD analysis project Ga0247835, IMG submission 189912) | Freshwater microbial communities from meromictic Lake La Cruz, Castile-La Mancha, Spain - LaCruzMarch2015_13.5m | ecosystem: Environmental > Aquatic > Freshwater > Lake | place: Spain: Castile-La... | reverse complement strand
TATAGGGATACCGCAAACTACATTTGTCTTCCACCTTCCCTGGCCACTTTTGCTGTAGCCGCCATTGCCTATTAATGAGTTTATATTAACGCTTTGAGCATTTATTATGGAGTTAGAATCAAGATTTAGATTTGACTGTAACGTGGAGTTGTTCGTGCCTTTGCCATAAGCTCCTCCACCAATTGTCATTCCTTTAATGGTGCCATAGCCGGTTGCTGAAGAGTTCAGATTACTACCGATTCCTGCATTCATGGAAGCAAGCAGGTCTACGGATGAAGCATTGATAGTGCCGCTTAAGTTTATCGATCCCTGATGGTTGAGATTATTAGTGGCGTTGGCGTTGCCATCTGTTATGGCGGGCCAATCGGCGATAAATTGGGCGTAAGAACTTATTGTGGCGGGGTTGAGGTTTGTGTTTACGTTTACGTAGGATGCATTTAAGACTGTATTAGAGTTGATGTTAACTACTGAATTAATAGTTCCATTTGTTGTGGCCTGAGTTTGTCCACCGGTAAACCCAGAAGTTACCTGGTTTTTTGCACTTGTGGATAAATTGTATCCGGGATTTGATTGAACTTTAATCGTGCCTTGCAGGGCCTCTAGGGTGGAGCCTGAGCCAATTGTGGTGGTAATACTTGCGTTGCTACTGTTGATAGTGCTATTACCAGCAAATCCTCCGGTGAGTACAATTTGTCCTGCGGAGCTACCAGCGCTTAGATTGTCGTTACTTTGGCTGGTAATAGTTATGCCTGTTGGTGCTTGTACTTTAGAGTTGGTTCCAAGGCTGGTAGATATTGAAGGGTTGTAGGTGCCGGTTGTATTTGAGTTGGCTTTACCAATAACACCTCCCACTATGCTATTTGTGTATGCCATAAATGAATCTGTACTGCCAGTCCCTTTGTTCTGGCTGGTGGAACTAATTGTTGCGCTCCCCTTAGATGAAGTGGCACTGGAGTTATTGCCTATGCCCGCGCTAACGCTGGGGCTAACGGTTAAATTGCTTTTTATCCCTACTGCCCCCACAAAACCGTAGGCATTGCCCTGGGCTTGTGCTGAGAAGCCCGTGCTGCTTGTGTCGGCTGTACTGGCGGTGATGTTGATTGATTGAACAGCTTGCAAATTTGCATCTGAGGGAAGCAAGCTTGAAATCTTTGGTTGCCAAACGCTAGTGGCGCCAGATTCTGTCCAAGCTATGCCACCACCGGTGGTGCCTGAAGTGGAGCTCTTGAGGGAGTTGGAAGTAAGTGTTGCCTGTTGTTGGTAGTTGCCGCCAGCGCTGATTGCTTCAGTGCTAGTACCTGTGCTAGAGCTCAGCATGCCAGCGCTCACAGTGGGCGTTGCAGTTGCCGTGGCAAAAATGTTGTTGGAGCCCACCAGGCCTCCGCCACTAGCTGATGCATTACTTGAAATATTAGTTACAGGTGATGCCGAAATTGTGATGTCACCGCCGGATTGGAGGCTACCAACCCCATCAATCAGGCTCGACCAGGTGGAGTTGTTAGTGGTGCTGGCTGTGTTAACTCCCACCGCTACCAGTAATCCAACTGTGATTCCGGTAGCGGATGAACCGCTGGTGGTGTTGCCGGTGGTAGTGATATTGATCGTGCCTTGTTTGGCGATGAGATTGGCAGCGCTTCCAACACTTAGCGAGGTATTGGTGTTATCAACTGCTTTTGCTGTGGCGGCGTTCACACCAACCAGACCACCGCCACTGGCCGTGCTGAGCGCTTGGGTACCGGGATTGCTGTTGTAGTTAAAGGTTTGCGCTGCCGTAGAGCTGAAGGCACTGATGCTTTGGTTTAGCGAGGAGCGCGATGCTGAAAGTGCAATGCTTCCGCCTGAGCTCGTGAGGTTTCCTGCTGTGCTGATGTTCAGGCTTGAGTTGTCTGTGGCTGTTGCATTAGTAACACCAACCCCGATCACGCCAGCGCTGATTGCATCAACTTGGGCAAGGGTGCCGCTGGTGATGGCTCCTGTGATGTTGAGACCACTGGCAGCACTGAGGTTGGCGCTGCTGGAGGGTGCGATGGTGAGGGTTGTGTTGTTGGTGATGCTGGCCAGGTTGGTGGCCACGGAGATCCCAGCCACACCAACGGCATTGGCCGTACCTCCCGAAGCGGTTTGAACGGAGCCGTTGAGGGTGAGGCTACCGCCCGTGCTGCTGAATGCACCGCCCGGTGAGACGTTAAAGCTGCTGCCCGTGGTGGCGGTGGAGGAAACACCTCCATAGCCCAACAGGCCAATACTCACGTTATTGGGGCTACTGGTGAGGGCAACGTCACTGCCACCCACGTTGAGGCTGAGGTTGCCTGCGGCGGTGATCGTGCTGCTGGAGTCGCTTTCTAATTTTGTAGAGGCTGAAGTTGTGGCTGTGCTGCTGCTGTATTGACCCGAGACGACACCACCGCCGGATTGAACAGCGCTGGCCAATGCTCCTGCGCTGGGGCTTGCTCCAGAGCTAACGGGATTGAGCTGGCTACTGAGCGTGAGCGTTCCGCCACTCTGGAGATACGACGCATTGCCGATGTTGAGGGAGGTGGTAGGCGAGAAGGTGCTGTTGGCGATGTTCGCACCCAAGCCGGCGCCGATGCCTAAGGAGGCGGAGACAGCCAGAACTTGAGTGCTGGCGGAGCCGGTGGTAAGGGCGGTGGCAGTGAGGGCGCCACCGGAAATTAGTGAGCTTTGCTGTAGCTGCAGGTTTGTATTGCTGGTGTCTGTGAGGGTGCTGTACGACCCTGTCACCGATACGGAGTAGAACCCCACGCTGGCGGCGACCACAGTGCCATTGATCTGTTGAACAGGGCTCGCGTAGGTGCTGCTTACTGATAAGGAGCCGCCTGCGGTGATGGTGGAGCCGCTGATGCTCAAGCTGGTGTTGCCGCTGTTGGTGGTTTGCAGGTCCGAACCACCGATGCCAACGGCACCAGCTGCCCCTGCCGCCACGGCCACGGTGTTGTTTTGGCTTTGCAGCTGGCTGAGGGTGCGCTGCAGATTGATGGTGATATTCCCAGTGGCTTTGAGCGAACTGTTGCTGAAGTTCAGGCTGCGTGAGGATGATTCTGTTGACGCAACCCCGCCACCGGCGCCGGCGCCAGCTCCTCCGCCCACACCTACCGACACCGGTGTAACTGTGGTATTGGCGCCAAATGTATCGCTTAACCCCAGGTTGACATCGCCGCCCATATCCAAGGTGCTGTTGCTTACCGTCAGGCTGAGGGCGGTGTTGCGGGTGAGCACCACCTTGGAGGCCCCAAAGGTGGCCCCCACCAACCCAGCGCTTACTCCCACCGTGTTGGTTTTGGGGGCCAAGGTGAGTGAACCGGTGGTGTTAATGCCGAATTTGCCGGTGCTGCCACGGGCATTGATCAGGGTGCTGGCGACGGCGCCACCAAGGGTGATGTCGACAAGGCTCAAGGCACCGCCCACTGCGGCCCCGAGGCCGATGGCGGCACCGGCACCAACGGCTAGCACATCGGCCTTGACGATGCTGGGGTTGGCGTTGGTGGTGATGCTGGTGGTGCCAGCGATGGCGAGTTGATTGATGGCGCTGAAGCTGTCGCTGCTCTTGCCGATGCCGGTGTTGTATTGAGTGCCCAGGGTGAGGCTGGTTTTGGTGGCGGAGATGTTCACTGCCACGGCGACGTAACCAGCGGCGAGCGAGATGGCGAACGCATATGTATCGGTACTGAGGCTTGTGGTGTCGCTGTTGTAGATAGTGAGTCCGCCGGAGCCGATGCTTAGGCTGCTGCCGCCATACGCTTGGGCGGTAAGGGTGCGATTACTGCTGAGGGTGGCGCCGCAACCGGCGCCGGAGGCTGCCACGCCAACATTTGCGGCACCGGCAGCCGCCAAGGAGCCAGCTGCGGTGAGGGAGGAGATGCTGCCACTGGCCGTGGTGCTCAGGTATAGCGATGCGGCGCTGACGCTACCGCCGTTTACCACGCTGGCCACGGTGTTACTCAAGCTCACCGAGGAGATGGCGGCTCCGATGGAGACCGCAACCGAGGCCGTTGGCGAGCCTGCCACGGCGAGGCTGTAACCGCCACCGTCGCTGTCAATCGAACGACTGTCGCTGGCGGTGAGGCTTACGGCGCCAGTGCCAGCGTTAACTGCGACGCTGTTGAGGGAGGCCGTGCTGCTGCCGCTGAGGCTGGTGGTGGCATTGCTGCCGGCCCCGGTTGCGCCGAGAGAGAAGGTGCCAGATCCGGCAATGGTTGCGGCCACCGAGACGGCGGTTGTGTTGATGGCACCAGACTGATTGGTGCTGATGTTCACAGCCTGGTTGTTGGTGTTGCCACCTGCTCCAATGCCGCTGCCTGTTAAGCCGGCATTAATGGTGTTGTTCACCGAGGAGTTGGCCAGTGCCGCCACGGCCGATACTGCGATGCCAACGCTCTTTGCAACACCCACCGAGAGCGAACCAGCCCCGGCCACGGTGGTGATCGCGTTGTAGTCGGTGGTGGAAAGGCTCACGCCTCCATTCAGGGTGCCGATGCTCAAGTTGGCGTTGATCGGCAGGGTGATGTTGGTATCAGCTTGCGACCCGGCACCGCTGCCGCTGAGGGCGAATCCACCCGTGGATCCTGCGATGGCTATGGTGCCGGCGATGGCTTGGGTTGTGGTGTTGCCATTAAAGCCTCCGCTGATGGTGGCTCCGGTGCTGGTGGTGAGATTGTTGAGGCCCGATCCACTAACACCAAGGCTGGGAGCTTTGCCATCAACGGTTGTGATCGTGTTGCTGGCTAGCGAAGCACCGATGGAAGCGCCGATGGCTGCTGTGCCGGTGCTAAAGCCAACACCGAGGGAATAGGCACCGGATTTGGCAGTTAAGTCGCCAGCCCAATTGCCGGAGAGGTTGGCGCCGCCGCTGCTGGTGAGATTGGAGCCGCTGAGTACCACCGAGAGGTTTGGGCTGAAGGTATTAGAGCTCTTGGCACCAGCACCAGAAAGTGCGAGGGCGACCTGGCCATTGGTGGTGGCTCCCACAGCTGCCGAGCCCCCCAGGGTGACTGCTTTGAGCAGGCCATTGTTGCCGTTGTTCGTGCCGTTTACGCTGATGCTGAGGTCTCCGCCGCTGCTTGAAAGGCTGCTATTTGTGATGCTGTGTTGATCGTTGAGGCTTACCGTGTTGAAGGCAGTGCTGGCTCCAACTGACACCGCTCCGGTGTATTTGCCGCCAAGGGCGACACCAACGGCGACACCGCCGGCGTCGCTCACAATGCTGGCCTGATCGATGGTGCTGATGCTCAGGCCACCAGCGGTTGCACTCAGCGTGGATTGGTTGATGCTGGCGCTTAAGTCGCCGCTGTAGGTGGTGGTGGCACCGGCGCCAGCGCCGGCCAATGCTCCATTAACGAGGGGTGTTTGGCCAGCACTGAGGGAGAGCGCACCGCCCATGCTGAGCATGGCTAGGTCTGGGGTGGCCACCGTGCTGATGTTGAGGGCACCGCTGCTGGCGGTGAGGGTTGAGCTGGAAATGCTCAGCGGCGCCGAGAGGCTGGCGCTGCTCAGGGAAACTGAGGCGCCCACGGACAACGCGCCGTTAAGCCCACCATTGCCACTTTTCGCCCAGTTCAGTGCGGCTGCAAAGCCACCGCTGGTTATGGCAATGGTGGGCTTAACGGTGCGCTGAAGGGTCAGCGTGGAGCCGCTAAGAGTACTGTTCGTGATCTTCACGGGCTGTTTCAGAGCGAGGGTGCTGTTGCTTCCAGACCCAGCACCCGCCAGGGCGCCTGAACTGGCGCCCGTAGCTGAATAGGCACCAGTCAAAGCACCCCCAATGCTCACGGAGTTGAGCGAGGCGTCGAGCAATGTTTGGATGCTGATGGCTCCGGCAGCAGTGCCATTGCTGCTGGCGTTGAGGCTGCTGCCGCTGATGCTTACACCTGAACTGCTGTTATCTGTGATTGTGTTATGGCTTATCGAAGCACCAACGGAGCCCGAGAATGTGGGTTGCGTGGATTGAGAGTTAATAGCTGCGCTTAATGCAGCACCTCCACCATCTGCATTTATGGAACTTTGTTGCTTAAGGGTTAGCTGAATTGCTGAACCATTGGTGAGTAGCTGAGCTGTATCGAGGTTGAGCTGGGTGTTGTTTTTAATAGTGTTGTATGAACCAGCCCCTGCCCCAGCAAGAGCAATAGTTGTTTTATCGTCGAATTTAGCTGGTTCAGTGCTGCTGGTTTTTGTGCTACTGATAGCACCAGCGAAAGCTAATGACTGGATTGAGATATTAGAGGCGTCGGATGTAACATTAATTGGTCCACTGCCAGATGCAGTTGATATGAATGTGGCGTTGCTCAGATTGAGTTTTGTGGCCTGATCAATTTCGTTCTGTGCGATTGATACGCCGGCAGCCACTGCCGTGCGGCCATTCCATACCAGAGCTGCTGCACCTGCCAGGCTCCAAATGGTAGGGGATGATTTCAGGCTGGCGTTAACAGCGCCGGTGCTGCTAGTTAATGTTGTTTTTATGCCACTGCTGCCAATGGTGAGCGTATTTGAAGTTCCAAGCGTGTTCTGAGCCCAGCTGCCAGCACCATCTACAGCCCACGCGTTGGGCTCACTTTTGAAAGGAACATTACCAGCAAGTCCAATGGCGCCAGTGAAAATTGTTGGTGCGAAATTGCTAGCACCGTTGTTTATGTCAAAGCTACCGCTGTTGAAGTTTGGAATCGCGATAGTTGTGTCGGCAATGATGCCCATAGCTCCAGAGCCTGGGGCGTCATTTCCAAGAGTATGCGCAAAGGCAAGAGAAAGACCAAGGCCACCATTGCCTCCTGCATTTGCATTAGCGGGCTGTTGCTTTCCACCGCTAAATAAGATTGAACCGGAGCCTGATTTGTAGTAAGCGGTTTGGCTATTGGCAAGGGTTGATTTGCCGCCAATGCTTATTATTGAATTAGCGCTGGGAGCATTGATGGAAAGTTGGGTGTATGCGCCCACGGAGGTATACGCCTCCGACCCTGAAATCCCTAGTCCCCAACTACTTGTGATCTTTTCTTTATTTTTTGGATTTCCTTTATCATCTGTACCAGTCACTCCACTAGTTGAAAGAACACCTGCAAGAGCAAGGCTGAACAGGCCGGTGCTGTTGATGGTGGAATGGTTGAGTGATGCTGCCGTGATCACCGTGGGCGCGGTGAGCGTGGTGCTGCTCACCGCATTTGAGGTGATTGTTGTACCGCTGTTGGTGCCGGCATTCGCGATTACGGAGTTTGAGGCAAGGCCGATCAGGGCACGGGTGGATTGCTGCTCCTTATAAATTGTGGCACCGATGCCAATGCCCACGCTGTTGGTCCACATCATCGATCCGGAGCCCAGCAGTCTTAGGCCGTTGGTAGTGGCAGTAATGCTGAGTGCCCCGGTAGTGCTTGCAACGGCGTAGCCCGAAAGCTGGGCTGTTGTGATAATGCTTTGGGTAACAAAAGGGAAGCTGCCGGTTAGCCCAAAGTTGGCTGTTTGGCCGCCCGCTTGAGCAAATAGCCAGGGGTTAGCAGTGTTGGTGGCATTTATGCTGATGCCTCCCGATCCGGCTGTGAGGGTAACGCCCGGTTGAATGATAGTTTCTGATTGATGGGCATTTTGTTGGAATACCATCGAAGCTCCAACGCCATTGCTGGAGCGATTACCAAAAGGAGAAAAAAGTTCTGACAAAGGCTTACCATCCTTTATCTTGCCGAGGCTGTCTAAGTCAAGGGAAAGATGTATGATTCCCGCCGCACCCAATGAATTGAAGGTTAAATTCGAATTTGTTTTGATTCCTCCGCTTGCATTTATTGATGAACCTGATTTTAAAGTTGTTAGAGAAATATTATTGAACTGTTGATAAATGCCAACATAAGCAAAACTGGTTTCTGTTTTGTTGTTACCGTTAGCATCGAATCCTCCCCAGTTTTTAGTTTGAGCAAAAGTATTAAAATAAGCTGAGATTAAACCTAAATTTCCCCCGAAAAGTAAATTACTCCATTGCTGAATAGCATTTGATACGTTGGTTGTTGTTGTTGATGATGGTTTAGATGCTTTACCTTTAAGAGAGTCCCAATATGAAGTAGCTGAGTCGTAGATTGTTTTGTATTCTACATTAGTAACTATACTTACATTCCCGGCTGAACTGATCTTTGCTGTGGGGTTTATATTGGTGAATGCATGATTCGTGTAGAAATCTAGAATTTGGGCGACGGAGATTGTATTAGAATTAACGTCGGTGTTATCAGAATTCTTGTAAGTGCCAGCTCCAGTTGCGGAGGAGGCTTGATCTTGTTGCTCTTGGCTGATGGAACTTTCTATAGAAACATCTCCGCTTGCTGTGATAGATCCACTGATCTCAGTTTTGGAGGTGTGGTCTACATAGGAAACAGCAAGTGCTCCCCCAGCTACCAAGGATGAAGTTGATGTTAATTTATTTCCATCAGCATCTTTAGAAAGCTCTTCCTTGGTTGTGCTAGATTTAAATATAGTGCCTAAGCTACCTTTAAGGGTATACAAAAGGGCCGGATTAGCTAAAAGATTCTTGATTTTTGGATTACTTCCATTGGCGCCAGTAACAGAAATTTTGTTTTTTGCTTTAATTGTATTTTTAATATCCACGCCGGCTGACGTTGTGGCTTGAGTGTTAAAGCTGTAACTGCCTTGAGGGCTGGTGTTAAGTGTAAGCGGAGCTGCCAATTGGGAGCTGCTTTCGGTTAATAGGAATTCATTGTTCGTGAGGCGTACAACGTTGTATGTATTGCCAGATTTAAGATTTTCAATGTTAGTATCTCCGATATAAATTGATTGGCTGGATGTTAAGCTTTGCATTGCACCAAAGCCACTCAAATTTTGATTCGCATCAAATTGTATCGGAGTTCCATTGATTTCAGGCAATAGCTGAATAGTTTGATTGCCATCTGATGTGGTACTTAATAGCTTTATGTAGTAAGTGGTATTATTCTTGAGACCGTTTATCACAGCACCTGGAGACCCTAAGTATCCCGCTTGATAAACGATCGAATCATTCTGATTTAGTTCAGAACCAGTGAGTGTTATTGTGCTAGCGCTGAGATCAACACTTGAACTGTTAAAACCATTGTACCTGGGCTGTGCAAGCGTATTGGTATAGGATAGATTTTTTTGGTAGGTTACAACATCACCGGTAATGAGTCCATGATTAATTATGCTTATAATATTTGTATCATTGTTAATAGCCTCAACTGGATAAAAGCTAAGGGTCGGTTTGCCGTATAGGAAGTTGATTGTGCCTGATCCACTGTTGTTGAGGTTGGTAATTGCGTTAACCCCTTCAACTGCGTCAGATGGATTAGAGCAAATTACAAATTCATTTTGATTAATGGGACTTATGAAATATCCAGTACCATTTGTCAATGCTCCAAGGCTCGTGCCTTGATAGGTAACATACTGACCAGGAAAGAAACCATTGTTAGGAATGGTGAAAACTCCTACACTACTAGGATTTCCAGAACTAACTGGTAGAGTTTGACTTGCAGGGAGAAGTTTTTCAGCAATAAAAAGATTGATATCTTGAGCTTGATCAAAGTTGCTATTGCCAGATCCAGTTGAGGTGAATGTGATCTGAGTTTGGTTGGTTGTAGACCAAGAAGACGAATTAACTTGTGAGCTAGCTAGTGCAAATTTATCATCGTTGATTACAATAATGTAATAAATGCTTTGAGAACTAAGCCCACCAATTGACGAACTACCTGATGGGACTGTATAGAGTATTGGCTGATTATTAACCAGGCCATGATTATTAATTGTGATTATTCCATTTGGTAGATCAATGCTTGTAGTTCCAGCCGTATATGTTAAATTGCTTGGCAGGCTGGGGGATCCAATTGTTAAAGCTGTTTTAGAAGCTGCAGATTCTGGTGAGTTGGCTAGTTTAATGTTGTTTGAGTCGATTACAATTGCATAAAATGGTTGATCAGGAGCGAACGGTTTTCCGCCAACTTGCAATCCACCACCCGTAGCAGTGAAAGGACCCGGATTCCACACCAGTAATTGACCCTGAATTAGACCATGATCTGGAATGTTAATGGTGTTGTTGCTTACGTTGCTAACACTGCTAAAAGATAATGGTGCGTTTTTAGTAAAAGATTGTATTACACCAGGTATGTTTTTTGAGGAATTCACATCCAGTTGCAGTTGATCTTGAATATCTACGGGTATTTGTACTTGAGTAGCTGAACCAGCAACTTCATTCAGAATTACGCTTGAGGGCTGCAGAAAATAGGATTGAGGTTGTTGGGAATTTGAAGGATTATTTAATAGTAAAAGATAATCGGCCCCCGGGACAAGTGTTGGGAATGGATTGACCCCTCCATTTGGCACATTGTAAGTAACTTTTGTGCCATCTTCGAAAGAACCAGAACTAATATTAAAGGAACCATCCGAGTTGATGGAAGTTAATTGAAAATTTGATTGGGAACTATTAGTATTCCCAGCTGTTAATGTTCCATAAATATTGGCCTCGCTTTTGGCATTGTCAATAGCAACTCCTACACCGACTGATGCTTTGCCGTTTAGAAAAATTGTTGAATTTGCTGTGTTATTTGTGTTTGGCTCTGCTGAAGAGCTAATACTAATTTTTTTACCAGCATTTATATTGCTTGGTTGATCTATCGATATGGTGCTGTTTGTTGTGGTAATTGCTGTAGTAACAGCAAGGCCCCAAGCATCTAGATTATTTTTATTATCATCCTTAGCCCAAGCGTTACCGGTTACGCTGGCGGTAGTTGTTGTTGGATTAATAGACGTGGAACTAATGCTAACTTGTCCTTGAGGGGCGCTTAGACTCGTTTGACTTAAGTCTATTGATGATGAGCTTTGACCAACGCCAACTGCAACCGCAAAATTACCATTATTTGTTATTCCTGAACCAACAAATGTATTGGCGCTTGTTGAGGCGTTAGCTGTGCTGGATGAGGTAATAATGATATCACTCGAAGCTGTGATAGTACTCTTCTTAATGTTTAGTTCTGCAGGTGTAATTGAAATTCCAACAGATGCTGGTAGGATTTGACCTAACAAGTAGGAAGGTATTGTTGTTGTGATCGGAGTAAAAACGAAATTATTTATAAAACCGGCATTATCCGTTCCAAATTTAGAGGTTGCGTAAGACAGAACATCATTGCTGCTAGATATGTTAATTTTTCCGCCCGATAATGTTGTGCTGTCTAAGGAGATGCTCGCCTTTGTGCTGTCAACTGTGATCCCAAACACCGCTGTATATGTTTCTTGGTCGATGTTGATAGTAATGTCCCCAGCAGTAAAGTTGTTATCTGCAAAGCTATAAAGCGCGCTGCCTGGCTTAAGCGATATTGTAGAAGCTCCAGCGGCTATGTTTAATCCAGGAAGAGGGAATTGGCCAACACCTGTCCAAGAGCCAGTGATGGTGCTAAGGGAGATGGAGCCAGAATTACCAATGCTTGCGCTTGTGGCTTGATCACCACCAGCAGCGATTTGTCGTGTTGATAAAATACTATTGCTTCCAACTGTGACGTTTGCACCTTGTGCAGTTATTGAATTAATGCCGCCACCGGCGATATTTGCATTAATTGTTATATCGCTGTCAGAATTTGCTTTTAATGTAAGTTTGTCTACATTACCATCGTTGTTGCCGCTGATCGGATTGGTAACGGTAATGCCTGGAGCGCTGATGGTTATATCGCCTCCGATTAGAACATTTGGGCCTATGGTTAATGCTGAAGATGATGTGTAGTTACTCGTTAGAGTGATATTACTTAATGTTTCTAGTGAATGCTTCCAATCTTTAATGCCTGTGATTTCAACTGGGCTACTTGCGCGACTGGAACGCTCCAGTACCCAATCGCCTCCAGGGTTGCCTCCGCTGCGATTTTCTGAAGCCCAAACTTCAAGGCCTGTTAGTTGATCAAGTTGGTATATAAGCGAATTACCAATGGTTTCTGAACCTACATAACACCCTCCAATTAATAGATCTCCTCCATCAGGTATGTATTTGTTGATTTTATCTGCGAATATATTAAGATTTGCAGAATTGTCAATGTCTAAAACAACTTCTCCCTGCCAGTAAAGCTTACCTGGAGAACCATGACCAATAAGTAGTAATTGCTCAATCGGCGCATTAAGATCTAATGAGGTTAAATTTTCCCAGCTATTAGATGACACTGACCAACCAGAAGATAGCAATTGCTCGCTAAGGCCGTAAGAATCTGGGAGAGATGGATCAATCCAAGCGTTTCTTGCCCCAAAGGAATTTAATAGTGACATTTGCTCTGGTGTGGTATGCATTGTTTTGTATCTGATGGGTTACTTTTTTAAAAGTAATTCTACTGACTTGACTCTTCTGAGAAGCATTTGGAAGGCAGATTGTTGTTTAATTTGATCTTTCTCGAGTTGTTGGTTGTTGGCTCTAATTTTTTCTAATTCCTCTTTGGCTGATGATAGTGATTCTTTGAGGTTTTCTATCTCCGCGTCTTTAGATACGGCTATGGCAATTAATTCTTCTTTCAGACTTTCTCTTGATTTTGACTCTGAAGAACGCCCAAGTGGGAATGAGAAGCCAAATCTTGTTCCAAATCCATTTAACCATCCAACTGTTTCCAGCTCAACAGGAGGTGCATATGCTGCTGCAACATTGAGATATATTCTACCAAATTTAACGGCGCAACCAAAGGAAGATGCAACTGCATTACTGTAAACACCTCCGCCAAAGCCGCATCTAAACGGTTCATCTCCTACAGTAATATTTGGCGTTGCTCCCAAGGCTGCAGCAAATGCACCAGATGATGCAATAGAGCTCATTACATTTTCTGGATTGAAACTAGTTCCAAGGGTTCCATTCCCGTCGGTTGTGATAACTCTGGTTGTTCCATTTTGATATCTGTTCTTGTTGAATCCAGTATTTGTAGCCAAGCCAGGTAGATTATATTGTGAACTTGGTATACCGATAGCTATTTGACCCGGTAAAACTGCAGTTGCACCATAACCAATTGCAGTACTTTGAAAGCCTGCTGCTGTAGTTAGGGTACCCAATGCAGTGGATTGGCTTCCAATAGCTCTACTTGAACTTCCAATAGCAATACTCTGAACCCCAGATGCTGTTGCAGTTGTACCCATGGCAATTGTTCCAGTAGCTAATGCATTAGCTCTTGATCCGAAGGCAACCGAATCAGAGCCACTCGCCAAAGCGTTAACCCCACTGGCTAATGCATTTGTTCCAGTTGCAATTGCACTAGTTCCTGTAGCAATCGATCTAAGACCACTAGCTATGGAACTTGAACCGCTTGCTTGTGAATCAGCACCGCTTGCATTTGCTGCCGTGCCAGATGCAATTGAATTAACACCGCTTGCAACTGAACTTAGGCCTGTTGCTATTGCTCCAGTATTAGAAGCATTTGCACTAGTACCTGAGGCAATGGAGTTAATTCCGCTTGCTTGTGCATTTGAACCACTTGCTTGTGAGTCAGCACCGCTTGCAAATGAACTTGTACCACTTGCTTGTGAGTTAATTCCGTTTGCTGTTGAGCTTTGGCCTGTTGCTATTGCTCCTGAATTAGAAGCTGTTGCACTAGTACCAGATGCAATCGAATTATCTCCGCTTGCAAATGAACTTGTACCACTTGCTTGTGAGTTAATTCCGTTTGCTGTTGAGCTTTGGCCTGTTGCTATTGCTCCTGAATTAGAAGCTGTTGCACTAGTGCCAGATGCAATCGAATTAGCACCGCTTGCAAATGAACTTGTACCACTTGCTTGTGAGTTAATTCCGTTTGCTGTTGAGCTTTGGCCTGTTGCTATTGCTCCTGAATTAGAAGCTGT
>Ga0247835_1003825_pt1 | contig 13868 bp, 12 predicted proteins | sample LaCtaG_3_FD_189912 | JGI IMG/M metagenome (GOLD analysis project Ga0247835, IMG submission 189912) | Freshwater microbial communities from meromictic Lake La Cruz, Castile-La Mancha, Spain - LaCruzMarch2015_13.5m | ecosystem: Environmental > Aquatic > Freshwater > Lake | place: Spain: Castile-La... | reverse complement strand
CTATATTCCAATCTTCTGGACTAAAATTAATTATTGCTTTTGCCGATGAATATTTATCATTTTCTCTTTTTAATGTAATTTCTTCCTTCGATAAAGAATTGAACTTTAACAGAAAAGGAACTTGCTTAAAACTCACAAGTTTGAGTTTGTTCAACGAGGGAGGAGCTTTTTTAGAATCGTTAGGGTTGGTGTTATTCTGAAATTCCTCAAGGTTTGAAAATCCATCGCCATCGGAGTCTTTCGATTTGATGTTCATGTCCGTGTAATCAAGTTCATGAACGAGGAGCCATTCGTTGGTGATGGGAGGATGAAGTTGTTCACTGCCTTCCGCGAGAGGGTCAATAAGTTTACTATCCTTGAGCAAGTAACGGCGGGAGACGAGCAGCGAGCCTCGCTCAGGACTGCCTGTGGGGAAATCGGTGGGAGACTTCCATTTTGCTGGTGCTGCGGCGAGCACCTCCGCTTGGCGGATGACATCAAGGTTCACAGGCGGAATCGCGTTGTCTTTTGGCGCGGAGGGGCCTGCCTGAATATCTTCCGGCTCCAGACGGCTCATACCGATCCAGGCGGCGTTGGATACCAGAAGGAGTGTGGCTACAGCCAGAATCACAAGATCGTATTTTTGTTTGACCCAATTCATAGTCTTTACTTGGGTGGAGCCGGCGCCTTCGGTTGAGTGGAGGGTTCAGACTCCCAATCGGGGAAGTCGAGGATTTCAACGAAAAAACTGGCTGTCACGGATTCGCGACCGAGGATGGCTTGGATGGTCTCAGAAGATTTCGCGGAGATGCCCCGCACAGGAATAGCGGGGCTACCCGAAGAATCACCGGGCTGTGAGCGAGGAGGAGGTTGGGGGCTTGTGTTGTCCAAAGCGAGCGAGCGAATGAGCAGAAACTCGTCCTTATTTTGGATCATGTTGAATGCTGAAAGAAGTTTTTCCTGTGGGGCCGTAAAAGTGAGAATAAATGTCCTGGTGGAAATCGCGGGAGCCTTAGGCGATTCGTTTGGCGTCCCTGGCTTGGCGGGTGGCGCAGGTGAGGCAGCGGGGGCTTTGACCAGAACTTCCTGACGCTTGAGTGAATCAATAGCACCAATTTTCAGGTCAACCAGTGAATCGGCAATCCCGCGTATGATGCGAAATTCCCGATTGAGCTCTACAACTTCCTGTTGGGATGGTGGCGCGGCTTGATAAGCGTCAAATCCGTAGAAAAAATCGTCGGGAAGAGCGACGCCTTTCTCAATCGCATTTTTTTTCAATTCATCGACGGCTTTGCGAAGATCATCTTGGAATTCTTGGGGATTGATCGAATCGAGGGGGGCCTCCATTTTCGCAAGAGTGGTGCGATACTTGGCGACTTCGGCACGGTATCCGACAAGACTTTCCTCGAGAGCCTTCAAGCTGGCATCTTCTGGAAAGGGTTTTTGATTCTGAAATTGCTTGAGCTTCTGAAGCTGCGAATCAAGGTTCGCCTGGGCCTCATTGCGAAGGGCTGTGGCATCGATCGCGAGGTAAGAAGTAACTCCCGTGCCGATAATGGCCAGCAGGATGAGAAATGCGGCTATAGGGTTTTGCTTCAGCCAGTTCATGGAAGGATAACGGGCTGCTTGAGGGGAAGAAGCAGGGTGTAGCCGTAAGCCCAGGTTTCCCCTGTGGGTGTCGTGCGGCGGGTGATAATTTTGGCAGGGTCATCTCCGATAGCAAAGATGGCCGAAGATTTCAAATTATTAAAAAATTTATCTATGACGGCCGCACCATCGGGATTGGGCGGGCTGTCGAGATAGAGGCCGTTGATTTCAATAGCCGTGATGGCTTTAGGTCCTGTCGGGGCTACCTTTGGCTTCTGGGGCGGTGCTTTCACTCCAGGCACAGGGGTTGGCTCGGGCGCAATAACAACGCCTTCAATTGGCTTAAGTTGGGTCACCCAAATGAAACGCGGGGGGATCGTCGCGGCCAACTCTTCAAGGATGGATGCCCAGGCAGATCGTTCGGAGGCAACGAGAAGAAAAGGAGCTACCTCAGCTACGAGTTTATCGCGCTCCGCCATCTCATCAGAGATTTCCTTTGAAAGACCTTTGAGGCGAGCGACTTCGGCGGTCTTCCGTTCAACTTTTTCACCAATACGCTTTGCGGAGTCGTCCAAATCAAGCCAACAAAGAGTGGGAGTAAGAATGAAGAAGGCCGTAGCTAACGCCAATGCGGGCAGTTTTTTAGTAAATCGTTGCGCCTGGCGCACACTGGGCGGGGTGAGATTAATCTCAATGGGACAATTTTTGAGTGCTCGCAGCGCGCAACCTACTAATTCGCCCAACCCCGAGGCACAAAAAGATCCAAGCTGGGACTGAATTTCAGGAGTGACCTCCACATTGCGAAGTGGGTTGAAATATTCTACGGGCGCCTGAAGTTTTTCGGCAAAAAACTCTGTCATGTAAGCCAGACCAGTGCCGCCGCCGCAGAGGAAAATCCGCATCGGAGTCGTGCCGCCTTGGTTGGTGCGGTAAAAATTGATCGACCTCGCGATTTCGGCATGGAGGCGTGTCATCGTATTCCGGGTCACCTTGGCCAACCTGGCCTCGGTGGGATCTTCGGACTCGGCATAAGCTCCACCGAGACCAACGCTGCCTTTCTGGAGTTTCAGCTTTTCAGCAAGTGTGATTTCCTGAGCAAATTCCTTGGCGATTGCCGCACTGATCGTGCTGCCGCCAATCGGAATACTGCGACTGAAGAGGCGATTCTCCTCGATGAAAACAAGATTTGTCGTGCGGGCACCAAGGTCCAAAAGGAGTGAGCAACCTGTGATATCCGAGTAGTTGTAGCGAAAGGCGTTGAATAAAGCTGTGGGTGCGAAATCAATTTGACCCGTCATGACGCCGCCTTTGCCAACAGACTGCACAATTTCATCCAACTGATCGGCTTTAATGGCTACCAACGCAACATCCCAAGTTTCCCCTCGGCGATCGCCCATGATTTGGTAATCCCAGACAACCTCATCAATCGGAAAAGGGACATTTTGCTGCGCCTCGAATCCAATGATCGATTCGACATCGGCAGCGGTGGCACCAGGGAGCTTAACAAATCGGGAGAAAACGGCTTGCGAAGGAAGACAAACATTCGTGACCGTTTTTGGGGAAATCTTCAGCGCCGAACGCAATTCGACCGCCACACTTTCAACTTGGCTATTCCGCGTCGCATCGGCCGAAGGATCCACAATGAACTCGGAAGTTTTAATTGCCAGCAACTTTAATCCGCCGGATGGCAGAGCAGCAAACTCCGCCATGCTTGCGGTCTGCATGCCGAGATTGAGTGCCAAGATGCGTGCTGGTCGGGCCATCGCGAGGTCAGATCAGTTAGTTAGCAGACTTGGGTTTGGAAGGCACAAAATAATCCCAAGCCATTGGTGCAAAAGGAGTTTGGCTTTTTTCCAGAACACGGCCGGTGACCTTCGTCATTTCTGCGTCAGAATCCCACCAACCCTTGCCCTGCTTGGCGACATCCGCACTCTTGGAAGAGGCTATAGCGACTAAGCCAGTGGAGCCAGAGATGCTGACGCCCACATCGACGAGGGCTTGTTGCGCGGAGGCGGGTGGCTTACCGTCAAAATATCGTCCCATCGTCTGCGGAGAAACAAATGCAGCCGTGTGCAATCCCTTGCCGTAGGGCACATCTGAAATGGTGGTGGTGCCGGTGAGAAGTGTTGGCTTCTTGTCCGGGTTCAAAGCCGCGTTGTTGAGAAGAATGTAAAATTCCACCGTCAGGTCTTCGGAGTATTTGGGAGCCTCCTTCGATATCTCGTCGCGCTCGAAATTCACATCGATCTCGAGCCAAGGCGTTGGACGCGCCGCCCCAGGCTGCTGCTTACGATAAGATCCAGCGGAGAATTGTGGGGTATCAACAAGTGTAGGCTCAATTTTTTTGATCAAAAACTCTGACTTGACCTGGGCCTTGAGCGGCATGACGCACAAGGCAAAGAATATGGCAGGAAGGATTGTCGCGGGGAACAGACTTTTTATCATGGCTAATTTCTATTATTCAATTGTCTGGCTGAAGTAAACCTCAAACACGGCCACGGAAAAACTCAATGGTTTCGCGGATGCCTTTGTCGAAGTCGACCTTGGGTTCCCAGCTGAGAATCGTCTTGGCACGGGTGATGTCTGGCTGGCGAACTTTCGGGTCATCCACGGGAAGCGGCATGTGCTCGATCTGGCAATCTGCGCCAGTGATACGAAGGATTTCTTCGGCGAATTGCCGGATAGTCATCTCGCGCGGGTTGCCGATGTTCACCGGCTCGTGGAAATCACTCATCATCAAGCGATAGATTCCATCGATCAAATCGGATACATAACAAAAACTGCGCGTTTGCGAGCCATCACCGAAAATCGTAAGTGGTTTTCCTGTGAGCGCCTGGCCGATGAATGCCGGAACGACGCGGCCGTCATCAAGGCGCATGCGCGGACCATAGGTATTGAAAATACGAACGATGTGCGTATTCATGCCGTGGAAGCGGTGGTAGGCCATGGTGATGGCCTCCGCAAAGCGCTTGGCTTCATCGTAAACGCCACGCGGCCCGATAGGGTTCACATTGCCCCAGTAGTCTTCAGTCTGCGGGTGAATGAGTGGATCGCCGTAGCACTCGGATGTCGAGGCAAGGATGAAGGCCGCACCTTTGTCCTTGGCCAAACCAAGCGCGTTGTGCGTTCCGAGCGCGCCGACTTTCAGAGTTGGAATCGGTATGCGCAGGTAGTCGATCGGACTGGCCGGACTCGCAAAATGCCAGACGAAATCGACCTTCCCCGGGATGTAGATGAAATCGGTGACATCATGGCAGATGAACTTGTAGCTTTTGTTCCCGGCAAGATGCTCAATATTTGCCACATTGCCGGTGATGAGGCTGTCAATCGCAATGACGCGATGGCCCTCTGCGAGCAATCTATCCGTGAGGTGCGAGCCCAAGAAGCCTGCACCGCCTGTGATGACGCTGATGGGTTGTGAAGAGGTCTCGGCCATAGGAATAAGTTTTTAGTTCGAGTAAGAGGCTTGGGTGCCTTTGAGATTGCGCTTTTTGATCCACGGCATGAGCCCGCGCAGGCGCTCGCCCGTCTTCTCGATACCATGTTTTTCGCCCTCCTTGAGCAGAGCGTTGTAGCGCTTGTAGCCGCCTTCGTATTCTTTGATCCATTCCTTGGCAAACTTGCCGGATTGGATGTCTTTGAGCGCGGATTTCATGCGCTTCTTCACGGAAGAATCGATGATCTTTGGGCCCACAGAAACATCGCCCCACTTGGCGGTTTCGCTGATCGAGAAACGCATGCCGGCGATGCCGGATTCGTTCATGAGGTCAACGATGAGCTTGAGCTCGTGGAGGCACTCGAAGTAGGCCATTTCGGGAGAGTAACCAGCCTCGACAAGCGTTTCGAATCCCGCTTGAACGAGTGCGGAGGCACCGCCGCAGAGCACAGTCTGCTCGCCGAAAAGATCTGTTTCCGTCTCTTCTTTGAAAGAGGTTTCAAGGACGCCGCCGCGTGTGCCACCGATGCCCTTGGCCCAAGTGAGGGCGATCTTCTTAGCGTCCTTGCCAGGATTTTGGTAAACGGCGATAAGGGTTGGAACACCCTTGCCCTCGGTGTATTGGCGGCGAACGATGTGTCCTGGGCCTTTGGGAGCCACCATGATAACATTCACGTTCTTTGGCGGCACGATGGTTTTGTAGTGAATACTGAAGCCGTGGCTGAACACAAGCGTCTTGCCTGGAGCAAGATTCGGCTCGATATCGGCCTTGTAGGCGGAGGGCTGCTTGGTGTCAGGGATCGCAACCAATATGACATCTGCTTGGCGAACAGCTTCTGCAGTGTCGAAGACTTCAAAACCTTGAGCGGCGGCAACAGCACGGCTCTTGGATTTAGGATAAAGACCGATGATGACTTTGCATCCGCTTTCTTTGAGATTCAGAGCGTGCGCGTGGCCTTGGGAACCGAAGCCGAGAACCGCGAGGGTTTTTCCTTTGAAAAATTTGAGGTCTGCGTCTTTGTCGGTGAGAATTTTGGTTGGCATGATTGTTTGTTTTGTGGTGATGGGTGAAGGCGTCGTTTGTTTCAGGTTGTGCGTGCAAGGGCGATCTTGCCCGAACGAGTCAAGTCGATGATGCCAAAGCTTTCCATGAGGCTAAGGAATTTGTTGATTTTATTTTCTGTGCCAGTGACCTCGATAGCAAGCTTCTCAGCCTGAACATCGATGATCTTTGCGCGGAAAATATCGCAGATTTGCATGACCTCGGCACGGGTCTTGGAAGTAGCATTGACGCGGAGCAACACGAGTTCCCGGTCCACATAATCCTCGTCGCGGAAATCTTGGACATCGATCACATCGATGAGTTTCTCCAGTTGCTTGGTGACCTGCTCGAGAACTTTGTCGTCGCCGCGCACCACGATCGTCATGCGCGAAGCTGAGGCATCCAGAGTGGGCCCGACATTCAATGTGTCGATGTTGAACCCGCGACCGCTGAACATCCCCGCTACGCGGGTTAGAACCCCGAATTTGTTCTCAACGAGAATCGATATGGTATGGCGCATGAAGTGTGAAAAGATCGCAGATACTGGGTGAGCGCGGCAGGCGAGTCAATCCTTTCCGCGAATCCGCACAGTTCGGACAATGAAACAGTGGAGACCTTTTGCACGATCGAATTTGTAGCCAACGATGTCGATGGGATCAACCGTCCCCTCGCGGCTTGAAATCACATTCTCGGAATAGAAACCGACAATCTCAATCTCCAGATCGGCATTTGCCCTGACCTCGTATTTTGAAAAATGGCCTTTGGATAGAAGGAACCCGAGCGATTCCAAAAAATGGATCATACCAAAGCCTCTTTGAAATGGGACTTTTCACGCAAAAGAAAGGAGCACGGGCGTCTCGCTTTCCAAGCCGGAGGCTTGCGAGCGTATGTGGCTCTGTGTCAGGCGAGACGCCCGACCTACACAAATGCCTTTGAAAATCTAAAGCCAAACAAACATTGGTATGAGCCATCGAGTGTCCCAAACGACCGTGGGCTGTGGCTTTGATGACCATGCCGTCTTGGAAGCAGACGTGATGTTCTAACGCTATCGTAGCAGGTGCCTCGAGCGCTCCAATATCATACCAAGGTAGGCTTGAGCTTTCGCGGATGGCTTGCTCTTCGGCATTCCAGGCGGATGTGCCGAGTTGTGCCACTTAAATTGCGCGACGGCTTGCTCCCATGTCACGGGCGATTTTTTTTGAGGCTCTAATGGCGGCTGCTCCATCGTGGCACGAGATAATCCATGAGCTGCCTGGAGGCAACCCGTGCACCTTGGATTTTTTGATAGAGCGACCATGCCGCCGATCAGAAAACACAAAAAAGCCCGGGGCTTGCGGCCCCGGGCTTTTCAAAGGAAACGGTGCATCAGGCAAAAACCCCTGCGGATTTTTCAGCGCGCTTGCGGGCGTTGGCATCGAGGATTTTTTTGCGGAGACGGAGCGATTTTGGAGTCACCTCGACATACTCGTCGGGCGCGATGTATTCGAGCGAGCGCTCGAGGCTCATCACGATCGGAGGTGCAAGCGAGATGCCCTTACCGTCGCCTTGGCTTCTCATATTCGTTAATTTTTTTGCCTTACAGGGGTTCACCGGCATGTCGTCGGGGCGGGCATTTTCTCCGATGATCATTCCCTCATAGATTTCCTCCTGCGGCCCGATGAAGAGTCGTCCACGCACCTGAATGGTGTCGAGTGCGTAGGCCATGCTGGTGCCGCCTTCCATAGAAACGAGCACCCCGTTATTACGGCTTGGAATCTCGCCTTTGTGCGGGCCGTATTCTTTAAAAAGGTGACTGGCAATTCCGTGGCCCTTGGTGAGGTTTACGAGATCCGTCTCAAAGCCGATGATGCCGCGTGTGGGTGTGATGGCCTGCACCAGAACGCTGTGTTGATTGTGCTCCATGTTGACGATTTCGGCTTTGCGGCCGGCAAGGTTTTGCAGGATGTCGCCAAGATTTTCTGGTGGAACATCGACATAGAGAGTTTCCATCGGCTCCAGCACGGAACCATCTTCTGCGCGCTTGAAGATGACCTCGGGGCGTGAAACAAGGAGCTCGAAACCCTCACGGCGCATCTGCTCGACAAGCACAGCGATTTGCATTTCGCCTCGGGCCTTCACATCAAAGTGGCCTGCGACATCGGTGTCTGCGACCATGATAGAAACATTGCCTCGCGTCTCGCGGATGAGACGGTCGCGAATCTGGCGCGCGGTGAGGAGCTTGCCCTCGCGGCCTGCCAGCGGCGAATCGTTTACGCAGATTTTCATCGAGATCGTCGGCGGGTCGATATCAACAAATGGCAAGGCCTCGCGCTCGTCGGTATCGACCAGCGTCTCACCGATATAAACCTCTTCGAATCCGCTGATGCCCACAATGTCGCCGGCCAATGCCTCCTGAACCTGCACTTTTTCCAACCCTTCGTGGGAGAAAATAGCAGTGACCTTGGCTTTCTCCTTATTACCATCTTTGTGGATACAAACAATGGTCTGACCCATCTCAACCTTGCCGCTGATGATGCGTCCGTAAGCGATACGGCCGAGGTAGTCGCTGTAGTCGAGGTTCGACACGAGCATGCGGAAAAAATCCACATCGGGCTTTGGTGGCGGAGGGATGTGTTTCACGATCGCCGCGTAGAGGGGCTCCATATTATCGCTGGCCTCGGTGATCTCGTTTTTGGCGAAACCCTGCTTGGCACTGGCGTAAATGTGGGGGAAGTCCAGTTGCTCATCGGTGGCGCCGAGTTCCATGAAAAGTTCGAAAACCATATCGAGGACCTTGTGAGGGCGCGCATTTTCGCGGTCGATTTTGTTGATGACAACAATGGGCTTGAGACCGTTTTCCATCGCCTTGCGTAGCACGAATTTGGTCTGCGCCTGAGGGCCATCGTGCGAGTCCACCACGAGGAGCACGCCGTCTACCATCTTCATGATGCGCTCGACTTCTCCGCCGAAGTCCGCATGACCGGGAGTATCTACAATATTGACATGGTAATCTTTCCAACGGAAGGCCGCGTTTTTTGCTCGAATGGTGATGCCTTTTTCCCTCTCCAAATCCATCGAGTCCATCATACGCTCGTCCGTTTTCTGGTTAGCGCGAAAGGTGCCTGCCTGCTTGAGAAGCTGATCCACGAGCGTTGTCTTGCCGTGATCGACGTGGGCGATGATGGCGATATTGCGAATATTTTCCATAAATAGTAGTGCGCTCGGCTGTGAGCGGGCACGGAATATGTGAAGGACGGGGGTCTCTGTCAACAAACGCCGCGCAACAGAAACAACTTATTTTGCCGAAGGAAGAATTTTGCGGATTCTGTGAGTCAACTCAGAAAGCGTGAAAGGCTTTCTCAAGACATCTCCAAGCAACAGCGGAAAGCCAAGCCCTGCGGTGGTCTGTATGCTCGGAAGTGTAGAGGACTCTCAGATCCGGCGACGCTTTCATAAGCATTCGTATCATCTCGCGGCCGCCGATGAGGGGCAGCGCAACATCTGCGATAACGAGCACGGGCGGCTTGCTTTTGTGATTTGCAAAAATTTCGAGCTATTTTATTGGAGGCTTGGAGGCCTTCGCAGCCGAGTTCCGCGAGTCGGTTGGCCATCATGTCTCGGAGCATGTGGTTATCCTCGGCAATGAGGATTTTTTCAGAACCTTGCAGCATCTCGGCGCTTGAGGGCGCATGGACGTGAGAAAACTCGGCACCCTCCGCCATCGGCAAAAAAACGCAAAACCGTGTCCCGCTTTTAGTATTGCTTTCGACAGTGATGCATCCGTGCATCGATTGGACAAGACGCCGACAAGTCGCAAGTCGCAAGCCCAGTGCCGCTGCCTTCGGGCTTCGTCGTAAAAAAGGGCTCGAACAGTCTCGCCTTCACCTCACGGGTCATCCCGCTTCCGTCGTCTTCAACATTGAAGAAAACAAAGTTTTTTCCGCCTTTTTTCACGCTCCCAGTTTTGACTCGGATCGTTCCATGGGAGTGGATCGCGTCGCGAGCATTCAACACGAGATTGATGAGCACCTGCTCGATATCGCCACGATCGGCCACCACTGCCAGCGACCCGCTGGCAAGAGTCACTACGAGTTCCACATTTTCGAGCAGCAATCGCACCAGCATGGACTCGGCATTTTTTACGACCCCGTTCAAATCGAGGACCGTAGCAGTCCGCCCCCTGTCGCGACTGAAAACAAGAAGTTGGCTGGTCAGAGCGGCGGCTTGGGCACAGGCGTATTCGATTTGTGAGGCGTGCTTGTGCAGGCGGGTTCCTTCCCCCAAACCGGCCATGAGCAGGCCGCTGTTGGCCATGATGATCGTCAGGATGTTATTGTATTCATGTGCGACGCCCCCCGCGAGTTCCCCGAAGATTTCGAGCTTCTGAGCGCGGGTAAGCTGGTCGCCCAGCGATTTGGTGTCGCGCCGCAGCAGAGCCTCGTCCAACGCTCTCCGCACGGCAGGTGCCAATCGCGAGAGGCGATCTTTCAAAATGTAGTCGGTGGCGCCATTTCGAAGGGAATCCACCGCCGCCTCCTCACCAATCACTCCCGACACGATAAGAAATGGAATGTCGGGAGCGACCCGTTTCGCCAACTGCAGGACCTCCAAGCCATCACAACCCGGCAGCGAGAAGTCGGCGAGCACGAGATCCACACCGCCATGTTGAAGCGCGGTTAAAAATCCCGCCTCGGAATCGACCCTCTCGATCTGGCATTTCATGCCATCCTCTTCGAGTCTACGCGCGATTAACTCGGCATCAAGAAGATCATCCTCCAGATGTAAAATCCGGATTGCGCGGCTCATCACAGTGGGCGCACAGAGCGCGTCGGGGGAACATTCAAGCTGATCCAGAAGTGACCAATCGCCTGAAGGGTTTCGGCAAAAGCAGGGAATTCCACAGGCTTCACGACATAGGCGTTTGCCCCGTTTTCATAGCAGCGCGCGACATCCCGCCGCTCGCCCGAGGAAGTGAAAACAACAACTGGTATGCACCGCATTCGGGTATCACTTTTAATCGAGCGCAGCACCTCGAGCCCACCGAGCCCAGGCATCTTGAGATCCAGCAAAACCAATGCGGGCTGCCCGGCACCACGCCCACGCCAACTCCGTCGGCGATACAGATAATCCAGGGCGTCTTCCCCATTATTCACAACGGCGATGCGCCGCGCGGATGCGAATACCGCCATCGCTGAAAGTGCCAGTTCGACATCGGCGGGGTCATCCTCCGCAAGTAAGATATGTGCGGGCTCGCATGTCATTTTTCAGTGCTGCGGGGGAGGGTAAAATAAAATGTCGCGCCGCAATCCACCTTGCCGAGAGCCCACACCCTTCCGCCGTGGCGGCGAATGATACGCTGCACGTTGGCAAGGCCGATGCCCGTCCCTTCAAATTCATCGGCATTGTTCAAACGCTCAAAGACTCCGAAAATTTTCTGCGCGTAACGGGGATTGAAGCCCACCCCGTTATCGCGGATGTAAATCGTATCCTCGTCCGCGCGCCCCGGCTCTGTGCCGATTTCAATGACAGCCCGGCTGCGCTTGGAGGTGAATTTGATCGCGTTGGAGAGGAGATTCACAAGCGCCTGCCGCATGAGCGAACGATCGACTTTCACCATGGGAAGGTCGCGGATGTTCCAATTGATGATCCTGCCCTTCGTTTCTCCGCGAAGATCGTCGAGTGCCTCCATGACGAGCGTGAGCATGTCCACGGTCACCTTCTGCATCTCAGAACGCGCAATACGGGAAAACGCAAGCAGGTCATCGATCAACTCCCCCATGCGCCGCGCTGCGCCACCGATCGTGGAAAGATGGCGATGGTGCGCTTCGGAGAGGTTTGCGGAGGCCTCTTTTTCAAGAATTTCTACGAAGCCCATGATGTGTCGAAGCGGAGCGCGAAGGTCGTGGGAAACGGAATAGGTGAAGGCTTCCAACTCACGGTTTGCGCTTTCCAATTCACATGTTCTCACAGCCACACGCTGTTCCAACATCTCGTTCAAACGCCGCACCTGATCCTCCGCCAAACGGTTCTGGGTGACATCGCGCAGGTTGCATTGAATGAATTTTCGCCCCTGCGAGTGGAAGAGGTTACAAACAGCCTCGACCTGGATGTGCAGACCATCCCGGTTTTCGACACTGAGATTTTCCCTGCGAAAAAGAGGGTCCGCTTGGATTTCTTCGAAAAACGATCCTCCGTTCTGGAAGAGCGCTCGCAGTGGAGCGATTTTTTCCGGATCCGCTCCGATCAGGCGCGGTCTGGATAAGCCGGTCAGGAGGCAGATACCAGGATTCGCTTCCACGATTCGGTGGGTCTCTGAGTCCAATACCAAAATTCCATCCTGCGATGTCTCAAAAAGCCTTTTGTAGGATGTCTCGGGCTGCTCTGTAGGAGCCAGTGGAACATCCCTGAGAATTTCTTTGGCGCTGCTTTTACGGGCTGGCGGTCTGGCTGGCGGTGGTTTGGTCATAATGCGATGCTTCCTTTATGATCAGGACGCCCGATGAACAATGGGGGCAAGTCCCCATGCTGCCCGCCCGCCTCCAACAGAACCCCCGGCAGGGTCGCCTGCCGGAGGTTCTATTCTTCCATGAAAGATGAGACGATACGAGGCAAGGCTCGCTGCAAAAGACGAGGGAGTCACTGGGGTGATCGCCCGCCGGGAATTCCGCGCCCTACCCTCTGCGCCCAAGCTCCCAGAGCTTGAAATATTTCAAGTAAACGTAGAAGCCCTCCAACCTGAAATTTTATGCAGCGCGTCCGCAACAGCAGAGTAGGAAACTTTTTCCTTTGCCAAGTTTTGAGAAGTTTCCACGGCATCAGTCCATACAGTATCATCAGTCAGGAGTAATTTTGCTTGAGCTACGAGAACGAGCTTGTCGCGCGGCGATGAAAAGTCCGGAAATAACAAGCGGTCCACAGCTCCATTCCCACCAACGCACGGCATGCGGCATAGCATCGAATCTCCAGCCACTTGACCAGGAACCGAGCTGGAGTCGAGTTGCCAAACAATTCGGTGAAGCAACATGATTTCAAGGTAATCTTTGTAGGGTAGCGGTGCTTCAATGATGTAAAAAAGCGGGTTCCGGCGCTGAAATGTTTTCAGGATCATCCCGCTGCGTCGCCCCTCGGAATTCAATACTGCTATTGGCGTTGAAAGATCGCGGGACATTTGGTCGGCAAGAGCAACTGCCTCGAGGTGGTTCCGCGTTGGAATCCCAAATTCGCGCGTCCCAACAAAAATACCTCGCCTCCCTGAGAGTGGCCTGTCGAATGTCCACTCTGGGAAGTCGACCGGATAAGGAGTCGGTTGAAACGAACAGTCACGCACGCCGGCAGATGAGTAGAGGCTAACAAGATCGGGGGTGCTTGAAATCGCTCCGTCGGCAGCCGAACAGATTTCCCGAAAAAGCTCCCAACGAGTCACATCCCCGAGAGTTTCGGCAACCTGATGAGAACCCGATTCCTTTAAAGAAATAAAGATTTTGCAGCCCCTATTCTTAAGAGGAAGTATTGAAGCATAAGCTTTTCGTAGATTTCTTTTCCCCAAGAGGAGAATAACTGGGCCAGTGGGCACTGTAGAAACAGATTGATGGAAAGCGCCGCGCGAGCAGGCTGCATATGCATGATAGTTGATGGGAGGGTGCCCTCCAGAGGATGGCAAACCGGGACCATTCGAGAAATCCTGAAATGCATCTCTTCCGCCAGGATTAAAAACGGCGAAGCTCATACGGATTTCACTTTTTCCCAGATGCGGTCGAGTTCCTCGAGCGGAGTGTCCTCGACTTTGCGGCCGGCGATTTGGAGTTCGCGCTCGATCCCTTGAAAGCGGGAGATAAAGCGGCTTGT
>Ga0247835_1003815_pt1 | contig 13907 bp, 18 predicted proteins | sample LaCtaG_3_FD_189912 | JGI IMG/M metagenome (GOLD analysis project Ga0247835, IMG submission 189912) | Freshwater microbial communities from meromictic Lake La Cruz, Castile-La Mancha, Spain - LaCruzMarch2015_13.5m | ecosystem: Environmental > Aquatic > Freshwater > Lake | place: Spain: Castile-La... | reverse complement strand
AAATATAGATCGATTGCATCGCGTATTCCCTGCAACGCTTCTTCTCGGGTCTTTCCCTGAGACCAGCAGCTCTTGAGCGACAAACATCGGGCCACAAAATAACCATCTTCCCCTTTTTCCACTGTTACTTTCAGGTTCATAAACGAAATTTACCTCGTCTTAAGGGATGGTCAATCTCCTCGGACTTTACTCCTTAGTTCCCGCGTTGCCTCATTCGCTTCCCGCCATCCCTTTGCATCAAACGCAGGGGGTGGGCTGAGCAGCGTCTTCCCAAACTTCTCCACCGATTCCACCGCCCCTGCCCACTCGCTTTCGGGCATCTCTGCCAAAGCGTCCCGTGCGATCTCCACGCAAGCCGGATTATGACAAATTAGCAAAATCTCCTCCCCCGCTCGTATGGCCCGCCTCGATGCCTCCGCACTGCCATACCGATTGGCAATCGCCCCCATCTCCAAATCATCCGTCATGACCAGCCCCCGATAGCCGAGCTCCTCCTTGAGCAATCCCGTGACAATGCCCCGATTTAAACTGGCGGGGCCAGAATCCCTCCCCCACGCAGGAAATTGGGCGTGGCCCACCATAATCGAATCGCACCGCTGCCCCACCTCACGAAAAACCGAAAGCTCCTCCTCCATCTCTGCCCTTGTCCGATTCACCAGCGGCAAATCCCCATGCGGGTCTAATCCGCAGAAAGTATATCCCGGAAAATGTTTTCCCGTTCCCTTCACCCCCTGCTCCTGCATTCCCCGCAAAAACTCCCCCGCCCTCCGAATTACCTCTTTAGGGTTTTTCCCAAAGCAACGTCCCGCCAGTGAATTATCCACCCCCGCCCTTTCGGGCGGGGCGTAGTCGAGCACGGGCGCCAGATTCAGATTCAGCCCGACCAACTTCATCACCCGCCCCGTCAAACGACCATGCTCGTAAAACCACTCCTCTTTTCCAGCCCTCGCTAACTCCTCACCCGAAGCCGGACGCTCCCCCATCGCCGCTAACCTCGCCACCCGACCCCCCTCCTGATCCACCGTCATAATCGTAGGATGAGCCACCAACTCGGCGCACTCCCTGACTAACCCATGAAGCTGTCCCGCCTTTGCCATGTTCCGAGTGAAGAAAATAAACCCTCCCGGCTGAACTCTCCGAATCAGATCCCGCAAGCCGTCCGTCAATTCCGGGCCAGGTAAACCCATCACAATCAACCGACCTGCTGGATGCACTTTCACCCCATTGGCTCTAAGGAGTTTCCCCTCATGACGCACGCTCAATCCGTCGCCTCCAGCCTCGACCTCACCCCCATCACCCGATTACTCTTTCCTCATATGGCCTCGTTTCAGATCATCTTTACTCCCGCCAGCTCTGCCGAAATTACGCAATTACCCACGCCCCTTCAGGTGGAGGTTTTGCGGGAGTTCGATGTCCTCACCTCCGACTTTCTGGAAAAACATCCGGACCGATTTGGTATCGTCCGCCGACCCGATCGCACCTTGTACCGATATCGCGCGGGCGAATACCGCATCTATTTTGAAAAGACCTCCCCTGGGCTGGTCATCCATCGCGTTCTGCACAAAAACTCCCTGAAAGACTTCGCCTTCCGCTCCCAACTCCCCCTTTCGGAGGATGAGGTTCTCGCAGAAAATCCAAAATTCTGGGAGCTGATCAATTCAAGCGACTCCCAAAAAAGGTAGCCCATGCGATCCGCTCTGATCCCTCTCGGGCCACTTCTTGCGCTTTTCCCCTTTCTCACCGGATGCCAATCTTCCCGCCCCGTGCACTCGCTCATTGCTCTCTTTACCGACTTCGGCCCCAGCGACCCCTATGTCGCCCAGCTCAAAGGCTCGATTAAAACGGTCTCCCCCACCGCTGAAATCCTCGACCTATCCCACGCCAACGCGGACTTCGATATTCCAGCCGCCTCTTATCTTCTCGCCAAGTCGACCCGGACCCTTCCTCTCGGCACCATCATCATCGCCGTGGTCGATCCGACGGTGGGCTCTGCCCGAGCGGGCCTCGCCGTTCGAACTCAAGCGGGCCGGTTCTACCTCGCCCCCGACAACGGAATCTTGACGGAGGTCCTCGCGCGAGAGGGTCTGGCAGAGGCCCGCATCCTGCCGATTCCGACGGAGGGGGCATCCTCCACTTTTCATGCTCGCGATATTTTCGGCCCAGCCGCTGCCCGACTGGCGAATGAAAAGTCTTTTGATTCGCTCGGAACCAAGGCGGAAAAGATTCTCCGCCTTCCCCGCAACACCGCCACCGTCATGCCGACGATGGCGAAGGGGCAAGTTCTCTTCCTCGATCACTACGGCAATATTTTGACGAACATTCCAGGATCGGAGCTAGGCAAGCTTAAGGTGGGCCAACTGTTAACCGTAACCGTCAAAGGAAAATCTTTATCCCTTCCTTTTCTTCGAACCTACGCGGAGGCTCCCGCGAGCCGACCCTTCGCCCTGATCAATAGCGACGGGGAATTCGAAATCGCGGTGAATCAGGGAAGTGCCGCCAAGGAACTCGGAATTAAGGTTGGGGATCCGGTCGTCTTGAAACTCTGAGCCTCGTCACCCCCGCTTGTTCCATTCGAACACCCCTTTTTTGTAGGCGTAGAGGTGGCCGACCTCGACCAACAGGACGAAGGCCAACATCAGTCCAAAGACTTGCCAACCCAATCCACTTTCCTTGAAGCCCATCAGGCTAACCGCCCACGGATACATAAAAATTACCTCGATATCGAAAAGGATAAAGATCATCGCCACGAGGTAGAACTTGACCGAGAAGCGGGCGGAGGGCGATCCGATCGGATCTTTGCCACACTCATAGGCCATGTCCTTGCCTTTGTTTCTTCGGCCAACCTTGCCGAGGATAATGCCCAATCCGATTCCCCCCAGCGCGATGGCCAAACCCATGCCGAGTGAGAACAAAACTGGGACAAATTCGCGAATCACCCTCTTTTCCTAACCAGTTTGCCCCACGAGAGCAAGCCCTGCTCCCGTCTTGGCGATTTCCGGTTTTGTGGGCACGATGAATTGTGCCGCTTTTCCTCCCACTCCTCGCCTCGTTTCTCTACGCCCTCGGATCGTGGGGGCTGAAATTAGGGCTTCGCAGTGGAGCCCACCCGCGCATCGTCACCGCTCTTTCCAATCTCTCGATGGCGGGATGGTCGGCTCCCCTTGTCTTTTTTTTCCCAGGCCAACCCAGTAGCTCAGGATTTTGGGGCGCCCTCCTCGCGGGGGCCTCCCTTTTTATAGGCCGCCTTTGTGCCATTCGTGCCTTGGCCCATGGTGACCTCTCCCATGCCACTCCTCTCCTTGGAACGAAAACAGTTTTTGTCGCGATCCTGACCTCCCTTTTTTTGGATGAACCCATCACCTCAGGCTTAATGGCGGGCGCCATTCTGACCAGTGTCGCGGTGGCGCTCCTCTCCATTTCTCCACGGGAAAATTCTTGGTGGCCCAAGAAATTTGATCGCATCACGACCGGCTGGGCCCTGTTGGCTGCTTTCTTTTTCGCCCTGACCGACATCACCGTCCAAAAATTCGCGCGATCTCTGGGCATCGGTTGGTTTCAACCTTTGATGTTCGCCACGCTGGCTCTTCTCACCCCTCTGCTCTTTCTGCCCGAACTACGTCATTTCCGCTTTTCGTCCACCCTGCTACCTCCGCCCTCGCGGGTGGGGTCGCTCGCAGGTTCGGCCGTCATTGGATTTCAAACTTCTTTGGTTATTCTGGTGATTGGTCTATTCGGCCATGCCACCGCGACCAACGTCATTTATGCGGCCCGCGGCCTTTGGGCTGTGCTCCTCGAAGGAGCGGCCGGAGGAGGGACGGCATCGAGCGATCGACGCGTTCTGGCCCTTCGCCTGACCGGCGCAACTCTGCTCCTGGCCGCAGTGGCCCTCGCTGTCGGCTCACTCTAAAATTTGGCCATCGTACCATCTCATCGACCTTTCTCGAGGACTCCGAGCGGCTTTCTAAAATGAAAAGTGGCTCAAGATTCTCAGACCCCTGAGCGGTCCAGCGGGTGCCGACATCGTAAACCTGGAAATCGACCATAGCCGCGGTCGGTTGTTACCCACTCACAGCCGTGCTCCATGGCCAAGGCCGCGTGGTACGCATCTGGGATTAAGTTTCCCTTGGCCGCGACCTGGTGAATCAATCGGGTAAAGATTTGCCAGTGCCTATCCCCCGGCGCCAAGACAACCACATTGGCATGATCCCGAAAGTTCTGAACGAAGGATAAAGCCAACGGTAAAGGTGTCGGCGGATGAAAGATCTTAGGGTGGGTCAGCAATCGTAGACAGCCCGAGAGAACGAGATCTGACACCCCACATTTTTCCACACCAGAGAGCACCCCACCCAGCCAATCCCGATACTCCCGATGCCTCTCCGCATCCTCCCGATGAGCATAGAGCAGAACATTGACGTCAATGAGGATCACCGCCCTTCCATCCGGTCGAGAAGCGAGGCTGTATCATCCAGATTCACCCCCGCTTGCAGTCCCTTTCCGCGGAATGTGACAAATTTTTGCGTTCCCTTGACCTCTTTTGCACCTTTGCCGGACAGATAACTGCGCAGGGAGTCCTGAACCAAGGAGCTTAACGTTTGCCGGCTAGCCATGGCTGCTTGCCGGGCCTTTTTTAGAAGATGCGTCTCTATGGCAACCGTTGTCCGCATGCATCAAGATGTACATCGACTACATCTTGATGTCAATGGGGGCGGCTTAAACTCTGCCCAGCTGCAGCATCACCAATCCCGCCACCGTCAGAATCAAACCCCCGAGCTGTAATCCCGTCACGGGTGCCTTCAGCCACCACCATGCCACCAGCTGTAACAGAACAAACCCTGCCCCCAAGGTAAACGCATAGACCAACTGCGGGCTCTGCTCCCGCAACGCATAGGTAATCAGAATCGGACAACCAAACCCGGCAAAGTTTCCCGCCAAAAACCAGAGCCACCACTCTACCCCGCTTTTACTTGCGGTTACTTTGAAAAGAAGGTTCGAACCCGCCATCGAGACCGCATACCCCAAAACGAGAAGGGCAAACTTCACTCGGAAATCGAACTAAGCCAAAGACGAACCGCTACAGCATGCCCCATCCTGATGGCCCGGTTGGGCATGCATCGCATACGCCGCCCCGCCCATTCGGTCACACCAATCGGCAAACGCTTTCCGCTCTCCCTCGTCCATCGGAGCTTGGGCGGCTGCCACCACCGCCGGATCGATATACTCAAACTGATCCACTCCAATCAGGTGCGTGCACACCTCCGGGTAACTCAACGCGTAACGCATCACCTTCTCCGCCGTCATTAAACCCTTTTCACTCGCCCGCCTGCTTCCACCAAAACCTTTCATCCCAATGACCGCAATCTGCTTCTTCGCCAGCTCAGGGATGATTTCGGTCTCAAATGCACGGGATTTCAGGGTTCCCAAGGCGGAAACCGGCTGAAGAGAGGCATCGAACGGATACCCGCCATCCAAAATTTTGCGATGCACCGCCGGCTCAGTATGCCCCGTAAATCCTAAGTAGCGCACCTTGCCCTGCTTCTTCGCCAGATCAAACGCCTCCGCCGCCCCGCCCGGCCCGTAAAACTTATCCACCTCCTCCGCTTTCTCCACCTGATGCAACATCCAGAGATCGACGCGATCGGTCTTGAGACGACGCAAGGAATCCTCCAGATACTTCATCGCCCCCTCTTTTCCTCCTTCGGGCAATGCTTTGGCGTGCGTGCAACATTTCGTCATAATGAATGTCTTGTCCCGGATCCCCTGCAGGGCTTGCCCCATCCACTCCTCCGCTCTTCCGCCATGGTAACACCAAGCATTATCGAAAAATGTCACGCCCCGCTCGACCGCCTCGTGGGCAATCCGAGTCGCCTCCGGCACATCCTTGGCCAACCCCAAGGTGTGACCCCCAAATCCCAACACGCTGACCCTCTCATCATGCCGACCAAATTTTCTGGTCGGCACGGTGCCCGCCGCGCTGGCCCAACCCTTGGCCAACCCCAATCCGGGGATCAGCCCCAGAAACCCTCGCCTCGTGATCATGGGGGAACTTTGCTCCGATCCTCGAAGTGCGCAAGTCGGGAAAAAGGCTCTGTTCCAATTGTGAGGAAGTGAAATAAAAGAGTTTTCAAATGGCCCGAAAACCCCAAGCTACAGCTTGTGGTCATCCCGACCACGCAACCAAAGGAGAATCCTCTTATGTCATTTAGCAGCGCCAGCAAAAAGAACGGAAAAACCTACTACCTCCATAGCCGCCAACAGACTCTTCGGGGCGGCGCCACCGTGACCCTCTACTACTTCGCCTCCGCCCCTGGCGCGGGCGCAATCGATGCTCTTCCCGAAGGCTACGTTGTCACCGAAAACGAACGAACCGGCCTTCCTCTCCTCAAAAAAGCGAAGTAAACCGTTCGACTCGAAAGTCGTCCCCGTTGGATTCGCCTTTTTGAATCCAGCTGCCTATTTCGCGCGGTAAGACTGATACCAATCCACGAATTTTTTGATCCCATCCTCAATCGAGGTCTTGGGCCGAAAGCCCACTGCCTCCCCTAGGTCATCCACTTTCGCCGCCGTGGCCAGGACATCCCCCGCGGGGATCGGCTTCATCACCACTTTTGCCTTCCGGCCCGTGGCCGACTCAATCGCCCGGACAAAACGGCTCAGCTCCACCGGTTCACTGTTCCCGATATTATAAATTCGGTACGGGGCAGGACTAGTCGCGGGGTCGGGCGTCTGGCCATCCCACTTCGGGTTGCCCCTCGCCGGCTTTTTCGTCAATCGCACAATCCCCTCCACAATGTCATCCACATAGGTGAAATCTCTTCGCATGGTTCCTTCGCCAAAAAGCTCAATCTCCCGCCCCTCCAAAATCGCTTGGGTAAACTTGTAGTACGCCATATCGGGCCGACCCCACGGCCCGTACACCGTGAAAAAGCGCAGCCCCGTACACGGAATTCCGTACAGGTGGGCATAGGCGTGCGCCATCAACTCATTCGCCTTTTTCGTCGCCGCATACAACGAGATCGGATGATCCACATTGTCTCTTTCCGAAAAGGGCATGCCTTGGTTCAGCCCATAGACCGAACTGGAACTGGCAAAAATCAAATGGGGCGTCCGCTCCGCCCGACACGCCTCCAGCACATCTAACATTCCATCCAGGTTACTGCGCGCATAGGCGTGCGGATGCGTCAGGCTGTAGCGCACCCCCGCCTGCGCGGCCAAATGCACCACCACCTCGGGTTTTACCTCGTTCCAAATTTTCTCTACCCCAGTTCGATCTCCCAAATCAGCCTTCCGAAATTGGAATCCCGCCCTCTTCCTCAACCGCGCCAGCCGCGCCTCCTTCAAGCTCACCTCATAGTAGTCGTTCAAATTGTCTAACCCCACCACCTCGTCCCCCTGCTCCAGCAGTCGCTCGCTGAGATGATAGCCAATAAAACCCGCCGCTCCCGTGACCAACACCCGCCGACTCATGCTGGCTCCATTCGGAACCACTCCATCCGATCCCCCTCGAACTCAAACCAGCCCCGGAATTTTTCCCCCGCCAAGAGCCGTGGCATCCACTCCACGTCATCCGCCCACATCCGCTCATACGGAATCTGATCCGTCCCCATCCAAAACGGCTTCGCCTCCTCCGTCTCCATCAACTCCCCCTGCCACCCACTCGCCCGATACACCGTGCAGTGCAGGGAGTACCCATCCCGAAATTGAAACCGCAGCTCCCCCGCCCACTCCACTCCCGTCGGGGTAATGCCCACCTCCTCCTGCGTCTCTCGCACCGCCGCCTGCTCCGCCGTCTCCCCTTTCTCAATCCTGCCCCCCGGCCCATTCACTTTGCCCGCACCCAAGCCCCTCTTTTTTTCGATCAGTAAAATCTTCTCATCCTTCACCACAAAGCAGAGCACTCCTCTCTCCTTCGGCCTCCACTCCGCCCCGTCCACTCGTTCCGATGCCTCCTTCGGGCGGGCCGAGAGCGTCATGCCCAATCAGCGCACCGACCCACGCGGTCGATCTTTCTGCATCAACTTATTCCTCGCCTCTTCCAAAAGCTTCTTTTCCGCCGCCGTCAGGGAGCCCATCCCCTCCCGCGAGATCTTCTCCAAAATCGGATCGACCTTTTCCAAGACGACCAACCCCGTTTTTTTTGCCGTCGCCTTCTTTTTTCCGCCCCCTCGACTGCTTTTCGCGAAGGATAGTTTCGGCCACGAAACCCCACCCGCCCGCACCCAACCCACCGCCATCATCGCCGTCACCCACAGCTGAATCCCCCCCGACCAGTTGCGCCCGGCAAAGTAAGTCAGACTGTAGATCGCCAGCAAAACCCAGCCCACCCACCGGGCCGAAAGCCCGAAGAAGAACTGCGCCCCAGGGTGCAGAGCACAAAAAGCCAAAAAGATAGCAAAGTGGATCGTGCCCGATCCCACCAACACGGCCGACCCCAACCAAGGAGCCACCCCCAGCAACAGTAACGCCGGGCCCACGACCAAGGCGGCGTACAACAACCCCAACGCTCGGCGACCGATCGCCGATTCCACCTCACGCCCAAACCAGAAAAACATCAGCATCTCCAAAGCAAACCAGATCCCCTCCTGCCGAATATCGTGCACGAACGGATAGGTCAACAAGGTCCACACGTGGCCCTCCGCCATCTGCGCTGCAGAAAATACCCCCGCCGCTGCCCAAGCGCCCAAACCCGCCGCCGTCGCCACCGCCCCCAGCACCATCGCCAAGGTGTGCGCCCCCACCAGCAACATCGTCAAATCCACGCGAAGTTGCCCGATCGTAAAAATTGGCCCCTCCGCGCCCTCCCAGCGATTCCAAGAATTTCCCCAAGCCATAGCCCCTCACTATGAAACGGAATCGCGGGCGGAGCAAGTCGTGCCCCTTCAAATCTGATATTCGGTCGTTCTCCCCTTCGCCGCCATCTTGGCCCGGACCCGCTCGGCCAAACGGGCCAACGTCTCTTCCGCAAAAACTTTGCTGGCCGCACTGGCCGCATCTTTACGCAATTTTCCCCAAACCTCCCCCACCGCATCCGTCCTACCGTCCGCCCGACCCGGCCCCTCCCCATCCACCCACGCCACCACCTCACTCATGCGAATCTTCTCGGGCGGGCGCGCGAGCTCATAGCCACCGCCCGATCCTCGGCGGCTGACGACAAATCCCCCCTGCCGCAACCATCGCAAAACTTGCTCCATAAATTTTCCGGGGGTGCCCGAAATCTGCGCCAAGGCTGCCGCCCTCTTGACCCCGCCACTCTCTCCCTCCAAAGCCAACGCCACCAGTGCCCTCACGGCGTAGTCACTCGTACGGGTTGCGGCCATCCCCCCATCGTCTCGAGGGTTATTCGCTTCGTCAACACGCGCTTCCGCGCAACCCGTTGCCAACCCCACCGTCCGAATGTATTCTATTCTCCATGAAAGCGGAAAACGGTCACTCCTCCGCCACCCCTGCCCCGGAAACCGATCCGGGCATCGTCATCACCAGTCGGGTTCGCCTCGCTCGGAATGTGAAACATTTTGCCTTTCCAGGTTGGCTCAAAAAGGCGGATCGATTGAAACTCTTGGAAACAATCCAGCCCGCCGTGGCCGACCTCGCCGCCATGCGTCCCGCCAAAGTTGCCGTGGCCATGGAAACCCTCACCCCGCTGGATAAACAACTTTTGGTCGAAAAACATCTCATCAGCCGAGAGCATGCCGCCAAAAATGCCGGCAGCGGCTTGGTCGTCAATGGGGACGAATCCCTCTCCGTCATGATCAATGAGGAGGATCATATTCGGCTGCAAGCCCTGCGCCCTGGCTTCCAACTTCTCGAAGCGTGGGAAGCGGCCGATAAGCTGGACACCGCCCTCGAAGATAAGCTCGAGTTCTCTTTTTCCCCCTCCCTCGGTTATCTCACCGCCTGCCCCACCAATGTCGGAACCGGCATGCGCGCCTCCGCCATGCTCCACCTCCCCGGCCTCGTTCTGGGCGAGCAGATCAACCAGGTCATCAAATCGGTCAATCAACTCGGCCTCGCCGTCCGCGGGCTTTATGGCGAGGGCACCGAAGCCCTCGGCAACCTTTTTCAAATTTCGAACCAGACCACACTGGGCGAATCGGAGCGGCAAATTCTGGATCGCCTGATCAAAGTGGTCCGCCAGCTGACGGAGCTGGAAAATAACGCCCGCCAGAAGCTCATCCAGGAAAAAGCCCGCATGTTGGGCGATCAAGTGGGTCGCTCCTACGGAATCGTCCTTCACTCCTACTCGATCTCCTCCAAGGAAGCCCTCAACCTTCTCAGTTTGCTCCGCCTCGCGGCCGATCTCTCTCTCCTTCCCGCGGCCATCAAGCCAAAGCTGGACGCTCTCCTCATCACCACGCAACCCGCCCATCTCCAGCAAGCTTCCCAGAAAAAGTTGGGCGCGGAAGAGCGCGACGCTTTCCGAGCCGATCTCCTGCGCGAGAAGCTCAAAGGGGTGGCTGAGCCCGCCATGCGCAAATTGCACCTCTAACCGATTTGGGTTAATCTCTATCCCGTGAATAATTTCACCCCACGTGCGCAACAGGTCCTCGCCCTCGCTCGCAAGGAGGCGGACCGCTTTAACCACAACTATGTGGGCACCGAACACATTCTCCTCGGTCTGATTAAATTGGGCCAAGGCGTGGCCGTAAATGTTTTACAGAAGATGGGGCTCGATCTGGAAACCGTCCGCATGGAGGTGGAAAAGCAGGTGGGTACCGGGCCCGACACCAAGGTCACCGGCAATATCCCCTATACCCCCCGCGTGAAGAAGGTGCTCGCCTTGGCCAGCAAAGAGGCCAAAGCCCTGCACCACTCCTACGTGGGCACCGAACACATTCTTCTCGGGCTTTTGCGGGAGGGGGACGGCGTCGCCGCCCGCGTCCTCAAATCTCTCGAAGTCGACATCGAACGCGCCCGGCAAGAAGTGCTGAAAGAGCTCGACCCCAACTTCGAGGAGGGCGCCGAGCCCGCCGGAGGTGTTGAGGAGGGCCCCACGGGCAGTTCGGAATCCTCCCCTTCCGCCGGAGCCGCCGGGGCGCGCAAAGACGTCAAAACACCCGCTCTCAAAGCCTTCGGCCGAGACTTAACCGAACTCGCCCGCAAGGGAGAAATGGATCCGGTCATCGGCCGAAAAAATGAGATTGAGCGCGTGGTCCAGATCCTCTGCCGCCGGACCAAAAATAACCCCGTGCTCATTGGGGAAGCGGGCGTCGGCAAAACTGCGATTGTGGAAGGCCTCGCCCAAGAAATTGCTTCGGGCAACGTCCCTGAAATTCTTCGCGAAAAGAAAGTCATCACGCTGGATCTGGCCCTCATGGTGGCGGGCACGAAGTACCGCGGCCAATTCGAGGAGCGCATCAAGGCGGTCATGGAAGAAATTCGCAAGCTGAAGACTGTTCTCCTCTTTATCGATGAGTTGCACACTCTTGTTGGGGCGGGCTCAGCCGAGGGGGCGATGGACGCCTCCAACATTATTAAACCCGCTCTCTCCCGTGGGGAACTGCAGTGTATCGGGGCCACCACGATGAACGAGTACCGCAAGTATATCGAAAAGGATTCCGCCCTCGAACGCCGCTTCCAAACGGTCCGGGTCGATGCCCCGTCGATTGATGAGGCGATTGCCATCCTTCATGGTCTTCGTTCTAAATACGAAGAGCATCACCACGCAAAAATCTCCGATGAGGCTATTGCTGCCTCCGTGCGCTTAAGTGAGCGATATATCACGGGTCGCTTTCTCCCCGATAAAGCGATCGACGTCATGGATGAGGCTGGCTCGCGCTGCCGCATCGCCGCCAGCATTCGCCCCCCTGAATTCAAATCGGGCGAAGTGGCGATCGAAACGATTCGCGCCGAAAAGGAAGCGGCCATCAAAGCGCAAGATTTCGAAAAAGCGGCCGCGTTGCGGGATCGGGAAAAAGAGGCCTCGGCCAAGTTGGAGGCCGACCTGAATGCTTGGAGAAAGAAACGGGACGAGATCATTGTCGATGTGGGCGAGGAAGACGTGAAGCACGTCATTTCGAAGTGGACCGGAATTCCTTTAACTCGAATGGGCGAAGGCGATCTATCCAAGCTCCTCAATATCGGCGACACCCTCCAATCCCGCGTCATCGGCCAGCACGAGGCGGTGCAGGCCTTGGCCAAAGCCCTCCGTCGTTCTCGGGCTGACCTGAAAGATCCCAAGCGTCCGATCGGCTCCTTTATTTTCCTTGGTCCCACTGGAGTCGGCAAAACCCACCTGGCCAAAGCCCTGGCCGAAGAGGTCTTTGGTGAAAAGGACGCCCTCGTGCAACTCGATATGTCCGAGTACATGGAAAAGTTTAACGTTTCTCGCCTGATCGGATCGCCCCCCGGTTATGTCGGCTATGAGGAGGGCGGCCAGTTAACGGAGAAAGTCCGGCGTCGCCCCTACTGCGTGGTCCTCTTTGACGAAATTGAGAAAGCCCACCCGGATGTCTGGAATATCCTGCTGCAAATTTTGGAAGATGGTCAAGTGACCGACAGCCTCGCCCGAAAGATCGATTTCCGAAACACCATCATTATTATGACCTCGAACGTGGGCGCGGAATTGATCCGCAAAGGAAACGTCATGGGCTTCGGCACGCCCGTGCACGAACAGGATTACAACGCCATCAAGGAAAAGATTCTCGGGGAAACAAAAAAGATCTTTAAACCCGAATTCCTGAATCGTCTCGACGATCAGATTGTTTTCCACTCTTTGACTCGGGATGACCTCTCCAAAATCGTCTCCCTCGAAGTCGCCAAAGTGGCCGCCCGTGTTCGTGAAAAAGGGGTTGAGATTGAACTCACCCCCGAAGCTTCTGCCTTCCTCATCGAAAAAGGTTATGAACCGGTCTACGGGGCCCGTCCTCTGCGACGAGCCATCGAAAGGTACCTCGAAGACCCCATCGCTGAGGAAGTCATTCGCGGCAAAATTAAGTCGGGGGATCGCGTGAAAGTCAGCGCGGATCAAGAGGCACTCACCTTCGCCACGACCACCCCCAATACGCCGGCCAAATCCACCGCCAGCTGAATACGCCCGATCACGCCTCGCGGGTTCAGACCCTTTTTTCCGAGCTCGCCCCCTCCTACGACCGCTATAACCGCATTTTCAGCCTCGGGCTGGATATTCTTTGGCGGAAACGCCTCGTGGAGGCTGTCGTCAACCGCCAACCCTCCGCTGTCCTCGATCTGGCTTGCGGGTCGGGCGACGTCACCCTGGCCCTGCAAAATGCCATTCCCACCGCTCGGATTACGGGGCTGGACTTCTGTCCCGCGCTTCTAGCCCAAGCCACCGCTCGCGGGGTCCAACACGTTGTGGAGGGAGACGCCCTTCAGCTACCTTTCTCGGACGAATCTTTTTCGGCGGTGACGCTCGCCTTTGGCTTGCGCAACTTTTCCGATCGACCCAAAGCGCTACGAGAGATCCACCGCGTTCTCCAATCCAACGGGTTCTTGGCGCTGCTGGAGTTCTCTCCCCCCCCGTATCCGTGGAAGCTTTTTTGGGATTTTTACCTTTTTCGTTTCATGCCCTGGGTCGCCCAACGGCTAACCCGCCAAGGGGAATCCTTCCGCTACTTGGCCCAAAGCATCGCTCAATTCCCCGCCCCCTCGGCTCTGCACCACGAGCTGCAGACGGCCAAGTTGAAACTTCTGTTCACCCGGCCCATGTCGCTCCGTTTGGTCAGACTGACAGTCTGCCGAAAAGTTTCTTAAAACTACCTTGGAGGTATGGGGATTGATCCCCGTTGGACCACCCTTGACCGATCCTTAACTCGGCGCGTGTTTTCGATTGGTTAGAAGGGGACAGGTAAAAGGTGGAAAAGGATTCTGCAATTTTGCAACCGTTAGTGCCTTCCACCTTACTCCTCCCGCCTTTGACCATAAAACTTGGAGGTATGGGGATTGGTCCCCTT
>Ga0247835_1003814_pt1 | contig 13913 bp, 12 predicted proteins | sample LaCtaG_3_FD_189912 | JGI IMG/M metagenome (GOLD analysis project Ga0247835, IMG submission 189912) | Freshwater microbial communities from meromictic Lake La Cruz, Castile-La Mancha, Spain - LaCruzMarch2015_13.5m | ecosystem: Environmental > Aquatic > Freshwater > Lake | place: Spain: Castile-La... | reverse complement strand
TCCGCACCAAGTCAAAGCGGCATTCGATGATGTTTAGTTCGCCGCGCTTGCGGGTAGCGCTGGCAACGGCGCACTTGCCGCTCATGGATGTTCGCAATGTATTGACCATTGGCAAGGTCTATGACCCGATTGATCTTGGCCATCAATTCTGCCAGCAATTGGGTATCGCCAAGCCACGCATTGCGGTGTGCGGCCTGAATCCGCATGCGGGCGAGCACGGGATGTTTGGTGACGAGGAGGGCCGCGTCATTCGCCCGGCGATTGAAGCCGCGCGGCGCATTGGTATTGATGCCAACGGTCCATTTCCTGGTGACACGGTGTTCATTGCAGCCGCGGCGGGCGAATGGGACTTGGTGGTGGCGATGTACCACGATCAAGGCCTGATTCCTGTGAAACTGCTCGGTTGGGATAAGGCCGTGAATGTCACTGTTGGGTTGCCGATTGTGCGCACGAGCCCGGACCACGGCACCGCGTTTGATATTGCGGGGCAAGGCCGCGCGAGCGAGGGCAGCATGAAGGCGGCCATTGAACTTGCGGTGCGTCTGGCTGCACAGCGTCGCACGGACTGGTCGAGTCCGCACCCGCGTGGGCTTGGACAACCAGGGGTTGCTGGCGATGCGGGCGCGATGGCTGCATCTGACGATGATGATTAATGCGTGACGGGCGCGGCGCCGCCACCTGCAACGTAGGCGGGCTCCCAACCTTGCGGCGCCATTTCAAACTGCGCAAATTCGAACGCGGGTGCCACCACGCATCCCACCAATGTCCACGCGCCGCATGGGCGCGCTGCTTGCCACCAACCGCGTGGAACGACGGCTTGCGGTTGTTGTCCGGCGGCAAGATCGTTGCCAAGGATGATGGATGTTCTTGATTGCGCGGTTGGGCCAGCGATTTCAAGTTGCAACGGATCGCCGTCGTGGAACAGCCAGTGTTCATCGGCGTCGACGCGGTGCCAGCGGCTTTGCTCACCTGCAGCAAGGAGGAACAGGATGCACGTGCTCGCGCCGCGTGGGGCATCCGGCGCGCGAAAGGTCTCACGAAAGAAACCGCCCTCGGGGTGGCGAACCAACCCGAGGGCGGAAATCATTTCTTCAGCAGTACGCCGTGTGGACGGCGCGTTCATCGAGCGTGGATCAAGATCGTCCATGCGCGCTTCGGTTAGCGAATCACAATGGTGCTTGATTCACCGATGAGTTCATAGACCACTTGCACTTCCGCGTCGCCAAGGCGGACGCAGCCCATCGACATTTGCTTGCCGATCGATTGCGGCTCCACGGTGCCATGGATGCCGTAGCCGGTGAACTTGGCGGTCTCCGGGGTTGTGCCTTGCAGACCAATCCAGCGCTCGCCGATTGGATTCTTCGGATCGTTGGACTTGAACTTCTCACCAGTGCGCGGGTTGGACCACTCTGGATCAATCAGCTTGGAACCAGTGCGCACTTTGAATGTCCCCACTGGAGTGGAGTCATTGGTGCCGACGCCGCAGGGGAAGCTAGCAACCATCACGCGCTCAGAGCCGGTGCCGGCATAGATATTGAAACGGTAATCAGCCTTGATCACTTCGCCATCAAATGGTCCGTGGGCAAGTTTCAGGCGCATGTCGGCGCGCAGGGCTTTTTCACTGGCAATCTGATTGATGCGCTGAATGAATCGCCAATCGATCGCGAGCTTTTCGCGGCTGGTGATCCGTGCAAAGCTGTCGCCTTTCTTGACTACGTAACTCTGGCTCGCAATATCGCCAGGAACGATGTTGGGTGAGAAGAATAGCGTGCTTGCCAGGTTGTTGATGCCTGTGTATGCCTGCGTGCGCTCGGTGGCGCTGAGTGCATTTGAATCAAGGAGTCGCGTGAGTTCAACGCGGGCGCGGATCGGATCAGAAGCGATCATGGCGTTCACTTGCTGGATTCGTTGCGCTGCGTTACCGAGCGTTGCTGCTGGCGTAGTTGCTGGAGTTCCGGGTGTACCGGCAATGCCCGCGGTCGCTGCGCCGGTCACGGCGGACTGTGCAGTGGCGATCGCCGTGGTGGTGGCGGTGCCCAGCGGAGCGGTGGGAGTGGCTGTAGCGGTATTTGCCCCTGTGGTGACGGCGCGCGCACTGATTGCCGCGTTGATGTCGGCCGCGGTGGCGTTGACGACGATGGTGCTCGGTTCGGCTGTTGTGACAGCTGTTGCCGCATCATCGATCAGCGGGTCGGTGATGGCCGCAGCAGTTTCAGATTTCACCTCCGGACTTTCGCTCTTGTGCGTCAGGAACCATCCTGCAGCAGCGCCGCCAAGTCCAATCGCCGCAACGGCGATGAACAGCGAACGCATCCCCTGTGCATTGCGAGCACCAGAAGAAATAGGCGAGTGGGAACGGGGCGACTGGCTAGGAAGGGTCATCCTTGACCTCGTGTGCAAGCGGTGCGAGCGGAAGCGCGGCGTCCAATGCCGCGCATCTGTGTGACATCGGCATTGTGCCACAATTTGCCGCAGTGATTGCGCGGGTTTCTGAGCGTCGCGGGGATTGGACCAGTGGTGGTTTACGGCGCGAGACTGGCGGCAGCGATGACTCGCTTCTCGGTGACCACAAAGTGCATGGGAACGTCGTGCGGTTCGGTGGGCAATGCGTCGACCAGTTGCCCGTCCGGGATGACTCCGATACGCAGGGTGTGCGGCGCAAGGGTTGCCAGAAATCGGTCGTAGACGCCCGCGCCCCTCCCGAGCCGTTGCCCGCCTCGGTCGAAGGCGAGGCCGGGGACGATCACAGCAGTCAGACTGGCGGTGCGAACCGGGGCATGGGCGCGGGGAACGGGCATGTCCCAGGCGTCCGGCTCACACTGGTCGCGGTGCCAGGTGCCGCCGGCGATGAACTCCGGTTGCACGCCAACGGGTTGCAGGATCGCCGAGCGACTTGAGCCCCAGCCGATACAAAGGTCCCATTCAGCGGAGATCGCCCATGATGCAAGCACGATCGGGTCAATTTCGCCACGGATTGGCACATAAACCATGATGCGTGGACGTGGTGATTCAGCGGAGATCACCGCATGATCGCGTAAGATCGGCACAATTTCGCCACATAATGCGGCACTGATGGCGCTCGTATGGTCCGCCTGGTGCTTGGATGCCTGCCGTGCCCATGCTCGAAACGCCGCCTTCGAAGCGTCTGAATTTGGGGGTGCGCTGGAATGATTGAAAATGTTGTCAGGCAATGAATTGTGCTCACTCTGGGCGATTTTTGAGCGAAGAACTGCGCAAGTATGCGATCGTAGTCGGTCGGTCTCGCCGACAATATCCTCTGTGGCGTACCCCGCGAAGTTCGCGGAAGCCAGTCACTTTGCTCAGGAGCCTCTCGAACATGTGCGGCATCGTTGCATACATCGGCAAGAAACCAGCCACCACACTCCTTCTGGAGGGCCTGAAGCGCCTCGAATATCGCGGCTACGACTCGGCCGGCGTGGCGGTGCAGAACAAGACCGGGACGATCCAGATCGCCAAGAGCGTCGGCCGCGTTCGGGTCCTGGAGGAGCTGATCGAAGGCAAGCGCGGGTTTGACGGCGGCGTGGGTATTGCGCACACGCGCTGGGCGACCCACGGCGGCGTGACCGAGGTGAACGCTCACCCGCATTGCGACGACCCGATTAAGGGGCACGGCATTTCGTTGGTGCACAACGGCATCATTGAGAACTACGCGTCCATCAAGATTTACCTCACTGACAAGGGGCACGTCTTCAAGGGCCAGACGGACACTGAAGTCTTGGTGCACCTGATTGGTGAGCTCTACCAGGGCGATCTTGAACACGCGGTGCAGGCCGCGCTCCGCGAGGTGACCGGCGCGTATGCCATCTGCTGCATGTGTGAGAAGGAGCCAGGCGTATTGGTGGTTGCGCGCAAGGGCAGTCCACTGATGGTTGGCGTCGGTAGTGATGAATACGTGGTGGCCAGCGATCAGAGTGCGATTGTTGCGCATACCAACCAGGCGTTCACGCTTGAGGATTACACGGTTGCCAAACTGACCACGGATTCGTTCCGCACCAGCACCATTGACAACGTCACCGTTGATGCCAAGATTCGCGCGCTGGAGATGGATCTTTCGGAGATCGAGCTCGGCGGATTCGAACACTTCATGCTCAAGGAGATCTTTGAGCAGCCTGCGGCGCTGACGCGCACTTTGCAGGGTCGCGTGGATCACCGCGCTGGACAGATCGTTCTTGGTGGCATCGGTGATCACGCCCGTGCGCTGGCTTCAAGCCGACGCATCACCATGATTGGTCAGGGCACCGCACTGCATGCGGCGATGATCGGTAGTTACCTGATGGAAGAATGGGCGAAGATTCCAGCAGATTGGGACTTTGCAAGTGAGTTCCGCTATCGCAATCCGATTGTCAGCGAAGGCACGGTTGTTGTCGCGGTGAGTCAGAGCGGCGAAACCGCGGACACATTGGCAGCACTGCAAGAAGCGAAGGCGCGCGGAGCAATGGCGCTCGGCGTGATCAACGTGGTGGGTAGTTCAATCTCGCGAGAAACCGATGCAGGCATTTACTTGCGCGTTGGACCGGAGATTGGCGTAGCCAGCACCAAGGCGTTTGTTGGCCAAGTGATGGTGTCAGCGATGCTGGCCTTGTACATTGGACGGCGCCGCTTGCTGAGTCAGGAATTTGTTTCATCCGCCTTGCGCGACCTTGAAGCAATTCCCGCGCACATTGAGCGCATTCTGCAACAGAGCGAACACATTCGCCGTTCCACAGAGAAGTACATGGAACGCGAGAACTGGCTGTTCCTTGGCCGCGGCGTGAACTACCCGGTGGCCTTGGAAGGCGCGCTGAAACTCAAGGAAATCAGTTACATCCACGCCGAGGGCATGCCCAGCGCGGAGATGAAGCACGGACCGATCGCGTTGATTGACAACGGCATGCCGTGCGTGTTTGTCGCTACGCGTAATAGCCAGTACGAGAAGGTGCTTTCCAACATTCAGGAAGTGCGCAGCCGCGGTGGACACGTCATTGCGGTGGCAACTGAAGGCGACGAGCACATCAAGAGCATGGCTGAAGATGTCTTCTACGTGCCTGATGTTCCGGAGATGTTGCAACCGCTGGTCACAGTAGTGCCGCTGCAATTGCTCGCGTACCACGCTGCGGTGTTGCGCGGCAAGGACGTTGACAAGCCGCGGAACTTGGCGAAGAGCGTGACGGTGGAGTAAGCCGGTCGTCGGGTGACGCGTGGTGCGCGCGAGTGAGCGCAGGCACGCTTAGGCGTTTGGCGACCTTCGGCGAGTACCGTCGGTTACCGCACGCGTATTGCTCAGTGTTCCGCAATCGTCAACTGAACGTAAAGCTCTTGCCTTCGTGCTTCACTGTCACGGTTGTTCCGGGCGGGCACTTGCCGCTCAGGATTTGCGTGGCCAGTGGATTCTCCAGGCGCTGTTGAATGACACGCTTGAGTGGACGAGCACCGAATTGCGGGTCGTAGCCTTCATTCGCCAGAGCTTCAATAGCACCCGGGGTAATGTTGAGGGTGATCTTGCGTTCTTCAAGGCGGCGACGCAGGTTTGTCAGTTGAATTTCCACAATTCCGGACAAGTCCGCTCGGGTGAGTTGGTGGAAGATCACTTGCTCATCGATGCGATTGATGAGCTCGGGGCGCATGTGTTTCTTCACTTCGGTCATCACGTGTGCTTCGATCATCGAATCAGCTTCGCCCTTTTCACTGAGCTCCATGATGACGTGGCTACCAATATTGGAAGTCATGACAATGATGGTGTTGGTGAAGTCCACGGTGCGGCCTTGACCATCAGTGAGGCGGCCATCATCAAGGACTTGCAACAGCACGTTACTGACGTCGGGGTGTGCCTTCTCAAATTCGTCAAAGAGCACCACGCAATAGGGGCGGCGGCGTACGGCCTCGGTGAGGCGACCGCCTTCTTCGTATCCAACATATCCAGGCGGCGCGCCAATAAGCCGAGCCACGGAGTGTTGCTCCATGAACTCACTCATGTCGATGCGGACCATAGCGGCTTCGGTATCAAAGAGATACTCAGCAAGTGCCTTGCACAACTCGGTCTTGCCAACGCCCGTTGGCCCAAGGAACAAGAACGAACCAATCGGGCGGCTTGACTCACCAAGACCCGCGCGATTGCGACGCACCGCCTCGGCTACTGCTTCAACCGCTTCGGGCTGACCAACAACGCGCTTGCGCAGATCATCCTCAATATGCAGGAGTTTCTGTTTTTCACTCTCTACAAGCTTGGAAACAGCAATTCCGGTCCAGCGGCTGACCACAGCGGCAATGGCGTCCGGGTCAACATCTTCCCGCACCAGCATGTCGCCAGAAGCCATGCGCTTCTGCAGATTCTCTTGAGCGGCCTTCTGTGAAGCCTCCAGCTTCTTGATGTCGTCATACAGAATGCGCGCGGCCTTCTCAAAGTCGCCGGCGCGTTGTGCTTGATCGGCTTCTATCTTTTTGTCTTCAATTTGCTTTTGCGCGTTGTTAACAAGGTCAAGATCCTTCTTCTCCGCCTGCCACTGCGCAGTGAGTCGTCGATCCTCTTCCTTCAGGTCGGCAATTTCTTTTTCGGTCTTCTTGGCGCGATCCTTGCTTTCCTGATCTTTCTCCATCTTGAGAGCTTCGCGTTCGATCTCAAGTTGCATCAAGCGGCGCTTGACACCGTCCAGCACGCTGGGCATGCTGTCGTTCTCAATGCGGAGTCGGCTGGCCGCCTCATCGATCAGGTCGATCGCCTTGTCTGGCAGGAATCGATCGGCGATGTAGCGGGCACTCATTTGTGCGGCGGCTACCAAGGCACTGTCTTGAATGCGGCAACTGTGGTGCGCTTCGTATTTACCCTTTATTCCACGGAGAATAGCTATGGTGTCGAGCACGCTTGGCTCTCCCACATAGACGGGCTGGAAGCGCCGCTCAAATGCCGGGTCCTTCTCAATGTGCGTGCGATACTCATCAAGCGTGGTGGCGCCAATGGTGCGCAACTCGCCGCGACTAAGCGCAGGCTTGAGCAATTGCCCGGCGCCCGGGCTTCCAGAGTTAGCGCCGGCGCTGACGACGGTGTGGATCTCATCAATGAACAGAATGATCCGGCCGTTGGAGGAGCTCACTTCGCGAATGACTGCTTTGAGTCGCTCTTCAAACTCGCCTTGAAACTTTGCACCGGCGAGCAGTTGTCCAACATCAAGAGCGACGATCTTGACATCCTTCATTTGCTCGGGGCAATCGCCGTTGATTATTCGCTGCGCGAGCCCTTCCACTACTGCGGTCTTACCAACGCCGGGTTCGCCAATGAGCACCGGGTTATTTTTGGTGCGGCGGCTCAGCACCTGCATGCAGCGGCGAATCTCCTCATCGCGTCCGATCACGGGATCAAGCTTGCCGGCGCTGGCGCGCTCGGTCAGGTCGATGCCGTATTTCTTGAGGGACTCCATCGTGTTCTCAGCGTTCGGGTCGTTCACGTTTGTCATCCCGCTTGCGGCGCGGATCTCCTGTATTGCTTTCGATAGCTTTCGTTCGTCGGCGCCAAGCGTAGTGAGTACGGACTTCGCGGGGGTTTGTGTGGACGCCAGCGCAAGCAGCAGGTGCTCGACGGTGGTGTATTGGTCCTTCATTGACTGCGCGAGCCGTTCAGCATCAGTGATGATCTGACTGAGCGCCTGCCCAGGACGAGGCTGGGTGCCAGCAACGGTGGGGAGGCGCTTGAGTTCTGCACGTGCCACTTCCTGAACGCGGCGCGGGTCAATTCCGGCGCGCTCCAAAGCACTTGATGCGGCGCTCCGTGAATCAGCGGTGAGTGCGGCCAACAGGTGTAGCGGGGAGTACTCAGCGTGACCACTGCTTGTTGCCAGCGTTTGACCAGACTGGAGCGCTTCTTGCGACGCGTGCGTGAGTCGATCGTTCATAGCGTGGAGTTTATTGATTGTGGCGCGGCTGCCACGGCTCTGCGGGGAATCTGGCAGGTGTGTGTTCGGGGCGCTGGTTGAGCCACGCTGCAAGCCATTCCAGGGCGTCAATCAATCGTGGTCCCGGCCGATTGAACATCTGATTTCCATCAACAAGCATGACTGCATCAGAGAATTCCCCGCGCGCGTGAGCTGCGCGCGCCCGCTCAACTGCGGGAAGTTTCCCCCACCAATCGGTGCGTTCGAGTGCCGGCATGGCTGCACGGACCGCCGCCAGCGGAAGACCGCATGGTGCCACCACAATGCGTTCGGGTGCGCTGGCAATGATCTCTGTTGGGGTCGCAACGCGGCTCTTGCAACCAACGGCATTCAGAGGGTGCAGGCCTCCGGCGAGGGTAATGAGTTCAGGGGTCCAGTGGCCACCAACGAATGGTGGATCGGTCCATTCAAGGAACAGCACCGAAGGCCCATCAACAAATGGCGCACTGCGTTCGCTGGCAGTCCACAGTCGGTCGCGCAACGCAGTCGCGGCGGCTTGCGCTTGCGCGGGGCGCCCAATCGCTTCGCCCACGGTGAGCACGTCATCAAGAACTTGCCACACGGTGGTTGGATTCAAGTTAATGATCTTGGGAACACGCGGCAAAGTGCGCGCGATCCGCTCGACACTGCGAAGGTCAATACTGCAGACGTCGCACAGGTCTTGCGTGAGAATGACATCTGGATCGAGTTCGCGGAGTAGATGCTCATCAAGGTGATAGAGCGATTCACCGGCAGCAATCGAGGCGCGAACGGCGGCATCAATGGCGGCAGAGTCAACGGGCACGCTCTGCTCGCCTCCGCTCCCAGCAGTATGTGCGATCCGCGCACTCGTCAATATCGGAGCGCGCATGGATTGCGGAGGCCAATCACACTCATGACTTCGCCCGACGAGCAGATCGCCGCCGCCGGCTACAAACAGCAATTCAGTGGCAGATGGAAGCAGGCTGACGACGCGCATCCGTAAAGCGTATGCAACAGTTAAATAGGTGCCGTTCACCCCTGTCCCCATTTTCGGGGCCTCACTGCGCTACCAACAGCGTGAACACCACGTTCTGCGCAGCACCCCCATCTGGCCGCAGGCGCCGGAGAGGACAGGGCCGCGCTCAGCGGCCGTCCTCGTAAGGCGAATGCGGGCCAGTAAGCAGGCGTGCGGTCGAAGTGAGTTCAGCCGTCCACCGCCCCCTCCGTTGCGCGCGGTCGAAGTGAGTTGAGTCGTCCACCGCCCCCTTCGTTGCGCGCGGGACCCTCGGACGCGGACGGCTGCGCTCCACAAGGTTCCGCTTAGCCTCGGGCGAAACTGTTCGTCCGGTTGGCACCCACGGGGCGTACGTCCAACTGCCGGACTTCTCAGTTTCACACGCCGCTTACCGAGGATCCCGTGCTCACTGCGGGGGCTCGAACACGCAGGACGCGTGCGTGCACAGTCTGGAACCCGTTCACCTGGCCGCAGGCGCCGGAGAGGATAGGGCCGCGCTCAGCGGCCATCCTCGTAAGGCGGATGCGGGCCAGTACGAAAGCGTGTTGCCTCAACGCCCCAGCACGCAACCGTAATGCCTCAACGCAATCCAGTACTAAATCATGATGCATTAATGCCCACCCTGGTCGCACTCGCCGGAGAGGACAGGGCCGCGCTCAGCGGCCGTCCTCGTAAGGCGAATGCGGGCCAGAACAAGGGCGTAATGCCACAACGCCGCCGGTACGCGGGCGTGATGCGATAACCAATACGAACGCATGACGCGTCACCGCAACCGCAACCCCGCAGCCCGGTATCTCGCCCGTGCCGACATTTGCTTACGAGGCCCGAGATTCCGTTGGTGTCCGTGTTGCCGGCACCCTGGATGCCGCGTCGGAAATGGCTGCGTTGGCGGATCTGCAGTCGCGTGGGCTTTCGCCAACGAAGGTTGCCGAGCGTCGGGCTCCACGGTCGCGCGGTGTTGGTGCGCGGGCGTTGGCGAATTCGTATCGCCAACTTGGGGATTTGTTGCGCGCTGGGGTTCCGCTGTTGCGTTCGCTCCGGTTGCTCGGTCGTGGGAAGTCCAACGTTCGACTGGCTGCAACGTGGCAATCGATCGCCGATGCAGTGCAAGATGGCGAACGGCTTGCTGAGGCGATGGCTCGATATCCCGGAGTGTTCCCCGATGTGCAAGTTGCCATGGTGCGGGCTGGCGAGCGTGGCGGATTTCTTGAGGATGTGTTCGCACGTCTTGCCATCTTCATCGAGAATCAAGCGGAGATGCGCAGCAAGGTGGTCGGCAATCTGATCTATCCAGTGATCTTGCTGGCGGTCGGATTTGGCATTGTGATTGCCGCGCTGATCTTCTTTGTTCCCAAGTTCAAGAAATTCCATGTCAAAGGTGAGCTGCCACTACCAACGCGATTCCTCATGGGCGTGAGCGACATCTTGGTGGAGCGGTGGCCATGGTTGTTGCTCGGCGTGGCAGTGCTAGCGGTGGCCGCCTGGTGGGCGTGGCAGCGTCCCGCGTTACAACGTCGCCTGCGCGATGCCGAACTGCGCGTGCCGCAATACGGCGCATTGATTCGGGCGATTTGCGTGGCGCGATTCACGCGCGTGCTTGGAACGCTCTTGGCGAATGGCATTCCCATGTTGCAAGCGATGACCATCGCTCGCGACGCTGCTGGACATCCGCGACTGGCGGAGAGTGTGGAACAAGCCACTGAAGCTGTTCGTAGCGGCGAACCATTGGCACAACCGCTGGCGGACAGCGGGTTCTTTGAGCCCGATGTTGTAGAAATGATTTCCGTTGGGGAGAGTGCGAACAATCTTCCGACCGTGCTTGGCGGCGTGGCGGACACCCTTGAGAAACGCGTGGATCGAACCCTAGGAATTGCTGTGAAATTGATGGAGCCGGCCCTGTTGCTGTTCCTTGCAGCAGTGGTGCTTTCCATCTTCCTAGCGCTGGTGCTGCCGATGCTTCAACTTGGTGGTCAGGCGTAAGATTGGCGTTGTGAACATTTCTACGAACGCGCCTTCGATTCAACCGCATGCTGTCAGTACCAGTCCAAAGCATGGATTTTGGGCGGGCTTCAGTGTTGGTTGTGCAGTTTCACTGGTGGGCGCACTGCTCATCGGTGTGATCGCCGTCATTGTTGCAATGGCTGCTGGTCTGAGTTCCGCGCGTGATGAAGCACGTGCTGCATACGCAACGAGTCAGGAACAGCAAATTGCCGCCGGTCAGGCGATTGCCGCGGAGGCTGCTGCGGCATATGCAGCGCAGAATGCGAACGGTGGCATGGCAGATACGGATCCTCCGCCATCCGCCAGTCCACTGGTAGACGCTGGTGGTGATGCGGATGATGCGGATGATGAAACCATGTCGGTCGAAGAGTTAGCAATCACCACTGCTCTGGAAAATGAGGATTACGACACCGCCGAGAGAGTGGCACGCGAGTGGCTAGCACGCAACCCAGAAGATCCGCTGGCCCGCGCTGTGCTGCAGATGGTTCGAATTGAACGCGCGGTGGCGGCAGGGGATATTGCCTCTGCTGATGCACTTCTGAATGAGGCACGTGAGTTGGCACTGGAGCTTGATCCGTTCGCAGCCTTGGGCGTTGCTGATCTTTGGATTGCCGAGGGCGAGCCCGCTCGAGGCTTGGCGATTGCAGAGTTAGTCTTGAAGTCGACTACCGGAACGACCGACGATGCGCGCTTTCTTCGCGGCTCGGCGCTTCTCATTCGCGGGATCGCCAAGGCGGAATTGGGCGACCTTGCGGGTGCCGCGAAGGACATCACAGAATCCATCGAGCTTGCGCCTGATGAGGAAACCGCCGCAGACTGGCAGCAATATTTGGACCAGATTCGTGAGAAATCACGGTAGATCCACGCCGGTACGCCATCGCCGCAACCCCCCGGACGCTTCCCGGTAAACACACCGAGCAGGAGATCACCACCCCAATGCGAACTACTTCAACCCGCCATCGCAACCGTCGCGCCTTCACCATCCTTGAGCTGCTGATTGTGATCGGCATCCTCCTGGCCTTGGGGGGAATTGTCCTCTACAACTTGAGCGGACAGTCTGACAAGGCGTACGAAGGCACGCAGACCGTGCAGATGCAGGCAATCAAGAAGGCGATCATGATGTTCAAGAATGACGTCAAGCGCTTGCCTACGCAGGAAGAGGGCGTGGTGGTGTTGTGGGACAAGTCCGTGCTTGATGACGATGCCGCTGGTCGATGGGCGGGTCCATACTTGGAGTCCGCAGTGCCCAAGGACATGTGGGGGCATGAGTGGGTGTATGTCTTCCCAGCGGAAGGTGTGGCCGTTGGTTTTGACATTCTGTCGGTCGGACCGGATGGACAAGAAGGTACCGAAGACGATATTTCCCTTGCCAAGGGCAAAGGCAATGCGGATGCGGACTTCGGCGACTTTGGAAGCGGATCCTCTTCTGGCGGCGGCACCGCGACACCGCGGTGATTCCCATGCGCGCGCGCCGCGCATTTACATTGCTCGAACTGCTGATTGTGATCGGCGTGCTGGTGGCGTTGTCAGCCATTGTGTTGCCGTACGGAACGCAGTTACTTGATAGTCAGTCATTTGAACGCACGGTTGACGACACTATGTCGCAAGCCATGTCTGCGCGTGCATGGGCGCAGCGCGAGGGCGCAGTGGTTGAATTGGTTGTGACCAATGATGGCACGCGCATTGAAGTGCGAGCAGTCGATTTACTGCGACAAGCCGAGGACGGTACCGAGGGCGCTGCGGGTGCCGATGGCATGGAGTCCGCGCTGCGAGGAACACGAAAAGCGCAGCGTCTCAAGGCGGAAATGGAACGCCGGGTTGCCGATGTAGCCAATCGCTCCGGAGCAAATGCAGGCGCTTCTATGGGCGAAAGCGGAGCAGGTGGCGACGGTGGATTCGAACAAACAATCGAGGAATCATGGGCTTCGCGCGCACTGGAGTTTGGAATGCACGCCGGGACCGAAGCGCCGTCATCGGAAGCAGAGCGGTCGGAATTTTCTACCGCGGCAGGCGACGAGCGAATTGCGCTATTTCTTCCGGACGGAAGTGCTGCGGCAGTGCGCGAATTGTGGATTCAAGCGGGACCGCGGTCGACTCGGATTTCGATCGACCCACTCTTTGGTGAAGTGCGGCGTATTGATAGCTCCGCGCCGGTTGCCAAATCCGGGCCAGCCGATCGCTCGCGCGATGGTGGCTCACAGTCGCGGAGGAGTGCGCCATGAAGCAGCGCGGCTCCGTCTTGTTAGAAGTGCTACTTGCCACCGCCGTTTTCTCGTTCGCCGGCATTGTGGTGCTTGGTGTTGTTGATGGCGCTGTCGCTGATGGCGCGCGCGCAGCACGAAGGTCACTGGCGATGGACGTTGCGCGATCACAGTTGGCGCGCATGGAGGCAGGAATTTCTGACGACTCACAAGATGATCGCGCGGTGCCTGGACTGCGAGTGGAATCACGTATGGAGCCTTCCGACTTCCCTGGATTGGCGCTCGCTGTGGTGGAGGTCTATGACGAGGAGCCCGATGGGCGCAGCGACGAGGCGACCAATGATCCACCGCGCCTGGCGGTACTTCGGCAATTACTGCGCGGCGATGGCGGCGGCGGCACTGAGCGCCCGGAGGTTTCCCGATGAATCGCCGCCGAAATGCGCGTGGATTCACGCTGTTGGAAGCGCTGATTGCTGTGGGCATGCTGATGTTGCTGCTTGGCGCACTGGCGATGTTTGTTGAGGATCTCACGCGTACTCGGCAATTCTCGGCGCGCACGGCCGCGCAGACTCGGTCAGCGGATGCGCTGTACAGCGTGCTTGAAGCAGCATTGCAAACAGCAGTTGTGGATGGCGGACCGCTCGGTTCAGGAGTCACTGGAACAGACCGGTCAGTGCGGGTTCTTTCGTCGCGCACCGATGCGGGCAGCGGCAGCGTGCGCGAACTGGCGCGCGCTGCGTTTGCAGCACTTTCTGCAACGGAGATCGGGGAGTCGTCCGGAAACATCACCGTTACTCGCGGCGGAGCGTCCAG
>Ga0247835_1003807_pt1 | contig 13927 bp, 15 predicted proteins | sample LaCtaG_3_FD_189912 | JGI IMG/M metagenome (GOLD analysis project Ga0247835, IMG submission 189912) | Freshwater microbial communities from meromictic Lake La Cruz, Castile-La Mancha, Spain - LaCruzMarch2015_13.5m | ecosystem: Environmental > Aquatic > Freshwater > Lake | place: Spain: Castile-La... | reverse complement strand
GCCTGTTCAGAGGCATGGCACCCGTGGTGGTGAGTTTGAACCTGATCGCCTGCCTGGCCTTCGTCGCGCTGCCGTGGCTGACGGCTGGTGCCCCGGCGCTGTTCGTCGGGTTGGTCGTCCTCTGGGTGCTCAGCTCATCGGTACTGCGCGCACCCCTCTATGCCCTGATCGTGCGACGCAGTCAGGAGCCCGGGAAGGCGACCGCGGTCGCGCTGCTGGGCATGGGCCTGGCGAGCGCCCTGGCACCGTACCTGGGGACGGTGCTCAAGGGCGTCGATCCGGTCCTGCCATTCACCCTGTCCGGGGTGAGTCTGGCCCTGGCGACCTTGGGATTCGCTGCCTGGGAGGCGCGCCAGCAACCGGCCAACAGCGTTGCCGATAGCGTACCCAGACCCGCCGTCTCACGCGTCGGTTGGCTGCTTATCGCAATGTTGTTGCTGGGGGCAGGGCTCCAAGTGCATGTCTTCGTCAACTCCGCGCCACTCTACAAGGGTCTGGCCGACCCCGCTCTGTTGCCCTGGTTGATGCCGGTGCTGTGGATTGGTTTCAGTCTGGCGGTCAGTGCCGGGGAGCCCGTCTTGGAGCGTGTCGGGGCACGGCGAGGTATTGCGCTGTCGGCGCTGCTGGGGACGTTCGCCTGTGTCGCTTGTCTGGCCGCGCCCAACCTATTCGTGCTGATCGTTCTGCAAACCCTGATGGGCATGGCCTGGGGCGGGGTCTTTCTGGCCGGGCTGAGTTTGGCTGGTGGTGCGGGTCGGCATGGGCGTGAGGGACTATTCGTGGGCGCATTCTTCGGCAGCCTGGCGCTGGGAGCGGCGGCGCGCGTTGGCCTGACGCTGGCCGCCGTCCCCTTGTCCGCGCAGATCACCGTACCGTTGGCCGCGGCCTTGTGGGGCCTGGGGACGCTGGCGTGCCTCGGGTGGTTGCGGCGGCCATCCGGCTCGGCCTCTCGGACCTGAGCTCGGGTTCGTATCCGGTGTCCGCGCGGTTCGTGATATCGGGGTTGCTGAGCGGCACCAGCCGACCGTCTTGACGGGTCAGGCAGACGGCGCGCTGCCAGTTTTCCCGCAATTCGGTTTGGTGTTCGACCTGGCCGCGGTGGCGGGCGACCGCTACAACCACCAGGGGCGTCCCAGTCCGGTCAACGTCCGACATGGGTGGCGATCGCCGCGGCGCGCAGGAATCCCCGCTGAGGGCAAATATTCAACACGCCATCCAGGGCTGAGTGCAAGGGGGCACGCCAAGATGCGTCGCGGTTGCCGTCATCACCGACGATGAACGCGAATCGCAGGGCGGCCTCCTCCAGTCCGGCCAGGCGGTCCGTCAAACCGGGTATCTGGTCGCGCGTCGCGGGGTCCGTGGCATCGATCACCAGCGCGATGAAATCGAAGGGACGCAGGCGCATCTTGATCCAGAGATCGAGCCCCGCCGGATCATCCCGGCCGGTGCGGAAACAGTCGACATCCCAGCCGGTCATGTGACTGGCGGCGTCCCAGGACGCCCTGGCCCGGACGCGCAAGGCATCGATCACCGCATCCGCTTGCGGACCCAGCGCGATGCACGCCGGGACCGGCTCAGACGCAACCGCGGATCAGAGTTGAAACGGTATGACAAATTGCTGGGCAAGAGTCGCGCCGGCACTCATCTTCAGTGTCAGGTGGCACCGCTCCTGGGCATCATAACGGAGATTCTCAAATGACTGTACGCATTCAACCGATCGCTGACATCAACCAGCGGGCTAATCAGGCTCTTCTCGGAGAACTTGGGGTCGTCGATACTATCCGCTTCCTGAATCAATTCCGCGCCGGTAGCGGCGACTACACCGTTGAGCGAGAGTCCCTGTTCCATGATATGACCGCCGACAAAATCATTGCAGAGATCAAGTCCAGGCGTACTGCGGGCGCCTGAACGGTAAAGGTGGCCGTTCTGCATGGGCTTGGAGGCCTTGATCATCGTTCCGGCCGTAGGGTGGACAAGCGATAGCGCAGTCCACCGAATCCCGCGCCGTCGCTGGTGGACTGCGCTACGCTTGTCCACCCTACGATGTCCCGTGGCCGGAACCGTGGTCAAGGCCGGCAATGCGACCCGCGTGTTGCGTAAAGGCAAGGTTGATGTCAGTGCTCACTCGCTATGGCGTGGTTCCGGCCAGCCGCGCGGCGTCATTCGTCATGCACTATGAACCGATGAACCGATGAATCGCTGAGCCAATTAGCCAGTGCTGGCTCGGAGAGATCGCCGGCGGCCAGTCTTTCAATCACCACGACCGTCTCCGGCTCGGGCGCATCGAGACTGAATCCGTTCATTTCCAGAAAGATCGCCGCAACCGCCAGGGCCGCGCGCTTATTGCCATCGACGAACGGATGATTCTTTGCCAAGCCAAAGCCGTAGGCGGCAGCGAGATCAAAAACAGTCGCCTGCGGGTCGTAACAGAAACGCTGCCGGGGTCTGGCCAGCGCGGAATCAAGCCTTGATCATCGTTCCGGCCAGCGGCGATTCGTCCAAGACTGGAGGTCGAGGCTTTAGCCGGTGGCGACTCCCGACCTATGATCGGCTCACAAGCTTACCGAGGCTTATTATCCAGCGCCCAGGAATCCAGACTGCGGCACCGAATCCGACAAATAGATACAACAGCCAATGAGGAATATCCATCAGCAGGCGCGCCAGCAGTTGGATGGCATTCCCCTTATAGGCGATCTTCCCGGCGCGGGCCGAGAACTTTGTGAAACGTAAGGCGCCCATCTTGTCCAATACCCGCAATCCGCCCTGGCCAAAGGTCGCCGCCTGTTTGATCGTTGCGACCCCGAGGTCTCCGGCACGCTGCGCGACCTTCAGCGCCTGGTCGCCGCCGATTCGGTACAGCGCTGCGCTCTGGTTACCGAAGGTCTCGGCGAATGTCGCAATGCGCCGCAGCGATGCCGCATCAGTGGTATGACTCAACAGCTCGAAACCGCCGCGCGTCTTTGCCAACGTATAGACATTCTCGAACAGGTCGGCCACCGCATCCAGTTTACCGGTACGTTTGACCGCCGCGGCGCCATCGCGCACCGCCTTGCCGAGCCAGGGCGGAAACTTACCCAGCTTCTTGGCGACCTTCAGCATGATGACCCCGCCCTTGACCGCGGTCGTCGCCCCCACCGCCGGTGCCGCCGCCCCGCCGGTCCCGACGGTAGCCATTGAACTCACCACCTGCGCCGTGGTGGCCGCCACACCGATGCCGGCGAGCGCGGCGACCACCTCGTCCACCTCCGCGCCCTGCCCCCAGTTGATCGCCTGCTTTGTCAGGTCACGAAGATCGCCGATGACGAACAAGTCACTCACGACCCCGACGGTCTGACCGATGGTCTCGTCGCTCGTTCCATCGAAGAGGCCTTCTTTCAACTTCTCCGCTTGATAGGCGACACGGCCACGCTCCTTCTCGATCTGCGCGTGCAGGGCCTGCGCGGCGGGGTCCTGGCTGACGTAATCGTAGTCCATGAAGAAATCGAGATAGCCTGCCGCTTCGGCATAGTGCCCCGCGGCGACCATCTCCCGGGTTTCCGGTACCGGATCGATGCGGCTCAGCGCGAGCACGGCAAGTTGGCCTTGTTGCCAGAGTACGCCGCCGGAGACGGCGGCCAGCAAGAGCAGGGCCAACTTCAAGGGTAGCTTAAACATCATGGTTGTCTCGCGAGAGTGGGCCTTAATCATCGTTTCTGGCAGCGGCGAGCCGTCATTCCGGCCGGGATGCCGGAATCCAGGCCAGGGATGGCAACCTCGCTGCCCGCGCGGACGTTCAGAATGCAGGGGCGGCCGGAACAATACTTAGGGTCTGCAATACGTTGCGCGGCCTTGATCATTGTTCCGGCCAGAGGCAGATTCGCACCCGGAATCTCGCAGTGGGGGTTGGCAGCAAGCCAAAACCCGCGCAGAGACGCCGGGTCGAAGAAATCTCTCACGGAGACACGGAGACACAAAGATCCGGAATTCTCTTTCTCCGTGTTTCCGTGTCTCCGTGAGAGAAATTCCTGAACCAGGGATGGGCCACGGTGGCCGGACCATGATCGAGGCCCGTTGCGCTATCACAGCCTACAAGCTACGATGCCCCCCCCAGGCCAGGGTGAAAAAATGTCAACATTTAAAGAGCATTGCAGTGAATCCATAGCGCTTTTCGGCAAGCCTTACGATGAAGTGCATCTATGGCTAGACGAACTTCATGCCAGTGAACAATATAAGATGCGGCACCGCCGAGTCAGGCATCATGAGGCAGGCATAAAAGAGGCGATCAGATTATTTGGTGAAGAAGCTGGCCCCGTCGCCAGGCAGCATATCGTTTCGGACCTAAAACAAGAGGGGTGGACAGAGCAAGACCCGTTTCCGCGGGATGAAGAGCATTATGTCAGCATAGGATTATTTTAGACCTGGCCCAGCAATTTCTGAAGGCAAAGATCCGGTGTTGCGATGGTAGATGACGAATAAGACGCGCAACATCCATCGACCCTGCCTATGCGATGGATGCGTTGCGCCCATTTACCACATGTACTATGGATAGGCCAGAAGCCCGGGAAGATTGTCAGGCAATACGTCGGCGATGTCGGCACCTGCCGCTAGTGATGCTAAACGAATTGCCGGCCTAACCACGCGTTCAAGCAGAGTCTGACCTGAGTCCAGTGTCAGCAGGCGCAAACTGAAGGTCCATTCGGAGTTCCGCAATCCATCACGCGGCCCTGGCCAAACAATCAGGTGTTTATTGTGTTCGGTTGTAGACCCCTCCAATAACTCAGGACACATATAGCTTTCTTCAAAATCGCTAGGGTGACGCCAAAAATAGACGTGCAGCAGCGGCTCCTCATTGTCGCAAAACGAGATTCCATCGCCACAGAGGCTAATTTGATAGCCGAGATATCTCACTGGATTCTGTGGAGCCGGCCCCATCATAAACTGCAGCGGTATCGAATACGAGATATCCGTATAGACCCACTCTGCCGCGTCTTGCTGAGAGCTTTCGAATATATCATCGGCGTGACGGGCGTATTGTGGGCAATTCTCTATTTCGTCTACCAGCAGTCTATTGAGCGTCTCGCGCAAGACATCGATTTCTTTACCATAGGCCGAAATCGCATTCACACATTGCGCCAATCTTTTACCTTGCTCACACATCGCTATTACTCCAGAAAAAATGGCTGGTGATGACACTCTAATTGAGGCAAGCCTCTTTCCGCTACCTCAAACCCTTGAAAGCCATGATTAAAACGGCTGTAGAATTGATGATGCACGATCTCAGGTATAGTCTGCTGGAGATAACAATGGGCAAAACCCTTGAAGCGGCGGACGCCAATTTTCTCAAGAAAGCCATCGGTATCCTTAGCCCACCGTGAAAGACCATCTTCCCCTTCGCCGATAGATGATAGAACATCACGCAATTGCACCCAACTCATAAGGATAAGCTTGCCACCTCGCCATAACCTGCCATCGCTACCACAGCTAACAGCAATCCCCTCACTAATCGCTGGAGCAATAAATATATGCCAGCAGTTACCCCTGGCATCATCATCTAGATATTTGATCCATTGCTGGCGAAGCTGATCTGCAACATTGTCCGGGCATAGCGAATGTCGCCACTTAACTTCCACCAGAATGTCAATGCGCGCGCCTTCCAGCCAAGAAAATGTCAGGTGCGCATCAGGCTCTATCCGGCTTCGTTCTGAGTCCTCAACTCGCCTACTTGGCCACAATCTAAGTTTGCAACTATCCGGTGGCGTCGCCGGAAATACATCTACCACTCCAGACTGGTTCAAGACGGAACGCCAGAAGCGAAGAACCGGCCCGGCTTCCATAAAATTCAGCGGTCCAAAAACCGTTGAGGTAATTTCATCTTCCGCGGTTAAGCGATGACCATCGTCATCCCGATGACCAAGATATCTTCGATGACACTGTGTCTTGTTTTGGATGATGGCGTGCAACATTGAAAACGCTCCGGTTAGTTTGAAAACAAAAGAAGATAAAATAAACGAAGGCTGGGCTCGCATTGCTTCTTTAATGCTCATTTGAGCATCCGAGCCTGGTTTCATCAAACCTTTAGATATTTTTCTATCACTCTCAAGCCCTCCAACGCCCCGCATCCCAGCCCCACATCGAGCCCGCCCGACACTCGACATTCGGCCGGGTTAATACGAACGAGCCTCCCGCCCCAGTCATGAATCACGTCCTGACTGAAGTGCCGCACCGTGGCAATCGCAGTCCCCGCCCCCAATTCGATGACCACCGGGCGCCGCACTGGCCTCAACCAGTGTTGCAGTCGCTTCATTTGCTCCAACTGGCGCTCGTCGACCCAGTCGACATCATCAAACATCAGGATGTTAGGCCTGGCAAGACTACCACAATGTGGGCAAGTGGGTAAGGCGTTGACCAACTGACATGCCTGCGAATCCACGACAGGTTCAAAGTCTCCGGCCGTCCAAATGGAGTCCCGGCACCGAGACAGGCACTGCACGTGGTGGATGGAGCCGTGCACCTCCACAATTCTATTGGCATCGAAACCGGCCTTCTGGAAGTGTCCATCCACGTTACTGGTGAACACGAACACCCCGTGCCGCATCCGGAAGCCCGGAATCCACCCCCATTCCGGCACCTGCTGCAACGATCAGTGCATCCGCCTGTTTGAGCAGGTCCGATGCGCGAGCAAAATCATTCTCAAACGGCATGTTCATGGTGCGGCTTGGTGGCGATCATCATCCGGACCAACGGAATATTGTTGGCTAAGCATTTATAGTCCCGCATAAACACCCCCCTCAATCCGTCGGGCGGCGCAGGAAGGCGGGAATATCCTGATAATCAGACAGACTGTTGTCTGTCGTCGAAAGTGCTTCCAGGTTCCATCGTATCGCCTTCTCACGCTCGATCGCATCGCGTCCTACTGCGGAAATCAGCCGATCATCCAGACCGGTGGCCACGATGGTAACCCGCAACTCGTCCTTCATCTCCAGGTCGAGCCGCACGCCCATTACTACTAGGGCGTCATCATCCATAAAGTCGCGAACCGTGTTACCGACCTCGTCGAACTCGTTCATCGTCATGCTACGGCCGGCAGTGATGGTGATCAGCATACCCTTAGCCGCGGCGAGATCGATAGACTCGAACAGAGGGCAATAAACCGCCGCCTTCGCGGCCTCACGCGCCCGCTCCGGGCCAACGGCGGTACCCGTGCCAACCATAGCCACCCCCATACCAGACAGCACAGTCGTCACGTCGCCAAAATCGACGCCGATCAAGTCTTGGCAGTTAATCTCGACGATGCTACGGGTGGCGTTCCATAGGATACCGTTGACATCCTTGAAGGCCCCGCGCAGGGTCAGATCATTGCCGTGATCCGCGAACCGCTTATTGTTCGGAATCGTGATCAGTGAACCAACATGCGTGATCAATTCGGCAATGCCATCCTTCGCGATATGCCGCCGCCTACTTCCCTCGAAGGGGCACGGCATGGTCACCACGGCGACGGTGAGAATGCCCAGTTCTTTAGCAACCTCAGCCACCACTGGGGCGGTCCCGGTACCAGTACCGCCGCCCATGCCGACGATGATGAAGATCATGTCGGCACCAGCCAATGCCGCCGCGATGCTTTCCCGATCCTCCAGCGCTGCCTGTCTACCCACCTCAGGATTGGCGCCGGCACCGAGCCCCTTGGTGGTGCCTAAACCGAGTTGCAAGAGGGTCTTCGCCCGCGCGCCCTTGAGTGCCTGCTTGTCGGTATCAAAGCAGATGAAATCGACCCCCTCAATCGTAGACTCAACCATGTGATTAATTGCGTTGCGTCCCCCACCTCCGATACCAATCACTTTAAAAACAGCAAATTGGTCGTGAGTGCCAATTACCGGCACCAAGGGCCGAACCGTCGCGGGCTGGGTCTTGCCATCGCTGAGGCCCCAGGCGTTGCCCAGGCAGAGGGCGCTACCGGCCCCCAAGCCTTGCAGAAAAATTCGGCGTTTCATCACGCTGTCTCCTCTTTGGTGGTCGCCTGGCGCTTGCGTGCCGGCGATAGGTGAGATCGTGGCGTGATTAGACCAGAGAGATGCGGCACTGTTTGTCGTACAGGACGGGCGAAGGCGATGTATTTGGCATCAGCCGCACTAAATACGCTGGTTTCCCAAGAGCTTTTCCCCAATACGGCCGACGAAACCCTGCTTCGGACCTTGATCATCGTTTCGACCGTCGGCGCTCACGGAGCACAGCGCCTGACACATACGTGCCACCGCTGGAGCGGTGGCACGGAACGGGGAGGTGCGGCGCTACCACGACGATGACCAACGGATTATAAGTCGGCGGATTCGGAGCAAAAACCGGAGAGCATCAGCATCCGCCGCTCTTCGATCCGCTCAGGGCGATTGAGTTGAACGGCGCGAATCTTGGATTTACGGACCAGATGCTCGATGTACTGGTAATGGCGCCATTGTTGCTCCTCCTCGTCCGACAGGCCGCCTTCGCGGCTACGCTCAAGGAGATGGTCAATTCGGTCTTGCAAGGTCTGGCTGGGACGTAGCGCCATGATCTGCTCCGGTGTGGGCAGGCTGGCAAGAAGTTCCAGCACGTCCGCCAGTCCCGCGAATCCCGTTGCCCCTTGCGCATCAAGCTCGCGCAGACCAAGGCGCAGGATGCGCGGCAAACGCCCCTCGCCGGGTCGCAGCTCCGCGGCAAGATCGTCGGGAATGTGCAGAGTGAGTTGCATTGCGTTCCGCTCAGTCGAAGAGATTGATCATTGGCGGTTCGGCGTCGATCATCGTTACTGCCGTAGAAGCGGCTTCCAACCGCTTCGAAGCGCCAGGATGGCGCTTCTACGAACAGCGTCGCTGTTTGTCGAATCGGGACACAAGTCTACCAAAGCCGCTGTACGCAAAAAAAGCACCAGAGCAACGCGTGGGTGTCGAGCAGCAAGGGCGGCGGTCTGTCCTCAGGTGGCTCATTCCCAGGCACGCAGTTCATCCTCCGGCAAAGGCTCAAAGAAACGCTGGTCGACCCGGGCCTTACCGCTCAACGCACCGAATTGCCGGCGGTTGGGGCAAGGCGCGATGGGGGTGAGGCGCACGACGGGTGTGCCGGCCTTGGCGATCACGACTTCCTCGCCACGGCATGCCTGGTCGATGATCTTGGACAGTTGGGTTTTGGCCTCGTGGATATTGACCTGGATCATGGGGCTTCTTGATGCCTAGCTAATAGAGATTGGCTAAGTGTAGCAGTCAGAGTGGGCCGCGTAACGATAACAGCAGGGCGTGGGCGCAGCCGGGCCGGTTTGGGGGTCGGCCCGACGGCCGACCGAACCGGCGCAAGCCTCGACCTCCGCTTGGTTTCCGGTTTCGGCACGGCCGGAGGGATGATCGACGGCCGCTATGCCGCCTCCCGCCCATCCATCTGCTTCAGTCGACACTCCGCCGCCAACCGCCGCAGGAATTGCTCAGGCGTCAGGGTCTCCCCGAGCAGGGTGCGCTGGCGGCAGACGTTGGCGAAGTCACCGGCCGTCAGTCCCTGCAGCGTCTCCAGATAACGCGCGAAGTCGGGCGCCACCGGCGCGGCGGCGTCATTCAGCGCCTCCCGCGCAAAGAGGGCAAGCCGTTGCGCCGGGTTCAGCGCCCGGAAATTGAGCTTGAAATCGAACCGCCTCAGGGCCGCCGCATCGATGCCCGCCATCAGATTGGTGGCGGCAATGAAGATACCGGGATAACGCTCCATCTGCTGCAATAGCTCATTGACCTGGGTCCGCTCCCAACTGTGCCGGGCGGCCCGCCGGTCACTGAGGAAACTGTCGACCTCGTCCAGCAGCAGGACCGAATGCGCCGGGTGGCACTCACGGAACAGCCGCGCCAAGTTTTGTTCCGTCTCTCCCACATAGGGCGAGATCAGGTCCGACGCCTGACGTGCTACCAGTTCGCGGTCCAGGGCCTCGGCCAGGACCTCGGCAAAGGCGGTCTTGCCGGTCCCGGGCGGACCGTAGAAACACAGGCTGCCGCGACCCTGCTCGGCCAGGGCGTGGGCGATGGCGTTCGGACCGATCCCGCCGGCCAGGTTGAGAAAGACCACGTCGAAGCGGGTCGCCGGGGTCCGCCGCCGGGGCGTCGGCGCCCCATAGAGCAGGGTGCGCACCGCCGCCACCCCGGCGCGTACCGTTTGCTCGGCCGGGGCCTGCGGGTGCAGGTCCAGCAGGCGCCGGGCCGCGCCAAATTGGGCCGGCGCCAGGACCGCGTCGTCGGCCAGTTCATCGAGCAAGGTCAGCGGCAGGTCGCGGTCGCCCAGATGGCTCTCGACCATCCGGCGACGTACCGAGCGCGGCGGGGTGACGAAGGCGACCGGCAGCAGGAAGCGGCGCAGAAAGGCCGGGTCCATGCTGTCCGCGTCGTTGGTGATCCAGATCGCCGGGACCGGGTTCTCCTCCAGGATGCGGTTCATCCAGCCCTTCTGGCGGCCGGTCGCGCGGCGCACCCCCAGGAAGGCGAACGGCTCATCGGCGGACTCGAAAACGTCCTCGACCTCATCGAAGATCAGCACCGCGTCGCGCCGGCGCCCGAGCAGGCGCTGGGCGAGCAGATAGGCCGACAGCCGACCGGTGCGCCGCAGCCCGTCGCCATCCTCATCGGCGCTGCGCACCTGATAGGCCCGCAGCCCGCTCGCCGCGGCCAAGGCCCGCGCCAGTTCGGTCTTGCCGGTCCCGGGCGGCCCATAGAAGAGCGCGTTGACGCCGACCGCCGCGGTGTCCGCGCTCTGCCGCAAGACCCCTTGCAGGCGCCCGGCCGCCTCCGCCAACTGCGGAAAAGCGTCCAGCCGCCAGGCCCCGGCCGGGGCTGGTTCGATCAAGAGTGCGAGCAACGCCTCGGCATCCCGCGGGGCGGCCTCCAGCACCTCGCGCAGCAGGCTGGTGGGCGCCAGGAAGTCCTCCAGATCGCTGTGACCGTCCTCATATTCCACCAGCCCGAGCGCCCGCAGCGGGGCGCGCTTGGCCAGTGCGCCCTGTACCGCCGTCCGATCCAGACCCAGCAAGGCGGCGAGTCGCCCCAGTTGGACGCGGGCGGCAATGCGGACACCGGGGTGCCCATTGGCGCGCAACAACACGCGTAGCGGTTCGACCAACTCACGCTGTTCGAGGAAATCAAGCAGGCGTACCGCGGTCGCGTCGAGACCCAGTGCCTCCCCGAGCAGTGCCATGGTCGGGGAGGTCGGTGCCGCCCCGTCGGCCACCGCCAGCCGCCTCAGCACCCGGCGCGGGAGCGTCCTGAAAAAGGTACGCAGGCGCTTGCGCACCGCATCGGCACCGAGGGGGCGGGGCGGCAATTCCCGGTCATCGTTGGCCCTCCGGGCGATTTCATCGTCCATGAGCCGTGCCAGTTGCACATCCTCCCACTCCTCCCAATCGACCGCGCCCGGCGGCAGCCAGTTATGCTCTGAATCGGCATAGGGCGACAGCAGCGCCGCCACGGCGTCATGATCGAGCAGGGGCAGGGCCAATTCCCAGGGGGCGTCCAAGACATTGGCGTCCTTCAGGTCGTGACACAGACGCAGATCGCCTTGCACCAGTTGCAGTGCATAGCGGGCGGCGCGCCGAGCGGCGGGGGGTACGGTGGTGAAGTCGGTGCGCCAGAGGGTGCGGTGATCGCTCATGCTCATTTCTCCTGGGTCCACGGCTGAAAGCGACGGCGGTCGAAATGGAAGCTCACCAGGTCGCCGCGGGCGGGACCGGTCTCCCAGATCAGCCCGAGCACGAGATCGCGCGGCTCCCGGAAGTACGTGCTCCCGGCGTCCCTCTCTGCGTCGAAGACCGGGGGCTCCAGCAGCTCCAACACGACGGCGGGGCAGCCGTAACGGGGCAGGCGGTGGTTCTTCATGCCGGGCTTCCAGGTAACCAAGTCGCCTGGGGCGAAGCGATGTGGCTCAGCGAATAACTGGTAGCGCGCCCGCAGGGCCGCCCCGAGATCGCCGTTCAGACCGTCCAGCGGTTCGTCCTCCAGCAGGTCCAGCGGGGCCTCGTCGCTCAGGCCGATCAGGTCAAGCAGTTGGCGCGATGACAGGTCTTGGTTCTTCTGGGCCATGGCGGATTCCTCTGGGTTCGTTCAGGTGGGTCTTGCTGCGACTGGGAACCCCGTTCAGTGCTGAAATGCGCGCGGGATCCGAAAATATATTTTTTGCCGTCGAAACGGGGCAGCGAAATGCATTGAACCATCGTCATGCGTCAGCGCCTGTCGTACACTGCGGCCATGGCTGCTACCCATGAAACCCGGATCGCGCGCCTCAAGCGCCTGGAGGCCCTGCTGGCCCGCGGGCGGGCGGCCGACGCTTGCCCGGACGGTGCGCGGCTGCTCGCGATTCTCGGTGAGGACTATGCCGGCAAGACGCCGGAGGCACGTCGGCGTGCACTGCAGCGCGATCTGGACGAGTTGGTGAAGGCGGGGCGCATCGAGGCGGTCAACCCCGGCGGCAAGCCGTTGCGCTACCGGCGGATCACGGATGAGCGGGACGACGACCAGGCGATCTGGGAGTACAACCTCCTGGTGATGCACGAGCTGGTGGCGGAGGCCCTGCCCCAGCGCCAGCTCGATCGGTTGTGGCAGCGGTTACTGACCAACGCCGAGGGTCCCAGGCTCGATGAGAGTCGATTGCGGATCGTCCCCGACACCCTGCGCCTGCAAGCGGTGGAACTCTATCCGGGGGTGTTGGAGGCCGTGATCGAGGCCCTGGCGCGGCGCTGTGCCCTGCAGGTGCGGTATCGAAAGGCCGAGGATGAGCCCGGCGATGCCTGCCTGCATCCCCAGGCACTGGTGCAGCGCGGGCCCATTGCCTATCTGTTCGCCCTGAAGAACGACGAGGACGAGCCGGTCCGACTCTATGCACTGCACCGGATGATCCGGGCCCAGGCGCTGGCAGAAATGCCCGCACGGGCGGCGGCGGGATTCGATCTGGATGAGTATATCGCGAACGGCCAAGTAGACTTCGGCCAGGGGGAGCTGATCGACCTGGAGTTACGGGTGCGCGGCTATCTGGTGGCGGTGCTGACCGACTGTCGGCTGGCGGCGGGCCAGCGGTGGGAGGACGAGCCGCTCGACTCCGACTTCGAGATCCGGGTGTGGGCGCAGGTCCCCTCGACGGGCCAATTGCTGCGCTGGCTGTTGGGAGCCGGGAACAATGTCGAGGTGGTCGCCCCGCCGGATTTGCGCCGCGTGGTGGCGGTGCAGGCGGCGAAGATGGCGGCGCTCTATGCCGATCCGGATGGCGAGTAGAGTGCGCGGGCAGCGCGCATCGTTCCGGCTGGAAACCTTCTCGGTGTTACAGAATGAGCGGAAAGGTGCAGTTGGTGCTATCCTTGGGATCAATTGATACCGACGTGACGAAATGATCGAAACACAACGCATTGCCGAGGCCATGGGTGGGACGGCGGTGCTCGGGCAGGCCATTGGCTCGCTGAGCATGCTGGAGGCGGCCGTGCATCGGGGGCTGCCCAAGGCCGCTCTCACACAGGTCGTCGCGCGCGCGGTGGCGGACCCCGGCGAACGCCGTCGGCTGCTGCACGGGATTGTCTCTGAAGCGACCTACAAGCGCCGCCGGGTCCTGAGTCCACAGGAAAGCGAGCGGACCGAGCGGCTGGCGCGCGTGGTGGCGACCGCGGACTATGTCTGGGATGACACGGACGCGGCCCGGCGCTTCCTGCACGAGCCGCATCCGATGCTCGAGGGCCGCGCACCGCTGGACCTTGCGCTCACCGAGTTGGGTGCCCGGCGGGTGGAGGATCTGCTGTGGCGTTTGTTCCATGGACTCCCGGCCTGAACTACCGCTGACCGCCTACCGCATCGCCGACGGACGCCATCCGTTGTTCGATGGCACGGGGGCCGCCCTGCATGGCGCACGCTGGAATTCACCGGGGAGACCGGTGATCTACGCGGCGACGACCTACGCGGGAGCCATGCTGGAGGTCCTG